>Ga0111176_1072_pt1 | contig 17719 bp, 6 predicted proteins | sample DeeMarSWOR324_28_FD_80229 | JGI IMG/M metagenome (GOLD analysis project Ga0111176, IMG submission 80229) | Bacteroides sp. SM23_62_1 | reverse complement strand
ATCAATCTCTTCTATGCTCCGGAGACCGAAAATAAATGCAATTGATATTGGATCACCTCTGTATTCTATTCAGGTTGCATGTTGCGGAGTTGCTTGATTACCCTGGCAGGATAAGTAAGTTCAAGGTTGCCAGACTGGAACAGGGGGCAAACTGTAACCTGCAACATGAAACGGATATGTATGAGGTGTATTATTATTATTGTTTGACTAACCTCTCTGTTATCATTATTTTGGAATTAACAATTTTCACCAGGTAGAGGCCATTCTGTAAATCACTAACATCTATCTGTATCATTCCTTTTTCTTTTATTTGTTTCAGTAATTTACCCTCTAATGATAAAATTGAGATGCTTGTTAATTCATTTTCAAATCCTTCAATAAATAACTTATCATAAACAGGATTTGGATATACCTTATATTGTATATCATAGCCAGATTCATTTATTCCAACTGAATTTCTGGTAGTAAAGTTCCAGGTTTCAGACCATGGGCTTATCATACTTTTTCCTTTCGCGGCATTCACCCTCCAGTAATATGTAGTGTTATTATCCAGGCCACCAACTTGTTGAGAGGTAGTCTCAATGCCTGACTGGTCATACACCGGGCTTATAAAATCATCGTTATCTGAAACCTGTAAACGATATGATTCTGCATTCTCAACAGTCTCCCAACTTAAAGATACATTTAATGGGATATCAATTGAATTATTAGTTGGAGAAATCAGCTGTGGCATGGATAATGACTGAATGTCACCTATTCCCGTTTCTGATTTATAAATTGCACAAATTCCACCAACCCATCCTGTATCCTGGTTAACGAAATAGACTCCTTTCAAAATATCAGTATTTCCGGATTCCAAAGGTACCCAGTTTACACCACCATCTGCAGTTTTAATCACTGTACCTTCATTTCCCACTGCCCAGCCTATATTATTATCGTGAAAGAATACATCATTTAAAATTTCTGCGGTTCCGCTATTTTGATTGGTCCATGTAGTACCTCCATCATTTGTTTTCAATATTTCTCCGTCAAAACCCACAAGCCATCCTTCATTATCATCAATAAAAAATGATGAATTAATAATTCCCCCCCACTCTGGTGCGCAATTTGTCCAGGTATTCCCACCGTCATTTGTTTGCAGGATATTGATACCAGCAGCCCATCCAACATTTTCATCTATGAAATAAACGGTTTTAAGTACATAGGATTCATTGCTGTTTTGTTTTATCCAGTATGTTCCACCGTCGGTTGTTTTGAGTATTATCCCATTATCTCCCACTACAAATCCTGTATTCATATCAATAAAGAACACAGATTCAAGACGGTAAGTTGTTTCACTATTCTGAGATACCCAATGATTACCGCCATCAATTGTCTTAATAATTGTGCCATTATTACCAACCGCCCATCCAGTATTGGAATCAATAAAAAAGATATCGCTTAAAAATTCTGTTGTACCGGTTTCAAGTATATCCCATGAAGCTCCGCTATCCTCAGTTTTATAAACGTAACCTTCACCCCCGGCTGCCCAGCCTGTATTATCATCTGTAAAATAAAGTGAATATATACAGTAGCTGGCCTGATAAAACAGATCCGGATTTTCAGTAATAAAATAATATACTTCAGAATAAGGAGAATAACCACCGGCGTTTTTTGCTCTGACATGCCAGTAATATGTTGTCATACTCTCTAAAGGCCCTATTATCTGGAACGTTTCAGTAATGGTTGAATCATTGAATACCAGTTCAGTGAAGTTTGAATCTTTGGCTACCTGTATGTGATAAGCATCTGTGTTACTGGTATAACTCCAGTCAAGCTCAGGTGTACCGGATTGAGCCTCTTGTCCATTATAAGGGGAATAAAGGTTTGGTGTTGAAGGCGGATTAATAATAGATAAACTGGTTGTAAAACTATATACTTCAGAATAGGATGAAGCATAATCTCCTTTTTTTATCTTCACTCTCCAGTAATATGTTGTTGATTCACCCAGTGGACCAACCTCGGCTTCTGCGGGGTAATTATCCATAATAGAATCTTCAATAACCACGGTCGAGAAATCCTCCAACTCTGACACCTGGAAATGATAGCTGTCTGCTTCCCAGTCAATTGACCATTTCAGCATAACTACCTGGTCTACTCCTTCGGATACATCAGCAGGAGAGATTAAAGAAGGAGGCTTGATGATATATATACCAGTTGTAAAACTATATACTTCAGAATAAGGAGATAAATAATCACCCTTCTTAATCTTTACCCGCCAGTAATATGTAGTTGATTCATCCAGGGGGCCAATTTGGATTTCTGCAGGGTAATTATCTAAAATAGAATCTTCAGAAACCAATGTCGAAAAATCTTCACTCTCTGATACCTGGAAATGATAGCTGTCTGCTTCCCAATCAATTGACCATTCCAGTGTAACTACCCGATCTATTCCTTCAGATTCATCAGCAGGAGAGATTAAAGAAGGAGGGCTTATAATATATAAGCCAGTTGTAAAACTGAATGTTTGTGAATAAGGTGATGTATAATCTCCTTTTTTTATCTTCACCCTCCAGTAATATGTTGTTGAAGCATCCAGCGGACCAATCTGAGCTTCTGCAGGGTAATTATCCAACACAGAATCTTCAAAAACAACTGTTGAAAAACCTTCATTCTCTGAAACCTGAAAATGGTAGCTATCGGCATCCCAATCAATTGACCATTCCAGCATAACTACTCGGTCTATTCCTTCAGATCCGTCATCGGGAGAATTTAAAGAAGGAGGATTAATGATATATAAACCTGTAGTAAAACTATAAATTTCGGAATATGGTGAGGTGCCTCCGGTATTCATCGCCCTTACACGCCAGTAATATGTTGTTGATGCATTCAGCGGACCAATCTGAGCTTCTGCAGGGTAATAATCCATAATAGAATCTTCACAAACCAATGTCAAGAAATCTTCACTCTCTGATACCTGGAAATAATAGCTGTCGGCATCCCATTCAACGGACCATTCCAGCAAAACTGCCCGTTCAATTCCTTCAGCACCATTACCAGGTGAAGACAAAATTGGAGCAGAAGGAGGTAATACCAAAGTTCTAAAGCTATAACTCTCACACCAGATATTTATTCCACCTCCATATTCTGCACACACCCGCCAGTAGTAGGTCCTGTCGTCTTCTAATCCGGCTAATGCATAGGAAGTGTCTGTAATACCTCCCTCATCAATTATAGTTGACGAGAATGAAGAATATTTTGATACTTGCAGTTTGTAAGAGGATACTCCATCGATGGATGCCCAGATAAGGCTGGGATCCAGTGGAATATTTGTACTGTCATCTTCAGGAAGTAAAAGTTGAGGGACATTGTACAGCGTGAGAGGATCAAAGGTGCCTCCACCATTCGTAGTTTTTAAAATAAGTCCTTTGTTTCCAAAAACCCAACCCGTGTTTATATCTGCAAAATATATTGAATTAATAGTATAGGAATCCAGGCTCTCGTTTACCGCCCATGAATTACCACCATCGGTTGTCCTGATAATAATACCATTCGTGCCAACAATCCACCCTGTATTTTCATCCAAAAAATAAATAGAATTCAGATTACCATCTAATCCACTGTATAACCTGATCCATGATTCACCGCCATCCGTTGTTTTAACAATTGTACCGGAAGCTCCAACTGCCCATCCCTCCTGAGCATTCTTAATATAAACAGAATTTAGATTGTGAGATGTATTACTTGTCTTCTGAATCCATGTATCCCCACCATTTACTGTTTTAAGAATTAATCCTTTTCCACCAACAGTCCATCCGGATTGTTCATCATTAAAATAGACACTGTATAAATCATCGGATACCCCACTTGTTTGTTGTATCCAGTTGCTGCCGCTATTTGTTGTTTTTAGAATAGTCCCATCCTTTCCAACGATATAGCCTTTTAATGAATCAATAAAATTTACTGACAGTAAATCTTTACTGACAGGACATGATTGATAGTTCCATGTACTGCCATTATTAAAAGTTTTGCGAATTCGGCCAGAATTTCCAACAACCCATCCTGTATTGGAATTAATGAACTGAATAGAATAAAAACCGCCGTAACTTCCTCCATATCCATATTGTTTTATCCAATTTTCCCCTGCATCCGGTGTTACCATTATTATTCCCCCTTCTCCGGAACAATATCCTAATTGACTCGTAATAAACTGGCTTGCATATAAAGATTTTGAAGTTCCTTTTGAGATTTGGTACCATGCATCACCATTGTTAAGGGTTTGGATAATAAAACCACCTGTTCCGCTCGCACAGATAATATTACTATCAACAACACTAACATCGAATAAATAATCATAAGTATCGGAAAATATTGTCCTGTCCCAAGAGATTCCCCCATCTTTTGTTTCCCAGATTGCCATGTCATAATCAGACCAGCTGCAACCAAGGAATACGTCACAAGTATAGGTTCCATATCCACAATGACCTACCATAAAGCCGTGTTTGCTATTTATAAAATCCAGCTCTTTAAACCATCCTGATGTATAATCCTGAGATGTCCAGTTCGCTCCTCCATCTGTTGTCCGGAATACTTTACTTACTGCCATTATGATGCAGGTATCTGCATCAATACAGTAAACATCTTCACCTGTAGTTAAATCCGTTATATTTGTAAAGCAATCCCATACCGTTCCACCATTATTTGTTTTAAGGACAATATTAGTACCAATGCAATATCCGTTTTGTGAATCCGCAAAATGTATGGCCTTCAAATCATTTGTTGTATTGGTTATTTGCTTGTTCCAGTTTATTCCTCCGTCACTTGTATATAATACTGTCCCATCTCCACCTGCAATCCATCCATTATTTATATCACTAAAGCATACAGAATTTAAATCACTTGTATCGGTTTCAATTTCTTTTTGTGTTGACCATGAGGCTCCTCCATCCGTTGTTTTCATAATTGTTAAGTTGCTGCCAACTCCCCAACCCGTTTGTTTATCCAGAAAATAAAATGAGATGATGGAATTGGAACTTTCTTTTGTTGATTCGCTCCAGGATAAGCCTCTATTAACAGTTTTGAATATTCCTTCCGGGCAGCATACAATAATAGTATTACTATCAGCACAATAAATGTCATTGGGAGTATTTGCAGTTGGAATCGGACTTTGTTTTATCCAATCCTGGGCATTAAGAGTGACAACATTAATACCTAAAAAGAAAAAACCAACCAGAATCGGTATTAACTTTTTCATGATAAATTATATTTAAATGGTCCGGTGAGCGGTTTAATAATCAGGATATTTGAATTTCATTCTGCTTAGTATAACCGCATCATTGGCGGGGCTTTGTAAAAATTTACGTAAAATAATACCTATCTAAGGTATTAAGTTTTAATGTATTTTCCTATTTCAGCCTTTCTTATTTACAGCCATTCCTTTATTCTATAATTACAATTCCTCTGAATACCTGGTTCCCGAATAATTCAACAAAATATAATCCTTTTTCCAGGTTTCCCCGGTCCAGCTTATACCTTGATTCTGTAATATCCCCGATTATCCTTTGTATTTTCCCTGAGATATCGGTTAATATGAATTTATACGGTTCAAACAAAGGATTCGGGAATTCAATGATAGTTGAATGGGTAAAAGGATTAGGGTATATTTTCAACTGATAATTTGCTTCATAGTTGTTGTATCCGGGAGTTAAATCAGTCCAGTAGCTGACCTGAAACCCATCACCGACAACCGTATTATCCGAGTAGAATTCAATTAACATGGATGGATGGGGGCTATGAATGGTGTCGGGTGGTAATGAACTGTTGTTGTATTTACCGATGAGATATGAATTATCAGCCATTGAACCCCAGTAGATCCATAATGCATCACCCGCGGAGATATCGATTCTTTTTTTGTTGAAGCTCAGGTAAATTTCATGAGCGCCGGAAGGATAAATAATCCAGGAGCAATGGGCATTATTGTTGTATGAACGGTTTATACAACCATGGTTAAACGTTCCTTCTGTATTGGAAAGGAGTTGTTCTGTGGTGCAGGGATCGCATAGCACATAAATGCGAATACTGTCAAAGGCTTCACACCCGTTTTTATCAATGCCTGTAACATAATATGTTATACTGGAATCCGGGCTGGCGACAACCGAAGGCTCACTATCCGAAGACAAACTGGTGGAAGGAGACCATAGATAATTTTCAGCACCTGTGACAGTCAGGGTTACAGTATGACTCAGTTCAACAGGATTTTCATCCGGTTCCTGGATAACTACTGCAGGTAGCTGATTGATACTGAGGATTACATTATTCGGCTGGCTTTCACAAATACCTTCGCTCTGTGTTACATAAAAAGAATACTCGCCGGCTGAACTTAATCCTGTCTCATACATATTACCGGTATAGACCAAATTAGTCAAACCGGCATTATTATACCATCTGATATTTGAACCGGTGGCTGATAGCGGGGGAGGGGCTTCACCGAAACATATTGATATATCATCTGCTGCGGGGGAGGATGGAGTTGGATAAATGATAAGGGTAACCGTATCGGGCAGACTCTCATTTTCCTCCTCCGATTGGGTGACATAATAATAATAAGTACCCACCAGCGTATCTGCAGGATTGAATGTGTTACCGGTTGCCAGGAGGGTATCCAGTCCCGCATCGCTGTACCACCTGATATTTGTTCCGGTTGCGGAAATGCCGGCAATGGTATCACCATCACAATATGGGGCGGGACTGTTAACTTCCGGCAATGGAATATTATTATCAAGAAATAAATGTACTGTATCTGTCAACCCTGTATCCGTATCCATTACAGTCAGACGGAATATTACTGTATCAGTCATTCCGGACATGTCGGTAAAGGATTTCCATGTTATGCTGCCAGAATACTTTGAATTATCAATATTTGCAGTATCCCCGGTAATGGTGGCTTTTGTATATGCGGGAACAGAGAGGGTGGAATATTCTGCAAAAATACTGAGCATATCATTTTCATCGTCATGCAGGGTATACCCGATTTCAATGCTTCCCCTCTGGATCCCGATTAACTGGTTTAATGCCAGCCAGGGAATATGATTATTATCTAAATGAAAGGCCTGAGTTATTTCCGAAATGCCGGTATGATCATCCCGTGGTATTATCCGGAATCTTACAGAAAAAAGATCAAGCCCTTGCAAATCTGTTTCTGAATGCCATATGATACTCCCTGAGTAATGGTCACTGTCAATATCTATGGTGTCTCCCGAGGTTGATGCCCGGTGCCAGTTGTTCCCTGAGTCTGTTGAATATTCCGGGGTAAGACTGACAGGGTCTTTTTCATCATCATCAATGGTATATTCAAATACAATATCCCCGCTTTGTTCACCTTCAATTGGAGCATTGAATAACAGTATCGGAACTCCTACATTATCAAGAATAAATTCTGTTGTATCTGCGGTACCTTGTTCAGTATCATATGGTGTGATCCTGAATTTAACGTATGCAGCAGTTGTCGGCAGGTCAACCAGCGTACTCCAGGTGATATTTCCCTCATATAATACAATTCCTGAAGTATCCCCTGTGATGGTTGCCTTTATCCATTCAGAAGCATTATCATCATAATATTCACAGAAAATTTTCAGTGTATCGTTTTCAGTATCGGATAGAATATAAGATATGGTAACATCCTCGTTTTGTTCACCTGTTAATTTGATTATTTCTACTGAAGGAGGGATATTATTGTCAAGAAACAGAGTAATCGTATCTGATAATCCTGAATCAATATCCTGTGGCGTGATACGGAACAGTATATTCCCTGAGGCAATTCCGGGTAAATCGGAGTAAGAGTGCCAGGTTAATATTCCGGAGTAATCACTTATATCTGTTATTTTCCCTGTTACAGTAGCGGGTAGCCAGTTATTTCCTGTATCTTTTGAATATTCTGAAATAATGGAGAGTATATCATTCTCAGCATCTGTAAGGGTGAACTGGATTTCGATATCATTGTTTTGTTCACCAATGAGATCAGGAATTATTACTGAAGGGGGTATGTTATTGTCTACATGAAAAGTGTTTGTTGAATCACTGGTACCATCAGTCCAACCATCAGAAGGAACAATCCTGAGCTTTACATTTTCAATATCTGCGTTACCAAGATCTGTCCTGGAATCCCAGATCAGGGTATTGATATATTTTGATGTGTCTATATTAGATGTCTTTCCAATAATTGTTGCCTGTAACCAATCTCCATAGCTGGTTTTATACATACCCTTTATGCTCAGTATATCATTTGTGATATCAGATAAGGATATGTTAAAATGGACACTATCTGTATATTCTGACAGACTATATGTTAATTCTATTTCAATACTATGATTATGGGAATTATCTAATTTGAATATACCTGTAGAGTCCGCTTCCCCTTCCATTGTTGATGAATAAGGAATGATTCTGAATTTCACGCCGGCCAAATCTTTATCAGGCAGGTCGTTCTTTGAATTCCAGGTAATTGTTCCCGCATAATTATCTTGAGTCAGCTGGGAAGTGTCTCCTGTTATAATTGCTGAATTCCACTCTGCATCTGATGTATCTTTATATTCACATGCTAAACCCACATTTGTACCATAGGAATTATAGATGGAATAACTAACATCTATATCACCGGAGTATTCATCCTGAGGAACAAGTGAAATATCTATAAAAAAACCTTGTATTATGTAGTGTGCACCGATATCTGCCCGAGTATCATCCGGATCATCGTATGTCGGATCAGGATGACCGGCATCGATGGCGGGAGATCCCGGTTTGATCCTGTAGTCACCGTTTAGCCTGTCGACAAATAATGGATCCCCGTCAATATTGTTCTCACACTCTGTTACCTCTGAATTCATTGAGCCTACTGTGTAATAATCAGTCGATCCTTCATCAAAGTACAGGCCGGATCCATTCGCGTAAAATAAATTATAACATACTTTTCCAGGGTCACTATCGGAATTGCTCTCATAAATACCATACCCGGAATTTAATGTAATTATGTTGTTTAATATTGAGTCCGGGAATAAAGAAGATATATTAATTCCGTTTTCACTGTTTTCTGAAATTGTATTATTGATTATAGCAGGTGATGCGGATGAACTGATAGAAATGCCATTATAATCATTACCAGCGATTACGTTTTTGGTAATGGTTGGGCAGCAGCCGTCAATAAAGATACCACTGCATTCACTAACCGATCCGTACATGGCCGAAGCAGTATTGTTTGAAATCACATTATCCAAAATTACCGGAGTGCCGGAGCCTGAAATATATATTCCTCCTCCGTATGTTGCACCTGAGGTAGCGCTCAGTTGCCTGAGGAAATTAGCGGAAATGGTATTATTAACTATGGTGCCGGAGGCTCCATCACCAATGTAGATTCCACCGCCAAATGCAGACGCATAACTGGTATTAATTGCTTTATTCCCGGTAATCGTGTTGTTTTGAATAACCGGATTTGATGCTGAACCGGAAACAGCAATACCCCCCCCCCAGCCACCACTTCCTGTATTGGTCAGGTCCAGGGCACCTGTCCAGTTATCAATAATCTGGTTGCCTGTTATTTCTGGTGAGGAATTCAAAATATAAATCCCCCCACCCAGCCGGCTCTCGGGGGTTACGCTCACCCGGGCAACCGGCACCGTATTGTTCTTAATAATATTTCCGGTGATTCTGGGACAGGAGCCGGCAGATACATAAATACCTCCACCTCCCTCACTGTTGGATCCTCCCATGATTGTAAATCCCTCTATTCTTGTTGAGGTATCAGTAATACTAATGCATTGTATAACCCGGCCGGCCTCATTTGCATTGATAATACTAACCTCTGCTCCAGTACCAGCTAATGAAACACCATTTTCCATTAAAATAGGAAATGTTTCACCAAGGGAAGCGTCATATGTTCCGGCAGCCACATGAAGTGTATGACCTGTCCCGGATATCTTACTTAGTGCATACGTTATTGTCTTCCAGGGATTGCCCTGTGTCCCGTTGCCCGTTGCATCGCTGCCACCCACAGCATCTACATAATAATCGGATGCAATAGCCTGTAAGGAATAAAAGCAGAATATCGGAACAATTAAAAATGTTTTATTCATTGTATTGTTAAATGATCAGAACAATGTCGGGTGTCATGTGAAAACAGGTAAGATCATAAAAAAAATTCTTTAAAATTTCATTAACAAATATTAAAGTGCTTTTTAATCCGGAGAAATCAAAATATCCATATTAAATGTGGTTGTGTAAAAATATATTTATTTGATAAGTAAGAATTTATTTGTTTTTATCTCCCTGTCAGTTTGAACCTTTATAATATACCAACCTGACATAAATTCTTTTAAATCTAACTTATCTTTAATGTTTAATCCTTCCTTGTAACTTTTAGTTATTAATATTTTTCCATCTTCTGAAATTATATAAATTTTTACGGTTTCATTTATGCCATTAATTTCAATAATTAGAAAATCATTTGCCGGATTCGGATAGAATTTCACATATCCATTACTAAGAATGTTCTTTATACCTGTTGATTCAATAACCGTAATGATTATTGTATCAGAATTAGTACAGTTATTTTCATCTGTTACTATAAGCCAATATTCAAATTCTCCTGTCCCTGACTCTTCTCCAATAATTTCAATACTCTTTGTTGTTTCTTCCGTACTCCATAAATAGCTATTAAAATTGCTGTTTGAATATAGCATTATTATGTCATTTTCTGTGATTACAGTATCATTGCCGATTGTTATATAAGGAAGGGGATTGACAGTTAAGTACAAAGTTGTGACCGAATCACATCCATATTGACTTTCCAGATAATCAAAATAAACTCCAGTTTCTGTATAAACGGAACTTCCAAATTGATAACTTTCTCCTTCACAGAGTGTTTCGGTTAAATATGTATATTCATTCATACATAAAAGTGTTGTAATGATTGTATCACTTCCCGGGTTCCCGGCTTCATCATAACAAACAGCGGTGATTGAATTTTCTCCAATATTTAAAGGAATAAGAGATTCAAATTGCCCATTAACAATGCAGACTTTTTTATTATTAATATCTATATATGAAACAGAGGGATCATTTATTGTTCCTGCAACATTTATCTCCTGAGATTTTGTTTCCAGGTTATCTGCCGGTTCGGTGATCGTTACAACAGGAGCAGTATTGTCTAAACACACAACAATACTATGCGTTCCGATAAGGTGGTTATTATCATCATAAGCAGACAAAACGATATTATTGTCTCCTTCAGTTAACGTAACATTCGTTGAAAACGAACCATTATTAATTTCAACATCCACATTATTGATTTTTGCTGTTTTCACGAGTGTACCCGAAACAGTCCCGCTCACTTCAATCAATGGAATATTTACCAGGGCATTGTTTTTTGGTTCATCAATTTTTATTTCTGACTGAAGGGAAGCATACCATGTTCCTTCTCCTGATAATAATATAGGAATGAATCCATAACAATAAGTCATTGTCACATCATTCCCTTTCATTGTGCCAGTACATGAGGTTTGCGAAGCACATGTTCCGGTAAACTTATTTTGGGTGCCACCATCACCTGATCCCGAAAAATTATTGGCCGATATATTCATTTCTTCTATTTCTGTAGATAATGTCCAGCCCCAATAATTTGTATCATAATTACATATAAACATAGCATCGATAAAAATCGAGCTGTGAAAATCAATTACTTTACTTCCATTTTCTGATACATAAAATAATACCGGATGCCCCTGACTTGTTTCTCCAAGCCACATACCATCGGATGGTATAAAAGATGCAGATATACTGCCTGAAACCAATGGACCGTAATGAAGTGCCGTATCTTCTCCGGCTATGATACCATCGCATTCTGCGATAAATGAATAGGTATGATCACTGGTATCCATGGTTGTTTTATATTCATATTTCACTCCATTGATATAATCATTAATATTTTCACCAACAGGATCCATTCCGAATGTATATTCATCTATTTTAATGTTTATCAGCGTTGGAGGAAATCCATCATGATTATTATATACAACACTATAGGAAAAGACTGTATCCTGCGCACCTGATTGTGGAGTGACCTGACCATTGGATAATACAGGAGCAAGGCCTGAAGTATTGACTTCTGGTCCGGAGTGAATGGAGGTGTCTCCGGTAGCCTTATCTGACCAGTCCATAGCATAAAACCTATATGTATGTTCACTTGTATCAAGACAGGTTTTATACTGGTAAATCATTCCATCAGTATAATCATAATCTTCAGGGATAACAGGAGACATAGATATTGGAGGATTCTCGTCGATAGTAATGAGAATTTCAGAACATGTATCATTATCGGCATCGGAATAGATAACTGAAAAGCAGAATACTGTCGACGGAGTTCCTGTTTCAGGATAAACCTTGCCATTTTCGAGTATCGGTGGAGTGTTGGCCATTCCTGTAATCGGGCCTGTATGAATATAAGTGTCCCCAATTGCATCAGCTAGGCCATCACTTGCAGAAAAAGAAAATGTGTGTTCTCCTTCCGTTAAAGTTGTTCTGTATTCATAATATCTCACCATTAGAATAGTCCCCATCTCCTTCCAATTGGCTCATAGTTTGAATAGTGTTGTTATCTATTTTCACCGATACATGGGTAGGAGTATCATCATCAGGATCACTGATATTCACAATGTAAATGTATTCTGTTTCAGTATGCCCGGTATCTGGAATTACTTTTCCTCCGTATAATGAGGGCTGAACATTATACCCTCCTTTTTTGGATACATAAATAATATCAGAGTTATATTTTTTATTATTTATTTCATTAGTTTCAGGAATGTTTCCGTTAACATCTGTAATTGTTCCGATATAATAATACCCACGGGTAAAATCAGGAGGTATTTTTATAATTGTGCTATCCGGAAAATCAGAATAAGGTAAAAGTTCATCTATTGTTCTTGTTCCTATTAAATAATCATTAACAGTAATGACGGTATCTTCAGAAAGGTAAAAATTTATATTAAAATCCCAGGCAGTATCGGACTCTGAATTACTTATAGTATTATATATTTTTATTGAATCGCCTATTGTTAATATTAAAGGAATATCAAGATGATCAAGTACTAAATCTATATTATAGTCCAGCTTACGCCAAAAATATATACCTCCTAAGTCCTCACCAATAAAAAGGTCAGGATCACCATCATTATCAATATCAATAAAAACAGGAATACTCCAAAATTCATCTATAGAATTATAATTTTCGGTAATAAGAGTCCATGAAGCATTTTCCGGTGTTCCATCATTGCGGTAAAAATTTATATTTCCATCCCATTCACCTATAAACAGATCAAGATCACCATCATTATCGATATCTGTAAAAGAAGGGGTACTCCATTCTCCAACATCTATAGAGTTGTATTTTTCAGTAACTAGTATCCATGATGCATTTTCAGGTGTACCATCATTACGATAAAAATTAATATTCCCATCATATCCACCTATAAAAAGATCAACATCCCTATCATTATCAATATCTGTAAAAGCAGGAAAACTACTGGTTCCAACATTTATAGAATTAAAATTTTCGGTAACAAAAGTCCATGATGCATTTTCCGGTGTACCATCATTACGGTAAAATTTGATGGTGCCACCATATTCTCCAATAAAAAAATCAGGATCACCATCATTATCAATATCTTCAAAGGCAATAGCACAATTATATCCAACGTTAATTGAGTCATAATATTCAGACACTAATGTCCATTGTGCATCTTCCGGTGTACCATCATTACGATAAAAATTAATATTACCTCCCGTTTCACCAATAAAAAGGTCAGGATCACTATCATTATCTATGTCTGCAAAAACAGGCTTACTATAACTATAAGATTCACTATAAATAGAATTAAAATACTCAGTAACTAAAGTCCATGATGCATTTTCCGGTGTACCATCATTACGGTAAAAACTGATATTACCATTATGATCTCCAACAAACAGATCAAAATCTCCGTCGTTGTCTATATCTGCAAAAGCTGGAGCAGAATTGGATTTGCCCCCTGTATAGGCATTATCTATAATTTGCCCGTCAATAATGGCAGAATATTCCTGCTGCCATATTTTCGGCTTTTTGTCTGAGCCATCCTGGGCATTCAGGGTAAAGAAAAAGGATAAAATAATAACAGTTAAACCTGCAAGAGAAAAAATTTTTAGTTTCATAATTATGTTTTTCATTTTGTTGGATAATAAATAAATCATGAAAAACAGTCGTATATATTTTCTTTATTACGCTATTCTTTTTAATTGTTTATCGGCCCGGGTTATTAGGAATGATGCGAGAAAGGACTTGTCTGACGGCAATGAGATTTACCGGACCGAATATACTCTTTGCAGGAGTCAGGAAGGGTTTATTATCAATCTGATTTTGGGTTGATAGCCAATTGTTATCTGACAAAAAAGACTTGCCTGATCTTAGAATTATTCGATCAACAAATTGCTTTGTAATTTTGAAATTAGATTATTCACACACTAAAGTTAATTAAAACATTTCAGATTCGAAATAGTGATTTTATTTATTCAGGATCTGTTGATTTTTCAGTTACCAGGGATATTCTTACCGATTGATAATCAAAGCAATACATCGGTTCTGTCCATTCAATTTCAATGACTTTAATACTGTTTTGATGTTGGCTTTAGCCTTCATTTACAGGGCTCGGTATGGTATAAAATGTTTGGTTATTGTATACGATAGGAAGGTTACTATATTTCTTTTGATCATTTTAAATTCTTTTTATACTTGCTAACCGTCAACACATCTTTAATCTGATCTTTACTTTTTATTGTGATTGTCAACGGTATCAACTTACCTATTGGCTTATTGTTACTAAAACTTTCTTTAATCTTTTCTTCAATATCCAGTCCTTCAATTCCTGAACCGGTTTTTTCAGTGAAATAAAAAGTCGTTTTAAAGAATTTGTCCCAGACCGATAACCAGAAGACTGTCTTTTTTTTATAACATACTTTGCACAACCAGGCTTTCCCGTCTTTATAGTAATTCCATTGGGGAACCAATCCGTAACCGGTATCTGTTATAGCTTCTATCAAATCTTTATATGCTGAATAGCTATCTCCCAGTGCATTTTCTATAACTTCTTCGGTAGGGGATATTTGCTGCTCTCTTAATAAAATTGTTTCCATTTGATTATTATGTTTTTCAGGCGGAATTGTCAGGATTACCGATAACGTATTAATTATCGGAAACCTGTAAAAAGCAACATAAGTTAATTATTTGTTTTGTACCTATATCATTTTTCTGAGTTTTCAAGTATTAACTTCACCACATCATAACTGACAGCATCGAACATAATTTCTATATTATTTGTATATTCTGAGTTATGGCTCATGATGGCATCTTTTAGAAGGAAAGCCTGGTAATCATAATTGAATGCACCTAGCCATGTCGCCAGGACACAGCCAACAGCACTTAATCCGCAGAGGAATAACGTGTTACTCCCTTTCTCCATGATAACCTCATTGAGATCGGTTTTATTAAAGCCATCAGGATAGGTTTTAATAATCCTCGTATCTTCAGGTTTGATTAAAACCGAGGTCGGGAATTCAAACTGATCAGTACCAGGTAGTACTCCATACTCCTCACTGCTATGATAAATCCCTATTACCGGATAGCCATAGCTGCGGAAAAGTTCAATGTAACTATTAATATTGGACATAGCCATCTCTTTTTCCTGTTCGGGAATCATAGGCAGGAATGCATTCTGGATATCAATTACCAGCAGAACAGGTTTAATTTTAGTTTTTTGCTCCTTCTGATCCTGTGAGAATGATTTACCTGGAATCATTACCAGAAGGATTATCAGGATACTAAGACAGATTGTGTTTTTCATTGTTTTAAGTGATGAATTGAATTATTATTGTTAGTTAAAAACGAAGTTAAACATTTCCTGCGTACCCTTTTCCATTATTGCCAAATTGAATGCGGGAATCATCCTGAAACATGCTTTTCCATGGCTTCGGCCTGAATAATCATATTTAAATTTGAATTAAATATTTTTTAAATACATTTGTAGTCTTAAAAAAATTGATTATACATCAGTTTTGTTGTGTGATTAAAAAGGGTTAATAAATGAGTGATATACACAGAGCCGCACTGCGGTGCGGCTCTGTGTATATCATGATTTTAGTCTAATTTAAATTCTTACTATATGTCAACTATTAAACGTGTTTACAAATTTGGAAATAAAACTGCTGAAGGCAGGGCAGATATGAAAAACCTGCTTGGTGGAAAAGGTGCCAACCTGGCTGAGATGAACCTCATAGGAGTACCTGTTCCTCCGGGCTTTACAATTACGACCGAAGTATGTTCCGAATATAACCAGCTGGGCAAAGATGAAGTTGTCAAGCTGATAAAAGCGGATGTAGAGGATGGGATGGCCAATATCGAAAGAATCATGGGATCAAAATTTGGTGATCCTTCCGATCCCTGCCTTGTTTCTGTAAGGTCAGGTGCCAGGGCTTCGATGCCTGGAATGATGGATACCATTCTTAACCTTGGATTAAATGAAGAAGTGCTTCAGGGACTTGCCAGAAAGACGGGAAATGAACGTTTTGTATGGGATTACTACAGGCGTTTCGTGCAGATGTATGGCGATGTTGTATTGGGTTTAAAGCCTGAATCAAAGGAAGATATTGATCCATTCGAAGAAATCATTGACCATCTCAAGGAAGAAAAAAAGGTGATCGATGATACGGAACTAACAACCAACGATCTGAAAGAACTAGTTACACGCTTTAAAAAGGCTGTGAAGGATAAGACCGGCAGTGATTTCCCGACCGATCCATGGGAGCAGTTATGGGGTTCTATCATGGCCGTTTTTGACAGCTGGAATAATGACCGTGCAAAGTTTTATAGAAAACTCAACAATATCCCTGAGGAATGGGGCACTGCTGTGAATGTCCAGGCCATGGTCTTCGGGAATATGGGTAATACATCCGGTACGGGTGTTGCATTTACAAGGGATGCGGGCAGTGGAGAAGACCTGTTTAATGGTGAATACCTGATCAATGCCCAGGGAGAGGATGTGGTGGCAGGTATCCGCACTCCGCAGCAGATAACTAAAGAGGGTTCCGTTAGATGGGCAACACTCGCCAATGTTACGGAAGAAGAGAGAAAGAGTAAATATCCCTCACTGGAGGAAAGCATGCCGGAAATTTATAAAGAACTGGATGAGATACAGCAAAAACTGGAGGATCATTATAAAGACATGCAGGATCTTGAATTCACTATCCAGGAGGGCAAGCTATGGCTGTTACAAACACGGAATGGTAAACGGACTGGAGCTGCAATGGTTAAAATATCAATGGATTTGCTCACGGAAGGTAAGATTGATGAAAAAACGGCATTACTGAGAAATGAACCAAATAAACTGGATGAACTATTGCATCCGGTCTTTGATAAGACCGCTGTGAAATCAGCCAAAGTCCTGGCAAAAGGATTACCTGCTTCACCGGGTGCAGCAACAGGGCAGGTGGTCTTTTTTGCTGATGATGCAGAGGTGTGGGCCACGAAAGGAAATAAAGTGATCCTGGTCAGGATTGAAACTTCGCCAGAAGATCTTCGGGGGATGAGTGTCGCAAAAGGCATCCTTACAGCCAGGGGAGGTATGACCTCCCATGCTGCTGTCGTTGCCCGGGGAATGGGTAAATGTTG
>Ga0111176_1071_pt1 | contig 18069 bp, 16 predicted proteins | sample DeeMarSWOR324_28_FD_80229 | JGI IMG/M metagenome (GOLD analysis project Ga0111176, IMG submission 80229) | Bacteroides sp. SM23_62_1 | reverse complement strand
TATTGAAATATGGAAAACTCGAAGAGTTTCCCACATTCCAACAGGACATCAACATTAACAAAAAAACTATACTTTTAAATGTAGCTAATTAAGGGAAGCTTTCATTAGGTTTTTCAACTACTGCACTGGCTATTGATCCCAATGATCCTGATGTTGTCTATATGGGAAAGAAACAGATTGGACAAATCTTTCAGTATTTCAATGTTTGGGGAAGCTGGAGCAGTAAAGAAATAACACCTGTTGAGGGAATTGGAGGCGTACAGGATATAGAAGTTAATTCAGATTCAAAGGTCTATGTTGCGGCAAGTGACGGCCTATGGAAGTGGGATGGCTCTGATTGGACAGGATTGACCGGTATACCTAGTAATAGCATTACAGCTGTAGCCATTGACAAATCAACAAATCCGGGGATTCTCTATGCCGGAACAGGTGAACATGGTGTGTTTGTCTCAGAAGATGGAGGAAACACCTGGGCCGAGTTTAACGATGGATTAGAAAATCTATCTATTAACATACTTGCTTTAAGTGACAGTGAACCCAAAACCATTTATGCAGGTACAGCTGGTGAAGGGATTTGGAGCCGGGAAGTGATAATATCAACTGAATCATACGATGTTGTCAAAGGTATTCCATTAAAATTTAAACTTAAGCAAAACTATCCTAATCCTTTTAATCTAACTACAATAATCTCTTATGAATTACCTAATTCTTCATTCGTAAGATTGTCCATCTATAATTTTATTGGAAGATTAGTTGATACAATTGTCAATGAACAGAAAAATGCAGGATCATATACTGTAAGATGGAATGCTGAAAATATAAGTTCCGGAATATATTTCTATCGGATTGATGCTGGAGAATTTAGTTGTGTGAAGAAATGTTTGGTGATCAAATAGAGAAATATGGTCTGACAATTTCATTCATCTTACAGTATGTAAATTCCGATGATAGTCAGCACCCAATTCCTGTTTATGGCGAGTAATCTTTTTATATTTAAATAATTTAATCGCTTTGCGAAAAGCCTGAAAGGCATTTCACAGGGCCAACCACTGCCCACCCAATATCATCCGATTTTCGGCCTGTCCAGTTAAGATAATTTATTGGGTGTACTATACAGTTAGATTCAAAATAATCCTGCGATTATTCTTTTTTACTTCATGAATAATTTGAAATTTCTTTTATTCTTTTTGAATAACAAACAACCGGAAGATTTTTATATCAAGAAGAATTGAAGAATTATGTTGAGATCTTATTTATAACATCCCCTGCTCCTCCAGCCATTTCCTGGCCCTTTCATGCTCTGCCAGGCATTAGCTTCCATATCTCTGGCAATCTGCTGAAATTCCTCCTCATCCCTCAGGCTGTTGAACAATGGGTCATTAATCCAATGTATTGCCATGCTGTCATTTTTCATTCTCATGCGTATGTTTTACATGCAAATTGAGAAACAAGATCCATCAGGTTAATTTGCCGCTCACAGTTCTTTACTCTGCGGCTTATTTAAACATTCAAGATTAGTTGCTTAAATTCGTCCATTATATGGCAATTGGCAGTAGAATATATGTTAGCACCCAGAGGATGATAAGCTCAATAAAACGAATGGGCAAAAACTGGATAATCATTTCTGTAGCACTTTCCGCTTCAGCCATTTTTTCAGGAAGTCTTGGCCTGTGGATGGTCGCGACAACCAGATCCCAGGAGCGGATTCGACCATCTATTTCAGGAACAAATGATATGGATTTGGGTTTCACATACCCTTTCCGAAATGATGAACATTCAACATTTACTTTTTACATTGATTCACCCTGTATAATCTCTTTCTCAAGTTGGGAGCGTAATCTGTGGGGTTATAATGAAATCATCATCCAAGATGATGATGGAAAAAAAGTGGTCCAATGGGAAATCAGGAGCAACGAGCAGCATTCGGAGTTTTTTGAAGAAGGAGATTATACCCTCATCGTAAAATTCAACCACAGTTTCATGGGATGCTGTGTCGTTGCCGTGAGTTTTCTATCATCAAAGACACCGCTACCCGACACAGATCTGGATGGCCTTCCAGATAAAACTGAGATAGAATGCAAAACGGATATCACAAAACAGGATACAGACGCAGACGGTCTCACAGATTACGAAGAAACCCGAAAATACCTGACCAACCCACTCGAAGCCGACAGTGACAAAGACGGAATCGACGATTCCGATTGGAATGAACGCAGAGAGTGCACGTATACCATTCAAGCCATCATCGATCTGCGTCCCCCTTTCACCCTGGAGGAAATGCAGGACTTTTACCAGGACGTCCGAATCGTAGAAGAACCTGGAGATGACGTCACCCGGTTCGAATTGATTCTTTACCCCGAAGCCAGAGAAATTCTGAATCCTGCTCTTTACGAACCAAAAGATAACGAATACACCGCTCCGACGTTCACAAAAAACTATTCAACAGCAATGCAGGATGAACTTGGCGAATTGTTGGAAGACGCCCCGACCGACCTGGAAGCGACACTCAGAATACTCCGCTACTTCAAAATTAAAACAAGATATGTTGCAATTGACAATGACCTCGGTTATTCCACTGACCTTCCTCTCAATTTCAGTATGCATCTGGCCTCAGATGGTGAACTCATCAGGAAGGGACTGGGAGAGCCCTCTCATACTTCAATGGCAGAAATCGAAAGACACGTTCTTTTTGCCAACTCAATGTTTGAATTAGGCACCCATGGGGCATGTGGATCTACATCAACGCTTAGAGGGGCAATGATGCGTTCAGTTGGGTTGGAAGAGAAAATCATTGTGACCATTCCACTACTCTATTTCTATGAAAATGACGGCACGGAAGTAATACTCAAAGATCAATATTGGGATGAGAGGTTCGTATCTATTCCCAGGGATAAAACAGATGCTGCCGATCATTTCTTCAATATGGTAAAAATCGGTGCCAGATGGATTAGAGTAGATTACGCGATTATGAATAACGCGAATATCTACAACAGAAACTCTCTTTACATTAAGATTCTCGAACAGCATGAAATCCTTGAAGATGATTTCACCCAATACTGGAATTATGAAACCTGGCGAGAAAAGCGTCCCTACAGGTATGTCTCAATAATTGAGCAGGAAGCACAACATTCCGCCGGGCATCAACCTTAAGTCAACACTTTGAGCGTAGCATATCAGGATCTCTGCATCTGATCTCAATAGTGGAAATTCCGGCTATACGGAACATCTCATTCCGGAGCAAACTGTGCATATGAATGATTCAGAAAAGTCCTGTTACCAACCGGACACATTATGACACAATTAGAATGTAGATCAAACTCATAACTCACTGCCACTCTCACCAGAAACCAAGAACCTGGAACCAGGAACCATATTTCCGGTTACCAGCCGGACACATTCCAGTAACATTGCGAAAACAGAAAAGTCCGGTTTAAATTGAATAGTCAGTTTAATTTATAATTTAAAAATAATTGCTTTAAAAAAATATTTAAAAAGACTTGTTTTTTTTATTTAAAAGTTATAGATTTGTAAAGTTTAAAAATAATGAAGTATATAAAATATTGTAAATCATGAGTTACAGATCAAAAATCAGAATGTCAATCGGATGGATTTATCCGATCGGAATACTTATTTCCTATATCTTTTCTATCATTGAATATGGATTAAGAAGTTATCTGGTAAAGTCAGGCCATGATCTGGAAGGAATTCCATTTGTGACCATTTTTCTGGTTTCATTGTTTTTTATTGTACTTGGTATAATACAATTGTTCAAGTACAAAAACTGGATTTATCCTGTGCTCGGATTTTTAATCGGGCTGACGACATTCCAGATTAGTTTTATCCTTACCGGTTATGGAGATATATTGAAGTTCACATATTTCGGAAGCTTTTTTATCATCATCCTGTTTGTCATTATTAACTGGAACTCATTTTACAGTCATGAAAAGTTTGAGGCCAATTCCAGGAGGTTGTTCAGGCTTGCTTCGGAAAGGATCTATGAGACAGATGATGGTTTTACTGAACGCCCTTTTGTTGCGGGAAGATTTGAGTGCAGCAGGGATGAATTGTTAGGATTTGTAAGGTTTCTCCATGGGAGTTATGTAATCAGGCCATTTTACTATGAAAGTTATACAGATCTCGCTTTTTCAATGAACACGAGCTTGGTGGTAATACGAGAGGCAACGGAAGTCAGCCATATACGATTCAATTATGATGGATCAATAACTGTAAGAATTTCTGAAAAGGATTACAGGGATTACCGCGAGAGGTTCAGCTTCGACCAGCTCTGCACATCCATGGCCATGGTGTTCATAAGGTTCCTCGAATATTACAAATCCGGGCTTGAGTCGAGAATAATTACTGAATTGAAATCGGCAAAATAATATATCTGCCCTGTAAGAAGGGTCAGAAAACAGCAACAAATATTATGTTAATCATGTGTAAAAAAGATTGTTAAACAAAATCAACAGAGATGAAGAAGAATGAAAATTTAATTAAAATGATTCCGCTCATTTGCACAATACTTATTGCAGGATTTGCAAATGCCCAGGAAACAAATCCCTGTAAAACAGGTGGACAGACCTGTTATTTCGGGGTAGAGATCAACAGTATCCTTTGCGGATATTCGGTTGAAACATACTGCAATGGTATGTTAGACGGTAAAGAGATACGCTATGAGTATTCGGATGTAACGCTTAAGATGTCGCTTCTCGGCGCAGATGTCGATGTCGGAATACAAACAATGTACGCTATTGATCCCGCTACCGAAAGAGCTGTAAAGATTGAAATGAGTTTTAAAAACAACCAGACAGTCGTAGCATCCACTACAAACATCAGCGGTGATACCGCTTATTTCACCAGCTCCACTTCGGGAGTAAGCAAAACCATCCCGGTTGACAGGGATGTAATATTTGCTTCCCAGACAAGGTACCCTAATCTTTTTACAGATTTCATTATGGATGGTATTTCCGAAAAGAAATATAAAGTATATAATCCGATGAACGGAGAAGTGGCAGTAAAGGGTTATACGAAGAAATCGGAGGAGGATATTATCCTGTGTGATTCTGTTTTTCATACACTGGTCGTGGAAGAGACCGACTTTTCTTCAGGTATCAAAACCTTGTTATGGCTCAATAAATCTGACGGCTACAACTTAAGAGTTCTGGGGGAAGGCAGGAATATCTATCTGGCTGATAAATCTGTTACCAGCAGGATAGCCCTGGCTGATATGGATAATGTTCTTTTTGCAAAGGTTGGCAAAGTAATACCCGATTTCATGAACCTGTCCTGGCTGAAGGTCAGGGCTCAGATCAACTCTTTTGGTGAAAATATTACTGCTGAGTCGCTGAACCGCCCCGGTCAGAAGTTTTCAGGTTCTGTAACCGGTAATTATATTGATGGAATTTTTGAGATTGAACCTGCCAGGTATACCGGGGAGAATGCTCCTCCCTTTCCCCCGGACTTCAGGGGATCACCTGGGCTTAAGCAATACCTTGAAGCTGAATTGATGATAGAATCGGATGACCCGCTCATCATTTCCGAAGCATTCAGGATTACCGGTGGATCAAAAGATTCATGGGAAGCGGCGGTGCGGCTGAGCAGGTGGGTTGCGGAAAATATTGCCGGTGCACTGCCCGGCGGTATCTCAGCAATAAACACTCTTAAAACACAGGGGGCTGAGTGTGGCGGGCATTCGAGGTTGCTGGCTGCCTTCTGCAGGGCAGTGGGTATACCGGCAAGGCTTTCCATAGGCTGTATGTATTCAACCTATTACACAGGCAGTTTCGGTCAGCATGCATGGACTGAAGTATATATGGGTGATGCCGGCTGGATACCGGTCGATGCCACCATTTCTGAAACCAGTTATATAGATGCCGGTCATATCCGGCTTGGTGAAAGTGTGACCTTTCGTCCTGTGGAAATGGAGATCCTTGATTATAAAATAGCGGGAGGACAAACGGCCGGTATAGATTTACCTGTATCGGGGACCTTCAAAGCTTATACCGGAAGCTATACGGATATGGAGAGCTTAACCGTGTATGATTTCCGGTTTAATGAAGGGTGCCTGGCGGCAGATATACCGGGACAGTGGCTTCTGGCGCTGAATGAACCTGATGACCAGGGGAGGTGGTTCCCGAAAATCACCAGGCAGATGGCCTTTTCATTTATAAAAAACAATGCCGGCATAGTCGAAAAAATGATTCTTCACAGGTTTGCCACTATGAAAAGAGTTCCTCTCCAGGATTCGCTGCTTAAAGGGACACCGGAAGAATACCTGAAATACACAGGAAACTATTCTTTTGCACCTGCCAGACTATCACTTGATGTATTATTCCCGGGAGGTATCCTTACAACCCAGGAACCACTGGGGAGATCAAATGAGAGAATAGGCTATACAAAAAAAGGTGATGTATGGACCGATGAAACCGGCATTTACGAGATAGGTTTTACTACGGATAGTGAGAATGAAATTACAGGTATGATCCTCGCAGTAAAGACTGAATTTCTGAGAGGTGAGCCGGTAACAGAGGTCATTGAACCGGTTATAATTGATGGGGGAGTGCAGGAAGGATTGAAAAAATACGATGAAATAAAAAATTCCGGTGATAATGGTTACCTGTTTTCAGAGAATGTGCTGAACCGCCTGGGGTATCGCTTATTAAATGAAGAAAGGACAGATGATGCAATAAAAATATTCTGTAAAAATGTGCAGGAATACCCGGAATCATTCATGGCCAATGATGCCCTGGCTGAAACATACCTTAAAACCGGGCAGAACACGCTTGCCCTTCAGTATTTCCTGGAAACAGTAAAACTCAACCCGGATTATGAATATGGCAAAAAAATGATTGAAGAGTTAAAAGATAAATAATAACACCATGTATTTTCCGCGTAAACTGAAACAGGACTTCAGGATTACAGGCTTCATACCTGCCATTTCATGCCTTCTGGCAGGTGCCTTATTCTGGATATTTATCGGGAAGAAAGAGGCTTTTTTAGCAGTCTCCGTCTTTTTTATTCTGTATGCCGGATTCTCCTTCTCGATTTATATCCGGACCCGGAATCAGAGCTATCTTGCTGCCTGTCTGTGGCAGCTGCTGTTTGGAATGTATCTTCTTACCCGTTTCGGGCAACCACTGATCCCGGTGTTGGATTCAAAAGTTCCTGAATTAATCTTTGTTCTGTTCCTGGCTTCAACTGTCTGGCTGCTTTACCTTTTCTTTACAAAGAGGGCAAAATGGAAGGGGCGTGAGGTTTTTGAACTTGCCTCCATGACTATTGAGCCCGTACCGGATGGTTTTACAGATCGTCCCCGCCCTGCCGGGAAAGCTGAATATACAAGGGATGAATTAATCGGTTTTGCCGGATTCCTGCGGAAACACCTGATTGCCATGCCCTGCTTCGAAGAAAATCAGGTTGTATTTGTTCCCGTTAAGATGGGTGATGAATTCAGATACCTGTTTAACAGGGAGAAGTTCAGACGGGACAGAAGCTGGATTGCATTCGACTACCGGGGAAATGTGAGTGTTGTTATATCCAGGATAGATTACATTGATTATAAAGAAGAACTCTCGTTTGATCAGCTCTGCGAAAATCTGGGGAAATTATTCATCGGGTTTATGGGATATTACCGTAAAGGCGAGGCAGACAGGATTGTGTATAAGCTGAACGAACTTGGTCTGGGAAAAACATCATAATATCTGAAGTGCCATGGATTTTAAGGAGGCAGCAAAACTGGGCTCATGTTTATCGAAAGATTATGCCGAAGATCTTTTCAGGCTTCTTACAACCTATAAGAGCATTTCAGCTTCCGAGGCTGCCTCGCGCCTCGGCCTCCATATTAAAACAATCCAGGATTGCCTTGAGGATTTATACAGTCTTGAAATACTTGACAGGGAAGAAGTCTATGAAGGTAAGCGGCCATATTTCAGGTACCATTTAAAGGTGAAAGAGATTTCAATGATGGTTGATCTTTCTACCTTTCACCTGAAAGAGGACGCGACAGATTCAAGAGTGAAAATGAGCATCAGGGAGATGAAAAATGCAAAAGCCAGGTTCACGACCTCCAGAAGCAACGACTATATCAGCAATATAGTTATCTGGATGGGCGAGGGACGCAGCCGCACGGAACGAAAAATCAACCTCTCCATTCCGCAGGGAAAATTCCTGTTTCATCTCCCTTTCCCGACAGCAGAGCCATTAAATATCACTGAGATCATGCATAAAGCAGGACTGGATGATGCCCATATCCCGGAAATTGTTGATATTGTTGATGTATTGATTGAATTTGAAGTAATTGAAAGAATATGAGAGAGAGACATTTGCGGGATCTCACCTTAAATAGCAAAAAAACGGACAGGACCGGCCAGGAACTTAGCAGTATCAGGATTTTCACTAAATCTGTCTTAATGAATCAACAAATTTAAACTTTACAGCTAAGTCATAAAAAGTGTGAAGAAATGAGCAGCCTGATTATTTAACTTGTCATTGTCTGTTTTGGATTTTCTTTTATTCTCCTCCTGATTTATTGATAGAGAATCATAAAGTTTACGAATACTGCAAGATAGGTCATAAAAAATATGAAGAAATGAGCTGCCTGATCATTTAACTTGTCATTATCTGTTTTGGATTTTCTGTTATCCTCATCCTGATTTATTGATAGAGAATCATAAGCTTCTTTATTATCAGATACTTTTTGATCATCATCCTTGCCCGGTCTTTTTTTCAAACCAGTATATATACCATAATCTTCATCATCATGAATCTGGCAGGTACTTGCTGTAAAACCAGTGTCGTCTGCTATAGTTTCGTATCTTGCCGGTTCAGACCTTTTTGATACTGTCTGACCCTGTTTGGTTGTGGAACAACCTATCAGGATAATCGTTAAACTGAAAAACAATGAAATACGTTTCATAAAGTAAAATTTTATATAATTGTTCAGGTGCTGCCTTTAGCTTCAGATCATCTATTCCTTCAATTCTTTCTTTATTCTACGGATCCCGAGGAAAGAAAAGAATACGAAGAATAATACGATAATTCCACTGACAGTAATAATTATTATCATTTTATCCAGTAACTGCTTAAAGGATAATCCCAGTTTTAGAAAGATGTTGTATTTGGCATAGGTGAACAAACTGCCCGATACTACTAAAAGTCCATATCCCAGCAGAATGGTCTTGATCTTCAGTTTCTGAATAGGTATGGCTCCGAAATATAGCAACCCACTTATCAGGAATAATGTGTTAATGGTCACGATAATAGCAATGTCCTCAAATTCGCTTACCTCTTGTTTTTGTACAAACTGACGAACTAATGTCACTCCTATCAACGCCAGGAGTGTAATAAAATACATGAATGCAATAACCTTATAGGCTATCAGTTTATTTCTTTCATCCATATTATAATATTTTTGAATGTATTAATCTTCATCCCAGAACAAATCATTTAATGTTTTATTCAAAGCCCTGGCAATCCTGACGCAAAGACTTAATGTAGGATTATATTTTCCTTTTTCAATCAGGCCAATTGTCTGCCGCGTAGCTTTTACCAGGTCGGCCAGTTCTTGCTGAGACAGGCTTTTTTCAATCCGGGCTATTTTAAGTTTTATGTTTTCCATGGCATAAATGTAATATATATTTTTCATTTTAGCAAATATATTATGCAAAAAGACAAATATACATTACATATATGTAAATAACATCGCTGCTTTTCAGGCTGGTATTGACATCTATAGGGGAAGCCCTTATCCTATGATGTGAGGGAGGGCCAGCAGATTCTTGAAAATATGATAGAATATACTCGTATTTTCCAGACCGGAAGCAGGTTCATGCAGTCGAAAATTATTACAGGATCGCGGAGATCATTCAGTCAGGGAATATTTAAAGCCGGTTACCTCAAACGGATTTATCTCCAGAATAACCTTCCTGATTAAAGCGGATTATCAGTTTTACAGAAATGTTCAATCATTAAACATCCAATGTACGAATAAGAACATAAATATTGGATCTTGTGTATTATAGCAATCAGTATTTTATTGATAACCAGTTATAAAATATAAAGGGCATGTTTTTTGGAAAGGTTATTATTACATTCATAAACAACATAATATGGCAATTGAAACAATTGAAATGTAATTAAAAGGATCCTACAAATGAAAATATTACAAACTATTATAGTATCTGGCTCATTATTGCTTTTTTCACTGTTGATAAATTGTTGTAATGAAACGGGACCTGAACCGGGGCCAACTGCATCAGAAAAACTTCAAAAGGTTCTGGACTATAATCTTAAAGCATTCAATGGCAAAGGTGTTTCAGCTGCTATTGTTTTTCAAAACCGGGATTTGTGGTCGGGGACAAGCGGCATTTCATTCGGAACCTCGTCCATTACAAAAGCTATGATATTTAACATCGGCAGTGTTACAAAGACTTTCATAGCTGCACTATGTCTTCAGTTAGCAGATGAAGGGGTATTTTGCCTGGAAGATTCTCTCCATGACTGGCTTCCTGTTTATCCCAATATTGATTATTCAATAACAATTAAACAATTACTGAATAACACCAGTGGGATATGCAATATTTCAGATAACCCGGAATTGTGGAGTGCTGTTTTCAATGATCCTGGAAAATTGTGGACTCTTGAAGAGTTACTATCATCATTTTTAAATGAACCATATGCTGCTCCCGGGGAGGATTGGTTTTATTCAAATACGAATTATATCCTTTTAGGAGAGATTATTAAGGTTTCAACCGGATCATCAGTATCGTCCGAGCTCAGGAACCATTTTTTGGAACCACTGGGGCTTAACAACACATATTTTGCTATAGAAGAAACGCTGCCACCAGATGTTGCCCATGGATGGTTTGATCTTACAGGCAACGGTAGCTATGATGATATGTCCTTAATTTCACGAAATGGGATCTACTCTGTACTTCATACATCCGCAGCAATTTTTTCCACTGCAGAAGATCTGGCAAGATGGTCTTCTGCTTTGTTTAGCGGAAATGTGCTCAGCCAGTTATCTCTCGATATGATGCTGTACTCATACAGTACTATGCCCGGTACCACGGATGTTGAGTGCGGCATGGGAGTATTTCTGATCGGCCCGGGTAATAATACCGGTGTGAAACTGATCGGGTATACGGGAAGAACTTTTGGATACCTTACATCTATGTTTTATTTGCCGGATTACGGTATCAGTGTTGCCGTCATCATAAATGAAGATAATACTGAATGCCTGGATGGAATTACAACCGATCTTATTTTAGAAGCAATAAATGATGACTAGTCCATGCAACCCTAACCTGCATCTGCCTATCCCCGCGGAACCCTACCTTCAATATTTGTTTTGATATAATCCTCAACCTGGCAGAATTTATTCTATTTCGTTGTTGATTGCAAATTCAGCTTCAATTGAACACCTTTGGCTGATTTAAGATGATCGGTCTGTTTGAAGGTAAGTAATAAAGTCAAATTTAGTTGATAATGTTATGTTGAAGAAACGGTTTCAGGTGCTCAGCGTATCCAGATTTTGCATTACAACTCCGATAAAAGCATGTAAAGGTTATTGGTTCATCTATTTTGTTCTTAACCCTAATAAAATTAAAATTCCAATTAGAAAAATAAAAGTCGTAAAAATACTTCCTTCCGGACCAAAATCCCCACCAGTTAAAAAATCAGGTCCTTTAACTGAAAAATTCAATAAAGAAACCACTCCTTCAGTTCCACTAACATTCATTCCGAAAATATTTTCCATAGTCCAGTTCCATGAAGAATGCCAGCCACAGGCAGCCCAGATGCTATTATCTCTTAATACAAATAAGATTAGTAAAAAAGAAAATAGAAATAAATTTAGCACAGCTATTATGCTAATTCCATTGTTAAGGCCATGAAGCAGTACAAAAATGGTGGATGAAACAAGAGCCCCGATCCAGGGTTTATATCTGGCACCTAATACCTGGAATTGCCATCCCCGGGAGATTATTTCTTCATTTGCACCCTGTATAATATATGCTATCAAAAAAAGCAGGACAATTCCTGTGTTATCAGAACCATCAGAAACCATACTCTTTATGTTATTTACAGATCCAAAAATGTACATTAATCCTATAACACCTGACATCATCATGAATCCGGTTAATAAGCCCGCCAGGTATTTTTTAAATGCATTTTTGCCTACAAAACCTATTGTGTTTAATGATCTTTTTTCAAAAAATCGAATCCATAACCATATGAAAAATATAACAAAAGACACAGTAACAGTAAGCGAATAAAACTTTCTAAACACAGGCGAGATTTTCGGGTTCTGAAAGACTGTTTCAAAAAGAAATAATTCACTAAACAAGATGCCGGCGATTATTACGACTACTGCCATTGGTATAGCGATAGCCATATGTGATATCCGCTTACCTTCTTTTGCCATCGAAAAGAATGCTTTTTCAGAACTAAATAGCTCAACCAATGTTTTATAAGTTTTTTTCAGGTTCATAGTAAAAAGTGGTAACTTTTTCAAGGAATTATCCATAGTTGTATCTGTAGCAGGTTGCATTAATTTATATGGCTTGAATAAAGATAGGAAATCCTGCTATAAAATCCATTAAAATTACAGGTTGGCAAAAGGTGTTACAACCTGTCAAGACTGGTGAGAGTTTAAATCGTGTATGAACATTTCTTTTTTACAGCCGGGATATTTTGGTTCCTGGTTCCAGGTCCTCGGTTTCTGGTCCCGAAATTGACGGAATCGAAGATTCCGGTACCATTTCGAGGATCCTCGAAAATATTCATTAAATTTTCAGCTTTCTTTATAATCATTAACCCTTCCTGTCATGATTTATCATAACCATATGATACTGAAATTTTTGTATATTTCAACATGCTGAAGAAGAACATCATCAACGTATTTAAGTTCAAAAATAATCCCTGCGAGACAAAGCTATCTATTATCTTCATGATCAGAGCTTTTAATTGGATATTACTGTCAAACAAACATTCACTTATTTATGTGCTTTGTGTTATTGATCTAATGATTAGCCTACGAATTTTCTGAAGTAAATAATCGGAGGGTTTTTATAACGTTTGGTGCGAAGGACATTTAAATGAACTTTGCACTTCTATTAAGTCAGGATAGACTTCAAAAAGGGCAAGACTTCAAAATAAACTTGTATGATTTAACTCCAAATCCCGGACAGAATTGTTCATGATGCTCACAGGATAGAGCTCATGGGAGAATCCATGAGATAAACAAGAAAAAACACTTATTCTAATGCGGAAGAAAAATCAAATAAGAGTAATATTCAAAAAATAAATATATTTAAACAAATAATACTATCCTGGTAACGTTCTTTTTAGACTTAGAAGTGACTGCTCACTTTAGTCCGGACAACGGTGCTCAATTACACCGGAATTTGCAGGTTGTCTGTAAAACAATGAAATTCCACTGCAAAACACGGTGAGTATATCCTTTATCCGGACTATCATACCGTATGGCAAATGTAAAAATCTTTGTGATTGGATTTGCCGATGCAATAAAAACATTTGAAAAAATATTTAAATATGAAATATATCACAATCATTTTTACATTCCTGTTCTTTTGTTTTTCTTATGGTTACTTAAAGGGCAGCGAAAATGAAAAATCCAAATTAGAATTAACTAATCTAAAGTATCTAGGCGAGTTGGATGAAAGATACCAATCGTTTAATGTGGAGATGTGCGAAGTGGTTGGCGGTGATTTCTGGATACCCTATGATTTGCTGGATCCGGAGGAGGTCAGGTCCGTTGGTTTTTCTGCAATGAAAAGAGCGATTCCCCCCATTAACCTGTACGATAAAAAATTACGGATACTTGCTTCTGCTCTGGGACCAATGTATATCCGGGTGAGTGGAACCTGGGCCAATACCACCTATTTTCAGGATAACGATGAACCGAAATTAACCACGGCCCCCGACGGTTATGAAAATGTACTTACCCGAAAAGAGTGGAAAGGAGTCATTGATTTTTGTAAAGCTACGGATTCGAAACTGGTAACATCGTTTGCCATCAGCAACGGAATGAGGGATAAGGAAGGCAACTGGACTACTGCCCAAATAGAACCTCTGATAAATTACACCCAGTCGATAGGCGGAGTAATTGCAGCATCCGAAATGTTTAACGAACCTTCACATGCAGGTCATGGCGGAGCTCCCGCTGGTTACGATGCAGCCTGGTATGCGAGGGATTTTGCAGCCTTCAAAAGTTTTGTCGATACTGCCGTTCCTGGGATGAAAATACTGGGCCCGGGTTCAACGGGGGAAGGAGGGATAATTCCCGGAGTAACAATTTCAACAGATAGTATTTTAACATCTGTTCCCAAACCTGAATTTGAAATCTTTTCCTATCATTTTTATGGTGGCGTATCCAAAAGATGCATGGGAGGACTTACACCCGAATATGAGCTCACCGAAGAGTGGTTAAGCAAAACCGAACTTGGGTTAAAATACTATGAAGGAGCGCGGGATAAATTCCTGCCCGGCACACCCATCTGGTTAACCGAAACTGCTGAAGCAGCTTGTGGAGGTAATCCCTGGGCAGCCACTTATGTCGACTGTTTCCGGTATGTTGAACAACTTGGCAGGCTGGCCAAAAAAGGTGTCCAGGTGGTCATGCACAACACACTTTCTGCCAGTGAATATGCATTGCTGGACCAAGATACACACGAGCCAAGACCCAACTACTGGGTGGCACTTCTTTGGAACAAACTGATGGGTACAAAAGTGTACGATGCCGGAGTGCCGGAAGAGGGAATCGATGTTTTTGTGCACAACCTGAAAAATTCAACAAACGGGTATGCCGTATTAATTGTAAACCCGAAAGATGCTGAATCTTCTATCGAAATACCTGCCAATGCCGAACAATATTTGATTACAGCAGATGAACTTCTTACCAAAACTGTAAGACTGAACGGTGAAGTGCTGGAACTAAAATCGGATGAAGAATTGCCCGGGTTAAAAGGTAAGAAAATTACGGCTGGTGAGGTACAATTACCCCCGCACAGTATCATGTTTCTTTCATTTAAGGATATTTAAAGACATTAACACCAGATCTTTGGATTGAATTAAGATGTAAAACCGCCCTTCGAGGAATCACGGGTTCGCCGGCCTTGCTCTGCCGCAGCGGTTATGCGTTACGCCATCGGCAATCCTTTGGCGGCCGATGGAAGGCGAAGAAAGCGGATGAGCAATTCCCTGATTTCTAATAACTGAATTTTTGCAGTAGATCCCGGTCGAAAAAACCGTGATTTTTATTACAGAGAGGGATAGAGAAGCATTTGGTTTTTTATGGGGTTTTACCCCATGGGAAAATTGCTAATAATGATCAGCTTCAGCCGGTCTATTTTATCCATCCCTTTCAATAGTCAAATTCTTGTTAATATGTTTTTTACTAAATTGAATTATTTCCGGCGAAAGATGATCAAAACCTCTGGTTTTTACATCCGGTAGCTGGATATTTTTTGGTTAGTATCATATTATGACCTAACTTTAATTAAGGATTACGTAAAAGCAGCGGAATAAACAAATATTACGAAAAGGAATTTCGTAAATAAACAAATTGGGTGCAATAATTATTTCTACAAAAAAATGCTGCGAATTAAGTATATATTTTATTTAGTACTGATTTCATATCAATACCTTGTGTTTTCTCAAAAATATGATTCTGAAATATACGATTTCATTAATTCTATATATTCTAATCATGTTGACTCCTCATTAAATCTTTACTATTTATACCAGAAGCCAATTGATATTACTAATGAAGAAATAGGTTTAATCGATACAATAAATATATATTTTGAAAAAGAGGAATCTGAATACTTACTTGCTGAAATTTCACACTTTGATTCTATTTTTCAATGGGATAGTTTAAAACTCATAAATGCGATCGTCATTAATGAAACAAGGTTGTCATCACTTAATATAAAGCAATGCCCATTATATTATTTCTCTAAACCCATATTCTCCCTATCAAAAAACTATGCGATTTTTAAGATAAAAGTAGATATGAGGAATCAAGGATATATGGAGATATTTATATATAGAAAGCTAAATAATAAATGGCAAATTTTGTCTAAGTTAATTGGTACAGGTTGGATGCGTTTTGAATTTTAATCATGTTCACAATTAAATTACTGCACCCAACATGCCGGTACCCGCCATGTCCTCCCGCCTGCCCATCAAGGTTGCCACGTCTTTTGCAAATCAAATAATGAAGTTAATCAATGCTGCCTTCTATTGATTTTTAAAGAGAAAGTTCATAAATTTAACTACAGAAAGCAAAAGCAGCGCCAACCTGGTCCGCCAGCTGGCGGATCGGCCACGGCACATACCGGCAAACGTTACCTGTAAGCGTAAAAGAAAAATTATCATGACTAATCTACAACTTTCAATAAAGGAGATTATTTGTTCAGATTTAAGTTGCTAAACTAAATTTGTATACCCTGTGAACTCAGTATTTAATTCTTCCTATAAGAACATATTCATTTTAAGTTTAGTAGTATTCCTTGTTACATCATTTTTTAGCATAGGTTATTATCATCCGGATGAACATTTTCAAATTCTTGAGTTTTGTAATTATAAACTTGGGAATTCCCCTGCCTCTGATTTACCTTGGGAATTTCATGAAAGAATTCGACCAACTTTAATTCCTGCTTTTGGTGTTTTATTAATCAAATGCATGAATATTGTTGGAATTTATAATCCTTTTATTTATACACTTATTTTCAGAATAATTTCTTCTTTTTTATCATGGCTTGTGATAAGTAATATATGTTTACTATTTATTAGCGATTTTTCTTCAAATAATGGTAAAAAGATATTTTTATTGTTGAATTTCTTTTTATGGTTTATACCATTTATCAGCGTTCGTTTTTCTTCTGAAAATTATTCTGCAATAGCTTTTCTAAGTGCTATTTTCTTCATTATCCGATTCAATAATGATAAATTATATAACAAACCATCTCAACTTGTATTTGCAGGATTATTGTTAGGCTTTTCATTTTTCTTTCGTTTTCAAGTCGGATTTGCTATTATAGGCCTTACTTTATGGATAGTACTGATTAGTAAAATGCGGTGGAAAAATATTTTTATTTTAATGATTTCGGGGATATGTGCAATTATTTTTTGTGTTTATCTGGACTATTGGTTTTATGGAGAATTTGAATTAACCCCTGTCAATTATTTTATAGCTAATATTATTGAAAATAAAGCTGCAAATTGGGGGACATCCCCATGGTGGTATTATTTCTGGTTAATTACTCTACACGCTATTCCTCCTATTAGTATTTTTCTATTAATATTTTTCACTCTTGGCATATATAAAAAGCCAACAAATATATTCACATGGTGTATTATCCCATTTTTAATAGGTCATTTTATTGTAGGCCACAAAGAAATAAGATTTTTATTTCCGATGGTATTTTGTTTTATATACTTGACTGCTATTGGTATTAATTATTTTATTAATAGTCTAAAATTTATGAAATTGGGACGGTTAATTTTTATGCTTTTGGCAGTTATAAATTTATCGCTGTTATCTTTTATGATGTTCATTCCAGCCCAGGAAGCTATTAAATGTTATAAGTTCTTATATGATTATTCGTCTGAAAAGGAAATAGTTTTATTATGTAAAGAATATAGTATTTATGAACTAGTAGGTCTCAAAGTAAATTTTTATAAATCTGAAAATATTAAATGCATTGTTTTAAATAATGATATGGAAGTATCAAATTATTTGAAAGAAAATAATTCAGAATCAGTACTCATATTAGAAAGAAAGTTTTCATCTGGTGTGGAAATTATTGGATATAACATTGAAACAATTTATTGTCCATATCCTCAATGGATTATTCATCTGAATTTTAATAATTGGATAAGTAGGGCAAGAATATGGAAAATTCAAGAACTTAGGAAAATTAAATATTAAATGAAATTAATATAACGCGTTGTGCTATTAAAACTTGTTGATAACTATAACAAAAAAAGATTGTGCAAATTACTGAATATCAGTAAATTAAAGGTAGTAATTCACCACAAATACAC
>Ga0111176_1109_pt1 | contig 18134 bp, 13 predicted proteins | sample DeeMarSWOR324_28_FD_80229 | JGI IMG/M metagenome (GOLD analysis project Ga0111176, IMG submission 80229) | Bacteroides sp. SM23_62_1 | reverse complement strand
ACCGGGAACCGAAAACCGGCAACCGGGAACTGTGAACCGAGAACCGGCAACCGGGAACTGTGAGCCGACAACCGAAAACCGGGAACCGAGAACTACCTCCCCTTCTTCATCAAATCATCTATTCTTATTAATGCTTCCTCTAACGGTTCATCAGGCTTGATATAGTTATAATCTCCCCAGAAAGATTCATCCGCTCCTCCAACATGATCAATGAACAGATCGTCTATATTCGTGGTTAATCCGGTTTTAAATCTGGTAACATTTTCAATCCTGGTCTGGGTAATTGCCATCTCTGTTTTTGTATTAAAGGTTTTACCTACAAGTTGGTGCCTTCTTTTAATACGGAATGTATTATCAGACAGGATATAGGCAAGGTAGAATTTGTCTTCGTCCTGCCGATACCGTACATAATATTTTGCACTGAGGGGTGTGACATCCATATATCTTGGCTTTCGTATAACCAGATATTTGGCTGCCTGTTCAATTGTTCCCGGGTAAATCTGGAATTCAAATGCCCTTATGGCGAGTGATTCAAGATCAATAAAGATCCTTCCTTCATAATGGGGTGGAGTAGTATACAGGTATTGACGAAAATAAATAACATAGGTATAACGATCCTCATCAACAATTATATCGGTCATATCGTAATTATACAGGTTAAAAAGATCTTCATTTAAAAAATCAAGCCGGTTCCTGACTATATCAAGCAATAAACTTGTGCGCAATCCTGCCTTTAGTTTTAATGTAACGGTATCAGTTCTCTGGATGTCAATGTTTTTTCTTGCTTTAATGATCCTGACCTGGTCATAAGGAAATTGCTCAAAATACCCTGATCTATAAATCTCCAGTACTGCTTCAGATATCATTAAATAGCGGTTCCCTCTCTTCACAGATTCCCTGTAAAAAGTTGTCTGATTAACAGGTTCTGTAAAATAGTTATCAGGAATTTTCGATAATGCCAGCCTGAGTAAATATATCGGGTCAGTTTTCCTGATAATAACTTCCTGTATGGGTATATAATCCGGGAGAAGCATGATTTCACAATAACCCGAATCCAGATCGGTTATCCTGATTTTTTTCATTGCATATCCCAGACAAGCCACTACGAGTGAGTCGTGAATAAATGCCCGTGGAAATTTAAATACAAATTCTCCGTTCGAATTGGATATTGTACCAACAGTTGTTCTTGTCAGGCCTATGGTTGCAAATGGAATCGGGTCATTGCTGCTACCATCAACAATTATCCCATTTATAATCTTAAAAGATGAACCGACAATGCCTGTATCCGGCATATAATCAACCGGATTCTCATTCAGCGGATTATAAATAACTACCTGGTTACCAATTACTTTATATTGAATATCGGGGTCATTAATGATTGTTCTCAGGATTGAGATCAGGGTATCCTTCACAGATGGTAGAGTAACAATTTTTTCAACGGGGATAATATTTGAGTTATATGAAAAGAAATGGTGAATATTATTTTCAATAATCCTCAGGGCAATGTCGAGCCGGCATGAGGTGTCAGGAACACTGACAAGTTGATATAAGGTTGAATCCTGACTGAATATTCCTGGATGCAGGTTTATCAGGATGATCAGCACAAGTAAGTGTAACGATTGTTTGGATGATAATGATTTTATTGTGTAATCGGCGGCCAAAGGTTTTTTCTACTAAATTATATATACTTGTGCAAATAGGAGAGGGCAAAAGTAAAATATTGAAATTCGAAATTTCGAAATTCAAAACAAAAACGAAATATCGAAAACAGGAACTTCAGAAATTCAACCCCAAACTCAACACACACACCTCCGCCCCTTTAAGGGTGAAATTTTAAATAACCCAGGCACCAAGAACCAGCAATGGAGAAGCAACAATCGAAAATCAAAACTCAGAATCCCAATCTCAAACCTTCCACACACCTACGCCCCTTTAAGGGCGAAATTTTAAATAATCCTGGAACCACTCCTCATAAACAATCCCGATACTCACCGACAACCATCAACTGACAACCATTACTCACACCCTTCTCCAACGAGTGTTATTTGTGACCGAGAATATTCCACATCCAGATTGAAGGCTGTTTTGAGAACCTGCAGAAGGGTGTCAACCGGTTGATTATAAAATGTTCCTGTAAAACGGCATGTTGCCATCCTGGCATCCCCGTAAACTATATTCGTTCCGAATGTATGATTCAGGTCATTGATAACATCCTCCAGCAATGTTTCCCTGAATACCAGCTTTTTTGTCTTCCAGGCCAGGTAATTTATGTTTTGATTTTCTTCCTGTTTTATCCCCTCTTTTGAAACAATACCCATCTGACCGGGATCAATAACCATGGATTGTTCTTTTCCCGATCTTTCAGAAAGTAAAACACGACCTGATTCAACCAGTACAATTACCAGATTATTGTTTTGATCAACCTGGACAGAGAAAGCAGTTCCGAGTACCTCTATACGTGCCTGATTGGTAATTACAATAAATGGTTCATCAGGTTTATGAACGACGTCAAAGAATGCTTCACCTTGAAGAATAACTTCTCTAGTGCCGGATGCCTGCTGTTTGAATTCCACTTTACTCTGTGCTTTAAGCAGAACGGTTGAACCGTCAGGCAGAGTGGATTCCATGGATTGATCAGTAGATGAATTGACTGTAAGGATTCGCTGATTTCTGTCAGGTTGAATAAGCGTTCTGTAGAGTACGTAACTTAACCCGGAGGCAAAAACCAGAATTACTGCAATTCGCAGAAAATAGGGGACAATTCTCTGGCCTGAAGTAAACCTTACAGTTTTTTCCTTTTTCGTTTCTGCCCGGTCCTGTTCAATCCTTTTTTTGAGTTTTTCCCAGGCAGCGTCGGTATTAACATGAATCATATTTGGTTGTTTTTTAATTGCATTCCAGGGTCCCTGCAAATCTGATATAAGCCGGGCATAGTCTGTATCAGACTGAATTAGATCAATCATGAGTTGTTTTTCCCGATCATTCATTTCATTATCAAGGTACTTTACTAGCAATTCCCAGTTTATATCTCTCTTTTTGTCCATTGGTATAAAATAATTGTTAATATTAAATCCGATAAATAATAGAGTGTTAATTTATTTACCGGCAAATTTTTTCATTTACCCCTGATTCATTGTCAGGGATTAACTTCTCATCTTTTCCTCTGATTAAAATCTGATCCCTAAAAGGTTTTTATCTTAAGTAATACTCCATACTCGATTACCCTTCACCCTGCTCCCTTTCTCTATTGCTCCTGGCCTTTTCACCCATGATTGAAATTGTGGGTTTTAGTTCTCCTCCTGATTGTTAATATTCCTTCCATCTCTCCGTCTCCCTGCTTCCTGCTTCATACTCCATACTCTATGCTTCACAACCTCACCTCGGTATAACCTTTAAGATTTTTTCTGAATAACTTTAATGCTTTTCCCATATTTGCCTCTACAGTTTTGACTGAAATTGATAACTTTTCAGCAATTTCTCTGTATTTCAAACCTTCCAGTCTGCTTAATTCATATATTCTTCTGACCTTAACGGGCATAGCCACAATCGTGTCCTGAATGATCTGATCCAGCTCATCAGACTGGATGGGAATATCTGGTTCATTAACAATTGTTTGCTCAATCTCATCTGGTTCCAGTTTAACACTTCTCCTTGTATTTTTTTCTCTGAGGAACAGCATGGTATTATTATATACCGATTTGTATAAATATGCCCTCATCGAAGACCTGATCATTAAAGTTTCTTTCTTAGTCCAGAGTTTGTAGAAAAGATCCTGGACAATCTCTTCTGCTGTATTTTTATCGTGAAAGTACTGAAAGGCATAATTGCATAATTCCTTATAATAAGTCTTGAATATTTTTTCAAATGCTTCCAGATTTCCAAGACAGATCTGGGTCAGTATTTCATCTTCTCTAGACAATCTGTGACTGGTTTTTTTGTATGATTATTAAAAGTATCAAATAAATGGAATAATGGATTAAAGTCAGGTTTATAATTCTTTCAAGCGAAATATGCTGAAAAATTTACCTGCAACATATACAATTTACAGCTATAAAACACCTTAAATTCTTGTTTATTTGATGATCCAGCATTCCAAACTTCACACCTTCCAACCTTTCCACTTTCCTACCTTCCTACTTTCCCACTTTCCCACACTCCTCTCTTTCTCAAGTTCAAAATTAATTACTTCATGTTCCTCCCTTCCCTGAATTTTATAATTGCCTCTTTAACTTGCGGTTCAGTTTTTCAATAGCCGCTTCAATAGACTCATCGGGTTTGATGATGTTATAATCACCCCAGTATTCGGGATCCTCGAACTGGTTTACCTGTTCAGCCAGGATATCTGAATATCTGGAAGATTCTTTAAACTTCATCTTATCCACATTGGTGGCATCCATGTCTGTAACTGCCATTTCGGACATCATGGTATAGACCGAACTGAATAATTTCCTGTCCCATTTACATTTGAGCTGAAGTTCAGACCGCACGTATGAAAGATACCATAATCCATTAACCTCACGGTATTTGGTTATGTAATTTGCTCCCAGGATATCGATTTTCATCGAGGCTGGTTTTTTACGGACAAACAGGTTGGCGGCTTTATCAATATTCTCTTCATTCAGGCTGAAATCAAGTCCTACAATAGCAAGGTTATCGACATCAAGATATATTTTACCTTCATAGAGTGGTTCCTGAACATTCGCTTTCTGCTTGAATGAGATTACATATGCCTGCCTGTTATTCATGTAGTTAAAACCCTCGAGTTTGTAATTATAGAATTCAAATAGCTCCTGGGATAATATATCTCCAGGATTTTTAACCACGTCAAGCAACAGGGATACATACGGCCCTCCCTGCATCCGCATAATAACTGTATCCATTTTTTTAACATCCTGACTTTTTCTGCCAATAAAGATCCTGGACCTGTCGTATTCACTCGTTTTATAATACGGAGCTTTGTATATATCTATTACAGCTTCTGCCACTGCAATATAGTCTTTATTCTGCCGAATCGTTTCCCTGTAGAAAGATGTCAGCATAACAGGCTCATTGCTGTAATTCACTGACCTGTTCCGCATTGCTGCAATCAGCAATTGTTCCGGATCATTTGTTCTGATCTTTACTTCCTCGATAGGAAAGGTAGCAGGTTCGACAAAAATGATATTTAATGATTTGTTTAACTGTGCAAGATCTACCTCGGTGGTTTGATATCCCAGGTGTGTTATTGACAGTTTTCCTGAGGCATTTTTTGATGGGACTTTTATGATGAAATCACCATCCGAATTGGAAACCACACCAACAGTAGATTCTTTGAGCTGGATATTGGCAAAAACGACGGGCTTATTTGTGTTTTTATCCAGTATCCGACCGGAAAAGGATATATACTTAACAGTATCATTAGCAAAGTAAGCCGGATGGCCATTGGTTGTTCTACTATGTGCCCATATGTTTCCTGGCAGTAATGCCGTCAATAATAGAATGGCCATTACCGGCTTACATATTGCTTGAAATGAACAAAGCAAAAATTTTTTCATTTTGAGGTCAATATTTTACGTAAATAATCTGGTTGTCTACTAAAATGATGCAAAATATGTTCTTTACCCTATATTTTTGAGTGAAAAAATCTCCAGTTCACTATCCAGTCCAGGAAATGGCAGGATGTTGCCTGGAATCCTCATCGCTGTGAACTTCCGAGGCCTTTTTATAGAGAACCATGAACGGAAGTATTCATATAAATCACAATTAATTATCTTTAGTAATTATTGAGAATTGATTATTTCTTTGGAAAGAACCTTTTCAAAGATGAATAATCAGGAAAAAAAAATGAGATGAAAGCTCTTGTTCTGGAGGATTATATGAAACTGATTTACAAAGATGTTCCGGACCCGGTGATCGGTCCGGATGAAGTTCTAATTGCAGTGAAGGCGGTGGGTATTTGTGGCAGCGATATTCACGGAATGGATGGATCGACCGGAAGAAGGATACCACCGTTAATTATGGGACATGAAGCATCAGGTCTGATTGTGGAAACCGGAAAAGATGTAAGGGGTTGGAAGACAGGTGACCGCGTCACATTTGATTCGACCATATACAGACTTGACGATCCCTTTACCAGAAAAGGTATGTATAATCTGAGTGATGGGCGAGTGGTACTTGGGGTTTCAACCGGTGAGTTTAAAAGGGATGGTGCAATGGCCGAGTATGTATCTGTACCACAACATATTCTTTATAAAATACCGGATCATGTCAGCTTTACCAGTGCCGCTATGGTTGAACCGGCAGCCGTTGCTATGCATGCAATCGCGATGACACCTTGTACCATTAATGAAACTGCTGTTGTTTTCGGATCTGGAATGGTCGGATCGTTTCTGATTCAGCTGTTAAAGATAAACGGCTGTGGTCGTATTATCGCACTGGATGTGGATGATGACAGGATTGACCTGGCTCTCAGACTGGGAGCAACACACGGTTTCAATACCAGAAGCCAGGATATTCATAAAGTGATCATGGAATTAACCGGTGAGCTTGGGGCGGATATCGCTTTTGAAGTCGTAGGTAATTCAGAAACAGTAAATGCAGCGCTTAAAAGTATCAGAAAAGGCGGAACACTTACCCTGATTGGAAATCTGTCACCCATGATAGATATTCCTTTGCAGTTTGTTGTTACAAGGCAAATACGTCTGCAGGGATCTTATGCGATAGCTGGAGAATATCCGATTGTTTTGGATTTAATATCAAGAGGCAGGATTAACACCGAAGCTATTCTCAGTATCGAAGCACCCTTGTCTGACGGCGCAATGTGGTTCGAAAAACTCTATAGAAAAGAAAAGGGATTGATGAAGGTGGTGCTGATTCCATGACGGTTCAGGCTATACCATCATGAAGTGTTATGTCATCCTGAACTTATTTGAGGACCTTCTCCGGACCAGGTCAATGTGTCAAAGAAGATCCTGTAACAAGTTCAGGATGACATGACTTCTAATTATGGTATTTATTATTTCTAAACTGATAACAATACTATGGACAAATTCAAAACAGGCATTGTTGGTTGTGGCAAAGTTGCCCATTTACACGCAAAAGCACTTAAAAATATTGATGAATCGCTGTTCGTAGCAGTTGCCAGCAGGAGTGAATCGAATAGGTATGTCTTTGCTTCCACCTATGATGTAAAGGTTTATATGGATGTAAGTGAGATGGTTACTTCAGAAAAACTGGATATGGTTATAATTTGTACACCCCACCCTTATCATAAAGAGCCCGCCATCGATGCAATGAAATCCGGCGCTCATGTCCTGATTGAAAAACCTATGGCAGCCTGTCTTGCAGATTGTGATGAGATGATCAGTATGTCGAAAACAACCGGTAAGTTGCTCGGTGTCGTCAGCCAGAGGCGATTCTATGAACCCTGTGTGAGGATAAAGAAAGCAATAGATGAGCAGAAAATAGGAAAGCCCGTTTTGGGGGTTGTATACATGCTGAGCTGGAGGGATGAAGCATATTATTTGAGTGATCCATGGCGTGGAAAATGGAAAGAAGAAGGTGGTGGTGTGCTTGTTAACCAGGCCCCGCATCAGCTGGATCTGCTGCAGTGGTTTATGGGAGACATTGAGGAATTATACGGGGTCTGGAGAAATTTTAATCACCCCTATATTGAGGTTGATGATACTGCCGCAGCTATCATAAAATTTAAACAGGGGGGGATAGGAAATATTATTATGAGTAATTCGCAGAATCCGGGAATATATACAAAAGTGCATATCCATGGAGATAAAGGATATTCGGTCGGCGTACAGACAGATACAGGCAGTATGTTTGTTGCCGGAATGACAGGCATCCTTGAAGCACCCTATAATGATATCTGGACTATTCCTGGAGAAGAAAGATATCCGGAACGATGGAGGGAAAAGGAAAATGCATTCTTCAGGGAGATCAATTCAATGGAATATTATATTCAACTGCAGGTCGATGATTTCATTTCCGCAATCATCAATAAAAGAAAGCCTATGATATCTGCTGAAGAAGGAAGAAAAACTGTTGAGTTATTTACGGCAATATACCGTTCTCAAAGAGATAACAGCCCGGTTAAATGGCCTTTGAATCCGGAGTCTGGGAGGAGGGATTTTGATGGAAGGATAGGGGGATAAAAACGAAATAGCGAAAATCGAAAGTAGAAAATAGAAACAAAGAAGAAATAGCGAGAATCGAAAGCTGAAACCTTGAGAAAAGAATGGTGAGATTTTCAAACCCACACACCACACACACACCTCCGCCCCTTTAGGGGCGAAATTTCAACTACCCCGACAACCGACAACTACCGGCCATAAGCCATTCACTCAGTCCTTCTTTTTAATTTCCGGCTTAGCCTTTCAATGGCAGCTTCGATAGATTCGTCGGGTTTAATGATGTTGTAATCACCCCAGAAATCAGGATCTTCAAAATCTGTCACTTCTTCTACAAAAACATCAGATAGCTTGGTGGTTTCACGATATTTGTACTTCTGGATGTTTTCAGAACTAATATCGGTTACAGCCATTTCAGATGTAGTTGTATACATTGACCGGAACAGGTGTTTCTTCCATTTAACCCGAAATACAAGTTCTGTGCGTACATAATTGAGATACCACAAACCGTCTATAATCCTGTAATTGACAAGATAATTACCTTTTTCCACATTGATAGACATTCCGGCCGGTTTTTTACGGATCAGGTATTCAGAAGCCCGTTCTATCCTTTTTGGGCTTATCTCAAAATCAATGCCGACAATAGCCAGATTTTCAACACCAAGGTATAACTTGCCTTTATAAAGGGGAAAATCGACCTCTTCCTTCTGATCGAAATCAATTACATATGCCTGTGCATCATTTACCCGTACAATCCCACCCATTTTATATTCATAATACTTGAAGTCATCCTCGGCTATCAATTCACTTGGATTTTTAGCAACATCGAGCATATAAGAAGTGTATGGCCCCCCCTGAAATTTAAACAAAACGGTATCCATTTTTTTAACATCCTGGCTTTTCCTGCCCTTAAAAACCCTGACCCTGTCAATATCAGTTGTATTCTTATAGGATGCTTTATAGGCATCAAGGACTGCCTCGGCAATAGCTACATAATTCCGGTTTTGAATGATGGTTTCCCGGTAGAAGGAAGTCATCATAACTGGTTCTTCACTATAATTTTCAGGTATTTTCGCTAAAGCAGATCTGATCAATATCACAGGATCAAGCTGGCGGATCGTTACTTCCTCTATCTCATAAGGTGCAGACAGTAATTCTATGACATTTCCCGATGGTTTCAATGAACCGATATTATGGATTGAAGTAATGTAACCAATATGGGTAATACCTATTTGTCTGCCGGATAACAAATGTGGTACTTTAATGATGAAATCACCATCAGTATTGGTTACCGTACCAATTCTCGTACCGTCTATGAAAATGCTGGCAAAAACCACCGGGTCTCCGGTTTTTGCATCGATTACTTTTCCGGAGATAGAAATTATCCGTAAGGTGTCTTCATCCTGGCAGGTTATCAGATCTGAACTATAGTCAGTTGCACGATCATTAGAGATAACTGCCTGAGTATCGAAACAGATCATTACGATCAGAAAGATCAAAACTGTTGACCTATTTTTCATGACCGGTTTATTACTTGTGTAAATTTACAATGAAAATTTTCATTCTTAACCAGGTTTATAAAAGTTTTAATCAATTTTTGTATTCCAATATTTTGTAAGTATTTTAACAATTTAATTTTTCCTGAAAATCAATTACCATGAGACTTATGCTTTTAACACTAATGATTTGTGCAAATCCTTTGTTTTGCCTGTTTCTTTCTTCACAGCAGATCATGAGCGAGTTCCCCAACGCGGAGATCTCCAACGAACTGGTAAAGATGAAACTTTACCTGCCCGATTCAGAGAAAGGGTATTACCGGGCGACCAGGTTTGAATGGTCAGGTATTATTGCCAGCCTGGAATACCGGGGGCATCAATATTTCGGGGAGTGGAAAAGCACCCATGATCCGCTTTTTCATGAAGATCTCACAGGACCTGTAGAGGCTGCAATAACCGCCGGATTAGGTTATGCGGAGGCCAGACCGGGCGAAACATTTATCAGGATGGGTGTAGGGATCTTGGAAAAACCTGATGAGCAGGAATATCGCTGGAATCATACATATAAAATTGTTGATTATGGAGAATGGAAGGTTAAGAAAGGTGATGACTGGATTGAATTTCAACATGAAATCAGCAGTAAAAATGGTTGGGGCTATGTGTATACAAAAAGAATTGAATTAAAAAAAGATAATCCCGGATTTACAATAACACATGTTCTCAGAAATACCGGTTCAAAAACTATTGAAACAGACCAGTTTAATCACAATTTTTTTGTTATGGATAGTCAGATGCCCGGACCTGATTTTATTGTCCAGTTTCCATTCACGGTAAAAACTGGAAGTGACACAAGAGATTTGATCAGGATAGAAGATCATAATCTTTATTTCATGAAAGACCTTAATGAGGGAAGTATCTGGTTATTGTTAGAAGGATACGGTTCTGATGTAAAAGATCATGACATTGTGGTAAAAAATAAAAAAACGGGTGCAGGAATTCGTTTTAACGTTGATAAACCATTGGTCAGGCTAGCGTTCTGGGCCACCACAACCACCCTCTGCCCGGAAAATTTTATCTCTATCTATCTTGAACCGGGAAAAGAAGACAGGTGGGTATCGGATTATACGGTTTTTGTTGAATGAGCAAAAAGTGTTATGTGCTTACTCCCACTGTCCACCTTTCTCATCCCGAAAACTATCTGGAATGGGGAACAGTTGGATCAGTCCTGAGAACTATATGAATGATAATTCGAAGGAGGATTTATTTCTATATACATGAAATATAATACGGAAAAATCCTGGAGACATATAATATTATTTATTTATGAGAAATAGAAAACCGACTGCCTGGTATCTCTGCATCTCTTTTGCTTTATTACTCGTGATCATCACGTTTACTCCACTTGTAATTCCTCACGGGAAATATAACCCTATTCTACTGGGAATGCCCTATACAATATGGACAGGCATTCTGATAAGCCTGGGATTGGTTATTATTACATTCATAAGTGTGTTTGTTCATCCAGGATCAGATAAAAAAGATTAATCATGAGTACCTGGCTTATCATCCTATCAGTAATATATATTTCTCTCCTTGTGCTCCTTTCATTACGATCCAGAAGAAAGACAAAAACGGCACAGGACTTTATATTCGCGGGTTCCAATATTGGAATGGTACTTGGGTTCCTGACTTTTGCCGCAACACTTTTCAGTACTTTTACATTGATGGGTATGCCCGATTTTTTCAGGCTCAATGGTGCAGGAGCATGGATCTTCCTGGCAGTATCTGACGGTGCGATGGTTTTTCTGATTATCTGGTTTGGTTTTCATCTGAGGGAGAAGATATCACAAAAAGGATTTAACGGGATATCCGGATTGCTTAATGTTTGTTATGGTAATCGTTTGGCAGGTTATGTTTATTTTTTTGGTGCCTTTGTTTTTTTAATACCCTATGTAGCAATACAGATAAGGGGAGTAGCGATATTTTTGAACGCTACCTTCCCCGGGATCCTGCCCGTATGGATTTGGGCATCTGTAATTATTATTATATTACTTATCTATAGTGAATTAGGTGGATTGAAGGCGATTATGTATGCCGATAGTATGCAGGGAATTATACTGCTAACTGTTGTATGGATTATAGCACTGAATTGCATCAGGTTTTTTGGAGGTATACCGGAAATGTTCCGGCAGGTTGAACAGGTTAACCGGGAGTTATTGTCTGTTCCCGGCCCGACAGGATTGTTCAATTTCCAGTTTCTCCTTGCTTCCCTGCTTGCTATTCTGCTTTTACCGGTAACGCAGCCGCAGCTGACTACCCGTCTTGTGGTGATGAAAAATCTCAGGGCGATGCACAGAATGGCTGTTGGAGTTGGTGTTTTTGCAAATCTGATCATATTCCCTACACTGATTCTTGGTTTTTATGGTGCAGTAAGGTACCCGGATAAAAATACCGCAGATTTTATCTCCCAGGTTCTTCTTTTTGATCAGCCCGGAATTCTGGCTGCAGCTGCAATCATCGGACTTCTTGCTGCTGCCCTCTCAACAAGTGACTCCCAGATATTTGCCCTTGGCACGGAATTACGGTCACTCATGAAGGGAGAGGAAAGAATCGTATTCATCCGCACACGCATAGCAATGGTTATTTTTGGTGTTGCAGCACTTATTTTTTCCATATTGAGCAGTGATGAGCTGGTTCTGCTTGCAAGGGTAAGTTTTGCCGGAACATCGTTGATGGCACCTATGGTATTTGCAGCAATATTCCTGAAATATCCTCCCGGGAAAGCCATTCCTATTGCAACTTTTGCAGGATTGATTGTATTTGTCCTGTCACAGCTGGAATGGATTCCGGGAATAATCCTGAATATCAGGATGGATCTTTTTTTACTGATCCTGTTATTCTTCCTTTCGGCCATATTTGCATATGTTAAAAGATCATCTGTTAGAAATAATACAGCATCATAAAATTGTTACTATGCTTAAAATAGATTATTCACTTAAGCCCGAAGACCTGATCCCAAAACTCCGGAAATTCTGGGAACTTTCTGGTAAAAAGATTCTCCTGATTGAAAAAGAATATGATTCGGAAGAAGGTTCACCTGTATTTACAATAAATGGAAAATATACGAGCAGGGGCTGGACCGACTGGACACAGGGATTTGAATTTGGTTCTGCCATTCTTCAGTTCGATGCAACGGATGATCATCGGTTCCTGGAACTGGGAAGGGGAAAAATAGTTAAAAATATGGCAGGGCATGTCAGCCATACGGGAGTGCACGATCACGGATTCAATAATGTGAGTACTTATGGTAATCTGCTGCGGCTCATTCGGGAAGGGAAAATACCTTTCAACCCATGGGAGGCATCATTCTATGAGCTGGCACTGAAAATATCCGGGGCCATCCAGGCTTCACGATGGACAGGTATTCAGGAAGGGGGCTTTATCTATTCTTTTAATGGCCCCCATTCCCTGTTTATCGATACGATCAGATCATGCCGGATCCTGGCGCTGAGTCACTCACTGGGTCATTACCTCCTGGGCGAGCAGGATGAACCTGTCAGCCTCCTCGGTCGCCTCCTCGATCATCTCAGAACAACAGCAAAATATTCAGTATATTATGGGAACGGAAGGGACATATATGATATTCCCGGAAGGATCGCCCATGAATGCATTTTTAATATTATAAGCGGAGATTTTCGTTGTCCTAATACCCAGCAGGGCTATTCACCCTTTTCAACATGGACAAGAGGATTGTCATGGGCAATACTTGGCTTTACAGAAGAACTGGAATATTTGACGGAATTGCCGGACGATGAACTTAACCTTTTTGGTGGCAGAAAGGAAATAGAATCTGTGCTGCTGAAGGCAGCAAAGGTGGTTGCAGAATTTTATATTGAGCACACACCGGTTGATGGAATCCCATATTGGGATACCCGTGCCCCGGATTTAAACAAAATTGGTGACTATTTGAACCATCCTGCCAATCCGTTTAATGAATTTGAACCTGTCGACAGCTCAGCTGCAGCTATTGCAGCACAGGGTTTGTTAAGACTGGGTCACTGTCTGGCTGATTCAAAAAACGACATGGCCGAAAGGTACCGGCAGGCTGGAATTACAGTTCTGAACACACTTCTGGATGAACCATATCTCTCTACGGGACCACAACACCATGGTCTTTTACTGCATACTGTCTATCACAGGCCAAATAACTGGGATCACACACCTGACGGATCCAGGATTCCTAACGGTGAATCTGGTATGTGGGGAGATTATCATCTGAGAGAAGTAGCTCTTTATTTACAGAAAATGCTCAATAAAGAGCAGTATTATGCTTTTTATAATTGCCTGTTGTAGTTCATTTTTTATAGATCAGGATGTATGAATAAATCAATTGGGGGGCTATGCCATAACTAATTTTTAACGCAAGGAAGGGGAAGAAAATACAAAGCCAGCAAAAAACAGATTGCTGTTAATTATGGCTTTGTGAACTTTGTGATAGCCTTTTGATGAAGCTATAACATACCCCTGTAAAAGGGGCTAGGTAAAGAACTCCGGGGTATAGGATGAAAGAAATTGTATTTCATTAAAATAGATAATTAAGGTAATGTCAGACCTTTCAAGATTATGCATCCATACTGAAACAGTTAAACCCCTGCAGATTGAAGAGGTGGCTGAAAAATTTGCCCATCATGGTATACCGGGTGTTTCAGTATGGAGACAAACACTGGAAAACAGGGATCCGCAAAAAACAGGTCAGATACTGAGAGATCAGGGATTGGAAATTGTATCACTGGTAAGGGGAGGATTTTTTCCCTCATCTGATCCTGGAAAAAGGGTAGCAGCAATAGAAGAGAACAAACGGGCAATAATTGAAGCTGTTAAGCTTGGAGCATCGCTGCTTGTGCTGGTATGTGGATCAGACCCGGATCAATCCCCCGGCATTTCAAGAACCCAGATCAGGGATGCCATAAGGATATTATTACCATTTGCTGAAAGTCAAAAAATCAGGCTTGGTATAGAACCATTGCATCCCATGTATGCCGATACGAGATCCGCAATTATTACCATGAAACAGGCCAATGAGATAATCGGGGAAATGGACTCACCTTTTCTCGGGTTGGTTGTGGATGTTTACCATACCTGGTGGGACGAGAACCTGGAAGATGAGATAAAACTGGCAGGGAAAAAAGGGAAAATATTTGCTTTTCATGTCTCCGACTGGAAGGTGCCGACTGAAGATATGCTTGCAGACCGCGGATTGATGGGAGAAGGTTGTATTCCAATCAGACAGATCAGATCATGGGTAGAGGAAGCAGGATTTAATGGATTTATTGAAGTGGAGATTTTTTCCAAAAAATATTGGAGACTTGAACAGGAAGTGTATCTTAAGATGATCATTAAGGCCTTTGAGGAGTTTGTTTAAAAGTTGACGGGGAGTTTAGAAAAGTAAGGGCAAACTCGAAATCCGAAATAAAAGAAAAAGAATCGGAAATCGAAATTTATGATTACTAAATATTCTGATCCCGGGTTTTGTTTTTAGATTTTATTTCGGTTTTTGTGGTTTCGAATTTCGAGTTTTCTTCTTTCGTTTTTATTTCGGATTTCGACTTTCACATGTTTTGAATTTCATGGTATCTTAATTTGATAAAGGTAAAATCAGATGAATATTTCATCAAAAAATAAATCCTATAGTATAGGGATCATCATGAACGGCGTTACCGGCCGGATGGGTACCAACCAGCACCTGATGAGATCTATTGTTGCAATCAGGGAACAGGGAGGGATATGTGATGATAACGGACGATGCATCATACCTGAACCCATACTGGTTGGAAGGAATAAGGATAAGCTGAAACAGCTGGCTGAAATTTCAGGATGTGATAATTATTCGACAGACCTTGAAGATCTGCTGAGGGATCCGGATTACCAGATATATTTTGATGCACAGATAACAAAGCTCAGATATGATGCTATAAAAGCGGCTATTCTGTCAGGGAAACATATTTACTGTGAAAAACCATCAGCCGCAGACCTGATATCAGCCCTGGAATTATACAGGCTTGCCAATGAAGCAGGGGTAAAGCATGGGGTTGTCCAGGATAAGCTCTGGCTGCCAGGAATACAGAAATTGATAAAACTCAGAGATTCAGGTTTCTTCGGAAAAATTCTGGCTGTAAAAGGGGATTTCGGTTACTGGGTATTTGAAGGGTTTGATGTTCCATCCCAGCGGCCATCCTGGAATTACAGGAAAGAGGAGGGAGGTGGGCTTATCATTGACATGCTCTGCCACTGGAGATATCTTCTTGATAATTTATTCGGAGATGTGAAGTCGGTTTGCTGTCTGGGAGCAACACATATTCCCCAACGCATGGATGAATCCGGGGCAATCTATCATGTTACAACTGAAGATGCAGCATATACAATATTCGAGCTGGAAGGGGGCATCATCGCTCAGTTTAATTCATCCTGGGTGAGCAGGGTAAGAAGAGATGATCTTCTTATAATACAGGTAGATGGAACTAAAGGATCCGCGGTAGCAGGATTGAGAGATACCTGCATCCAGGATTACAAATCAACACCCAGACCGGTATGGAATCCGGATGTGCCAAAAGAAATTGATTATTTCCGGGATTGGCAACCTGTATATGAGGGAGACAGGTATGAAAACGCGTTTAAAGTCCAGTGGGAATTGTTTCTCAGGCATGTGGCATGGGATGAACCATTCCGCTGGGATCTGATGGAAGGTGCAAAGGGATTACAGCTTGCTGAAGCGGCACACCGAAGCTGGAGAGAGAGGAGATGGATTGAGCTGGACAGGTTGGTTTAATTATATCGTGCAGAAATGGTTCTGAGAGAAGAGCAAGAATCGAGAATCGAAACCTCGAAATCTTTGTATTCTCTCCCCCCTGTATACCACCTCTCTCGTGAGAAAGGGGACAGGGGGTGAGCAGACAATTTTCGACTTTCGTAAGTTTTGAACTTTGGCCATAAGTTTATATGTATACCTAAATTGTCATTTATAGATTTTAATCTTAAATACGCTAACTCTATGAGAAAAGTTGTCCTTATAACAGGTGGCTCCCGTGGAATAGGCCTTGGCATCGCGAATGAATTTGCCATAAACAATTATGATATTGCCATTATGGGCAGGAGAAATACCGGCCAGGTTTCAGAAGTCATGAATGAACTGGGCAAAACCGGGGCTGATGTTTTATACATACGGGGAGATGTTTCTTCATCATCAGACCGTAGAAATTGCATTAAGACCATCAGGAGTCACTTTGGAATGCTGAACATCCTGATTAATAATGCAGGAATGGCTCCCGGGGTTAGGAAAGATATCCTGCAGTCAACAGAAGCAAGCTTTGATGAAGTGTTGAATGTTAACCTTAAAGGACCATATTTCCTTACACAACAGGTTGCAAACTGGATGATTGATTTAAAGAAAGAAAATAAGAGATTTGAAACCTGTATTATCAATATCTCTTCTGTCTCCGCTACCATCGTCTCCACGAACCGTGGAGAATATTGTATTTCAAAGGCCGGTATGAGTATGATGACACAGCTTTTTTCTGTAAGGCTTGGAGAATATGGAATCCCTGTTTATGAGATTCGGCCGGGGATCATTATGACAGATATGACAGCAAGAGTTAAAGATAAGTACGACAGAATGATTAAAGAGGGCTTAACCATCCTGCCCCGGTGGGGAATGCCTGCAGATGTCGGCAAAGCAGCTCTTGCACTTGCAAACGGAAATTTTAATTATTCCACCGGGCAGGTAATTATGGTTGACGGAGGAATGACCCTGCAGAAAATCTGACAACCGTTCATAAAAAATTATACAGGCTAATCAGGTTACAGAATATCAAGCTTATCTGTTAATAATACCATGAAATAGCTGAGAATAAAGGCTATAGCCGGGGCAATAAGCCATACGATCCAGAATTTCTTTACTGAACTCTTGCTGAATGTTTCTTTCCAGCCTTGCTTTGTAACCCCAAGAGCAAGAATCGCACCCGTATTTAATTGAACGAGCGATGTAGGTATCCCCTTTGTGACCGATGCAAGTAGTAATAATGTAGCTGTGAGTAAAGAAACTGCTGTGGCACCGACGGGCCCAAATGCGACAATTTCTGTCCCTGTAGTTTTTAAGATTTTATAGCCGAAAATTGAACTGCCAATTCCAAAATTGGGAGCAATAATAAGGGTTGAAAGGATCATGATCAGGATAAAATTTTGTCCTTCAGGTTCGAGTCCTAATTCATTCAGAACCATTGAGGCAATTGGACCGGATGCATTGGCAACATTATTTGCCCCAATAGAAAAGGCTACATACATGGAGGAGATGATCACCAGGAACTTAAGGATTGGATGCTGGGATAATTTATCGTAATCAACATATCTGCTTTTCCGGATTGGATTATAGATTGCCTTCCCAACTGCCAGCATGATGATAAAAGCAATAACAGGTAAAATGAACCATGTTGGGACAATTTCAAGAAACACTTTTTGTGTATTC
>Ga0111176_1069_pt1 | contig 18268 bp, 8 predicted proteins | sample DeeMarSWOR324_28_FD_80229 | JGI IMG/M metagenome (GOLD analysis project Ga0111176, IMG submission 80229) | Bacteroides sp. SM23_62_1 | reverse complement strand
CGTAATGGACACAATGGTTGCAATGGTCGCAATAGTCACAATGGTTAATAGGTTTAGCACATCATCATAATCCAACATCCAATCCTCACACCAATTAACCAATTAACCAACAACCTAAAACCCACACCCATTACTCCCACTTACCAATCTACCAATATACCAATCTACCAATATACCAATATACCAATCTACCAATTAAAGTTCGAAAAAAATTATTATTAAATTTATCAAATCAAATAAAGCATGGTAATTCTGATTTATTCAAATTAACAAATCACAATGGATATCACTTTCAATCTCAGCTGGCTGGACTATACGATCATGATCGTATATTTTGCCTTTGTACTGGGAATAGGTTGGGTATTGAAGAAATACATGAGATCGGCAACAGATTTTCTTGAGGCTGGACGTTCCATCCCTGCCTGGGTTGCCGGGCTGGCTTTTATCGCAACCAACCTGGGTGCGCTGGAGGTCATCGGGATGGCTGCAAATGGTGCCAAATACGGTTTGATGACCGTCCATTTTTACTTTATCGGGGCTATCCCGGGAATGATATTGCTGGGGATTTTTATGATGCCCTTTTATTATGGATCAAAGGCCAGGTCTGTCCCGGAATATCTGAAACTCAGGTTTGATGAAAAAACCCGCGGATTTAATGCGATCTCTTTTGCTGTCATGACCATCTTCGCATCCGGCATTTCAATGTATGCACTGGCTATGCTGATGGAAGTACTTCTTGGCTGGAACTTCAATTTCAGCCTGATGATATCTGCCATTATTGTGTTGATATACGTTTACATGGGCGGATTATCTTCAGCTATTTATAACGAAGTACTCCAATTTTTCTTGATCGTCATCGGATTTGCCCCGCTGGTGGTTCTTGGCTTGATAAATATTGGCGGATGGGATGGATTAAAAGAAGCTTTAAATACTACAGCTGTTGCAAATGGATTCGAAGAAAGTGCATATATGCATTCCTGGCAAAATACGGGTAGTCCGGATTCAAATCCGATGGGAGTAGGGTGGTTTGGCGTGGCCATGGGATTGGGTCTTGTACTGGGTTGTGGGTACTGGTGCATTAATTTTCTCGTAGTCCAGAGAGCTATGGCGGCCAATTCAATGTCTGCGGCACGGCGAACACCTCTTATAGGTGCCATACCAAAAATGTTCATCCCATACCTGGTTATTATCCCAGGGATGATTGCCATTGCACTGACGTACATGCCTGACAGCGGTTTCCAGCTCCCGGTGAAAGGAGATTCCTTTGATTATGATAAAGCAATTCCCATGCTTCTGGGCAAATATTTCCCAACAGGTGTTCTGGGCCTTGGCCTTACCGCCCTGATGGCCTCATTTATGTCAGGAATGGCCGGGAATGTGACGGCTTTTAATACTGTGTGGACCTATGACATTTACCAGAGCTATATAAATCCGGATAAGTCAGACAAGCATTATCTCAGGGTCGGGCAGCTTACGACTGTGGTTGGCGTCATTGTGAGCATAGGAGCTGCATATATGGCAAGATTTTTTAATAACATCATGGATTTTCTCCAGCTGGTTTTTGCATTTATCAACGCACCTTTGTTTGCCACATTCGTGCTTGGAATGTTCTGGAAAAGGGCCACAGGACATGGTGCTTTCTACGGGCTCGTATCCGGAACTCTGGCGGCAGCTATTCACCATGGTTTGACAAGCCCGGAAGGATCTCACATGCTGATTAAGGGAGGATGGCTGGGTACTGTGGTCCATTACTACCCAAGCGAAATGGCCCAGAATTTCTGGACTGCTGTATATGCTTTCACCGCATGTTTTATGATTACTGTTCTGGTATCCGTTACAACGAAACAATTAAAAACCAATGAACAGCTGACAGGACTGGTCTGGGCTTTAACACCAAGGATCAAAGAGGATGGAGTACCCTGGTTCCGGAGTCCTGAAATTCTGGCTGTTATTGTCGGCATAATTGCAATTGCATTTACTATTTACTGGTGGTAAAAAAATTAAGTTATGGGCTTAGATATCAAAATCCCGATCGGCCTCCTATTTACCATTCTGGGAGTTTTGCTGACTATTTATGGGCTGACTACAATAGGGGATATAGAGTTATATTCGCGGTCTATGAATATTAACATCAACCTCTGGACAGGATTGACAATGGTTGTAATTGGCATTATTCTCCTGGCGACGGCCAAATACAGGAGAGATACTGTTGAAAAAAAGGAAAGTTAAGTAAATACAGGACACAGAGTATCACAGAGAGACAGGAGAACCACTGAGAATAATATCTCAGTGAACCTCAATAATCTCTGTGATACTCTGTGACCTATAAAATTAATAAAATGAAAAAAATACTTCCAGGAATCGTGGCAATCCTTATTTTATTAATTGCTGTTACTTCTTCCTGTACAAACAACTTACAAAAGGAAGAGCGTCCGCAACAGCTTGAACCGGCCGTACCTGAATCGGTTGGATTTTCATCGGAACGACTGGCCTGTATTGATTCAGTTGTCAATGATTATATTAACAGGGAATGTTTTCCCGGAGCCGTTGCCTTGATTGCACGGCACGGGAGGATCGTCTATCATAAGAGTTTCGGGATGCGTGACCCTGCCATACAGGATGCCATGCAACCGGATGATATTTTCCGCATTGCCTCCATGACCAAAGCGTTAACCAGCGTTGCTGTAATGATGCTTTATGAAGAAGGGCACTTTCTGCTGGATGATCCGGTTTCTAAATACATCCCGGAATTTAAGAAACCACAGGTGCTGATTAAACTGAATCCTGATACGACTTATATTGCAAGGCCGGCAGTACGAGAGATAACCATACGGCACCTTTTAACACATACGTCCGGAATAGGTTATCCTTTCATCCACTCTGAGATCAGACCTTTGTATGAGAAACACGGTATTCCGGACGGATTCGTAATAACCGATGCTATTTTGAAGAATGCTATTCCAGCTCTTGGGACACTCCCACTTTTGCATGATCCGGGAGAAAGGTATACCTATGGGCTCAATACCGATGTGCTGGGTTATTTTGTTGAGGTTATTTCTGGTCAATCATTTGATGATTTCCTGAAAGAAAGACTTTTCATTCCACTTGGAATGGAAGATGCCTGTTTCTATCTGCCAGATGAGAAAGCAGACAGGCTTGTCCCGGTGTACGCCAGTAATGATCAGGGTTTTGAACCATCAGATGAGCCATTATATAACTATCCCTTCACGGGAGGTAAAAGTTATTTCTCCGGTGGTGCAGGCATTTCCTGTACCATTCTTGATTACGCCAGATTCATGCAGATGATGGTGAATGAAGGATCATATAACGGACATCAGGTACTTGGCAGAAAAACCATAGACCTGATGACCATGAACCAGGTCGGTAATCTTTATGGTGATGGCGGATTTGGTCTGGGATTCGGCCTCGTTACAGATGGGAACAAACACCAGATTTTAAGTTCGGTTGGAAACTACAGCTGGGGCGGATATTTCTCCACCACTTTCTGGATGGATCCCCAGGAGGATCTGATTGCATTGTTCTATACCCAGATGTTTCCTATGTATTATGGTGAAATTCATAATAAATTCCAGGTGTTGACATACCAGGCGTTGATTGGGGAGTGACTAATGAATACATTCATAAATCAATTAAGTACCATATCCCTATAAAAGTTTTTGTGTTCATAGTAACCCATTATCAATGGATACATCACATTGACAGCATCTTGTCATTACAGGTAATCGGTCAGAAAAACATATTAAGATCGTTTAAAACTAACTTAACATAAAATCAACCTATGAAAAATTTTTGTCTCATTTTTCTGACTGTTTTTTTCTTCTCATGCAAACAACAATCATCCGAAATCCCTGATCATTTCAGGCATGTCGACCAGGTAATCTGGGTGGTAGAGAATATGAACAATACAGTCGCTCATTGGAAGGATCTCGGATTTAACCAGGTCTTGGACCTGGATACAGTAGATGCGACTCTTATTACCTCCAGGAAAGAGGTAAAACTGAAAATGGCCAGGGCCAACCTTGGCGGATCAAATATCACGTGGATCGAGCCGCTGGAAGGAGAATCGGTTTTCTCAGAATTCCGTACTTCATATGGCGATGGAGCGATGAGTCTTGTTCACAGGATGGACAGCAAAAAAGCCCTGCAGCAGGAATTGAAACGTTTGTCAAAGATTGGACTGGATATCAGGGAAGAGATTGAAATCTTAACTGGTAAAGGGGAACTGTATTATATATTAATGGATAGCCGGGATGAAGGCAAATATTATCTTGGTTATACATATGGTGATAAAGGCCTGGAGATGATACAGGAGCTTTCTTCGGCTAACCTGCATAATATGAAGATTAACCAATATGCCTTTGCTATTCATGATGCAGAACCGGTTTCGGAGTACTGGCATAAGATCGGTCAGCCCGAATTCCAGATCTCATATCCTGAACTCGGCAATACACACTATTACGGAGAGATCGTTGACCACGAACTGATCCAGGGATGGCAAAGGCAATTTGATATCTCCTATGAATGGTGTATACCTGTAAGAACGCCGATTGTTTATGAGGACCACATCAGGAAACACGGAGAGGGGATACACCATTTAGCTTTTACCGTCGAAGATATGGATAAAGTATTAGAGGATTATAAATCAAAAGGTTATACTGTTTCTATGGGTGGCACATGGGGGGAAGAAGGCAAACCGGGTTCGGGAAGGTATGAATATATCGATTTGGAGAATACCGGTGGATTGACCATGGAACTTTTATGGAATTATAAAGAATAATGACCAGGAACTTGTCTGAATATAGAAATATAATAATTCTTAAACTAACCTGGGTCATTTCTTTTATCTGGATACCGGGCCAGTTTAATAATAGATTATCTGCCCAGTATCAAAATCTTGAAAGGAAGAGTTATACAACCACACGACTCCAGGTGGAACCACCCAGGATAAATGGTGTTCTGGATGATACCTGCTGGGATCAGGGTGTTTGGGCCACAGGCTTTACCCAGGTATCACCTTACGAGGGTAATCCAACTTCCCAGGAAACGGACTTTAAGATACTCTATGATAACAAATATATATATGTAGCCATCAGATGTCATGATCATGAACCGGAAAAGATTGAAATAAGGAAGGCTCCACGAGATGGTTATTCCGGAGATGTGGCAGGGATTGCTTTTGACAGTTATTTTGATCACCGGACAGCTTTTGAGTTTGACCTGACGGCCGCCGGCGGCAAGATGGACCTCGTTCATCAGAATATAGGGAAATTTGACCGTAACTGGGATGCTGTCTGGGATGGTAAGACAGCACTCGAAGATTCGGCCTGGACTGCTGAAATGAAGATCCCGTTGAGCCAGTTAAGATACCCCGACAAGGAAGAACAGGTCTGGGGTTTTCATGTGTTTCGCATCATTTATAGGACAATGGAAATTAACCATTTCAATTTAATCCCGATGGATGCCCCATTACTGGTTCCCTTATTTGGAGAGCTACACGGAATAAACGGCCTGGAAAAATCCCGTAGGATTGAATTATTACCATACCTGGTTGGAAAAATAAATACTTTCAAGAAAGAGGCAGAAAATCCATTTGCCAGTACCGGAACAAAATTTGGTTATGGCATTGGACTCGATGGTAAAATCGGTCTTGCTACAAATATTACCCTTGATTTTACTGTTAATCCTGATTTTGGCCAGGTGGAGGCTGATCCATCAGTTATGAACCTGACAGCCTTTGAAGTGTTTTATAACGAGAAAAGGCCTTTTTTCCTTGAAGGAACTTCTATCCTTACTTATGACCTGGGCAAGGATAAAGTTTTTTATACCAGACGGATAGGCCATGCTCCCGGGGGCAATCCGGAAACAGCTGAAGGCGAGTATGTTTCCATGCCCGATCAGACTACTATTATCAGTGCCCTGAAAGTTACAGGGAAAACAGAATCAGGACTTTCAATAGGAGTCGTAGAAAGTATTACTGCTGACGAGAAAGCCGAAATATCTGATGGCGATGAAACCCGTAAACAGATTGTAGAACCTTTCACAAATTACCTGGTAACCAGAATTCAGCAGGATTTTCGCGAGGGGAATACTATTGTTGGAGGTATCTTTACTTCTACAAACAGGCACCTTTCTGAACCTTACCTGGAAGGTTTCTGCAGATCTGCTTATAGCGGTGGATTTGATTTTACAAATTACTGGAAGGATCAGACCTATTATCTTGATCTCAAGACCATTTATAGCCAGGTGCGTGGTTCTAATGAATCGATCATCAACCAGATAATGAACTCTGTTCACTATTACCAGCGTCCTGGTGCTGACTATTTATCTATTGATTCATCCGCAAATATCCTGACGGGTCATGGGGGAAATATTGAGGCCGGAAGGGGCGGTAATGGCAGGTTGCGTTTCAGTGAAAATTTTAATTGGCGATCACCGGGCCTTGAACTGAATGACCTGGGTTTTCTCAAAATGGCGGATATCTTTTCTCAAAAAACACGTGCAGGCTGGGATGTTATCGATCCGAATAAATTGTTCCTGAGATATTCAATATACCTTGAACAGGAGAATGCCTGGAATTTCGGAGGAGAATATATCCATTCTTCCGTTGGAACAGAATACACCTCACGATTTCATAATTACTGGAATATCACTGCCGGAATAAAAAGGATATCCACAACTCTGGATTCCCGGATATTGAGAGGCGGACCTTCATTTAAAGTTCCCGGGAACTGGGATTTAATATTTGGATTGACATCAGATACACGTAAAAAGTTCAGCGCCAGCCTGAATGTATTGAATCAATCATTTGACGATCGTTCGCGGTCTGTGAACCTCGTGCCGGCCCTGGATTACAGGATCAGCAGTGCCCTGCAGGTCAACCTGAATGCTTCATATCTCAAAAACATTGATAATCATCAGTATGTAACGAAAGTCTCTTCAGGTGATAATAAGCATTATCTTTTAAGCCACCTGGATCAGCAGACTTTTGGTATCACATTAAGAATGGATTATTATATAACACCTGACCTGTCCATCCGGTATTATGGCAGTCCTTTCTTATCAACGGGTATTTACTCCGGATTTAAGAAAGTTGTTTCACCGGAAGCCAATGATCCTGACAAACGCTGTTATCAATATGACGGAGATGAGTTATCCTATGATCAGGCTGAAAGGAAGTATTATGTGGATGAAAACCTGGATGGACTGCCCGATTACAGTTTTAATAATCCTGATTTTAATTTTATGCAATTCCGGTCAAACTTCGTAGTACGGTGGGAATTTAAACCCGGTTCAAATCTCTATTTTGTCTGGACTCACGACCGCACAGGGTTTAAAAATGTTTCTAATGAGAGTATCGGAGAGGGATTTTCAAATCTCGTCAAGATTTATCCGGATAATATTTTTCTTGTGAAGTTTAATTATTGGTTTTCGGTGTGAGATTCAAGGTTAATCAATTGCAATTACTAGTTATTTTTTGCGGGATAAGTACGCAAATAAGGTAAGCAAATCCTTATGCATATAAAGAATTATTCATACTTTATGTTATTCTATTAAACCAAAAAATTGAAATTTATTTATAAATCATTTCACCCCTCTCCTAAATCCTCTCCCCTAAAGAGGGAGAGGACTATTCCCCTTCCCACTTCAGGGGAAGGGGACAGAGGATGGGGTGAAATTCGGAATCATATTCTGCAAAATCAGTGGAAATCTGCGCTTTCATCTGCGCTAATCCCTGCCTGCGTGCCGAAACACTTCGGCAGGCAGGTGCGAGAAATAATATTAAAGAAATACATATAATTGAAAATCAAACATATATCAAATATAAAATGAGATCATCAGTAATTATTTTTTTTGTTATTGGACTTCTTTCCCTCCCTGTTCATGCCCAGTATGACAGGTATGAAGAACTTGTCAGGTATATTGAAAATCCATCACTGGTCGAAGAAAACCAGGAACTTCCCCATGTGCCATATATCCCGTTTGAGTCTGTTCAACAGGCTATTGCAGGAAAGTGGGAGGAATCACTTTTTTATCTTTCCCTGAATGGGACCTGGAAATTTCACTGGAGTAAAAGCCCGTTGATCGCACCGGAGCATTTCTATTTAAATGAATACAATCCTTCAGGATGGGGTGATATCCAGGTACCCGGTACATGGCAGATGCAGGGGTATGATTATTATATCTACAGGAATATACCCATGGAATTTGCTCCGTATGATCCGCCGAATGTTCCAATTGAATTCAATCCAACCGGATGTTATATCCGTGAGTTTAATATCCCTGAAGGGTGGAATAACAGGAGGATATTCCTTCATTTTGATGGCGTAAAAGCTGCATACTGGGTATGGGTTAATGGGGAATATATTGGATTTGATAAAGGCGCTATGACCCCTTCAGAATATGATATTACTGATATAGTTCAGACAGGCAGTAATAAAATTGCTGTGAAGGTAGTCAGATGGTCCGATGGGAGCTATCTTGAAGACCAGGATATGTGGCGATTTGCCGGAATCTACAGGGGAGTTTATCTGTTCAGTGTTCCGGATATCTTTATGCGGGACTTTGTTGTGACAACTGACCTGGATGAGAACTACCGGAATGTCATGCTGGATGTTATAGTGAAAATCAAAAATACCGGGATTTCTGATGCTTCGAAATTGGTTGTGGCTGCCAGGCTTTTTGATGCCCGGCAAAGAGAGGTGGCATTTTTCACAAGGGGACTTAAAACGCTTCAGGGAGGGGCTGAGAATGAGGTTCATCTATATAAATCAATAGACAATCCTGCAAAATGGAGTGCCGAGAAACCCAACCTTTACACCCTGGTGCTTGAATTGCAAAATGCTGAGGGGAGAATCCTGGAGATAGTCGAAGAAAAAGTCGGTTTCAGGGAACTGGAAATTAAAAATGCACAGCTTCTGGTCAACGGTGTCCCTATCAAAATAAAAGGGGTATGCCGGCATGAACACGATCCTGTTTATGGACGGACAATGACGAGAGAAATCATTGAAAAAGATTTCAGGATTATGAAGGAACTCAATATTAATGGTATACGGACTTCTCATTATCCAAATGATCCCCTGTTTTATGATCTTGCAGATCAATGGGGATTCTATATCTGCGATGAGGTGAATGCCGAATGCCATTACGGTGAAAACTTTCTTGCCTGGCAGCCGGGCTGGGAAGAAGCATTTATGGACAGAACCATTCGGTATGTTCAACGTGATAAAAACCATCCGTGTGTGTTTATGTGGAGCATGGGAAATGAATGCGGGAATGCACCCATCCACTATATGATGGCAGCGTATGTGAAAAAGGCTGATCCCACGAGGTTTGTCTATCATCAGACCAATTATCCGAATGGTGACTCCCCTTTTGCAGATATCTGCGGGACCAGGTACCCGAATCCATCCATGCTTGATGCTATCGGTGATACAACCAGAAGGCCTGTTATCCTTGGAGAGTATGCGCATTCAGTGGGTAATTCATTGGGGCATTTTGACGAATACTGGCAACGGTTCTATCAGTATCCGTCACTCCAGGGTGGCTTCATCTGGGACTGGGTAAATCAGGGATTGCTGGTCGACCTGTATACCACCACTGATAATTCTCCGTATCACCACACTGTTGCATTGATGGGACGCCCCGAACATATTGAAGGGAAATCAGCTAAGGCAGTCCTCTTCAGCGGGCTGGATGATTTTGTTGAAGTAACCCCTCATGAGGTTTTAAATATAACCGGTAATCAGCTGACATTGCAGACATGGATCTATCCCAGGGGATTTAATGGTTCGAATGCATTGATTACCAAAGGAAATCAATCATTCGCCCTGGAGCAGAACCATAAGGATTCTATCAGTTTTACGATTCATGCTGACCGGATGTACAGGGTGTCCGCTTATTTACCCCGCGACTGGAACTTTAACTGGCATCACGTGGCCGGGATCTATGATGGTAAGCAGATTGCGATATACCTTGACGGGGAAAAGATTGCGAGGGGTCAGGCCGGGGGTAACATCAGGAGAACATATTATGCCATTACAATAGGCAAGAATCACCAGCGTGACCACGAAAACCAGCCGGGTTATATCTCAAATGCTGTCTTTGATGAGGTCAGCATACACGACATAGCCCTCAATCCCGCAGAACTCGGGTGGTCCAATAAACCACCGGTTATCAATAACCATCTGTTATTATGGCTTCCCTTTGAAGTTTACAATAATGCGGGTAAATATGAATGTTATGGAGCCACCCCGCAGGGATCAGCTACCATGGATGGTATCATTTTCTCAACCAGGGAATATCAGCCCGAATCCTGGCAGGCGAAAAAAAGCCATGCCCCGGTTCATGTAACCCCTGTTTTTCTTGAAGCAGGGCTGCTGAACATTGAAAACCGGCACCACTTTACAAACCTGAATGAGTTGATATCTGAATGGAAACTCCTGGAAGATGGAACAACCATTCAGGAAGGGATCCTTGACCTGAATATTGGACCACTGAAATCAGCTCAGGTTCACGTCCCATTTGAAAAACCTCAAATAAGGCCTGGAAGCGACTATATCCTGTTGCTGGAATTTATGACAAAAGAAAAGTCTTTATGGGCGGACCCCGGGTATGAAATAACTTTTGAGGAATTCAGGCTGCCATTTGGCAGTCAGGAAGATATCTCTGCAAGGAGCGGGGAGGATGGCAATCTGACAGTTGATGAAAAAAATTCAGAAATTAAAATTTCCGGTGAGGATTTCCTGTATGTTTTCGATAAAACTGCTGGAAAAATCACTCAGATCACCTTCCGGGGAACGGATTTCTTTTCATCAGGACCGGAACTGAATGTTTTCAGGCCACCTATTGTGAATGAGATCTCTGAATGGGGAAGGGCGGAATATAAGGACTGGTATGAGTGGGGACTGGATTCACTTATACATGAAACGGAATTTGTTTATGCACAGCCTGTCTCGGAGAATGAATATATTATTAAAACGAGGATCCGCTCGTATGGATCAAAGGACCGGACAATTCAGTTCATAAGTGATTTTGATTATGTTTTTTCTGGCAACGGTGAAGTTATTATTGACCATCATATCATCTGCCATGTCGAGTTTCCTGCCCGGCGGGCCAGGGATGATATTCCCTGGCTGCAGAAAATGGGCCTTCAGATGGAATTGAATCCGGGAATCAATAAGTTGACCTGGTATGGGAAAGGGCCTTTTGAAACGTACCCCGACAGGAAAACAGGGGCAAAAACCGGAGTGTATTCAGTGAATGTCAATGATATAATTATGCCCTATATCATTCCCCAGGAATTCGGAAACCATACTGATGTAAAGTGGGCAGCAGTAACACATGAAAGCGGCAAAGGAATTGCTTTTATGAGTGATTATCCACTGAATATAAGCATTAATCCCTATTCCAACCTCGAATCGGCCTGGTATCCTTACCAGCTAAAAAGGAAAGAAAATGTTACACTGAATATAGACCACCGTGTCAGCGGGGTAGGAGGCACACCGATAACAGTCAGGCATGCATACCGGACATATCCGGATGAATGCCAGTATCGTGTTAGAATAGCACCGTTTGATAGTTCCCGTACGGATCCGGTTGAGTTGGGGAGGGAGGGGATGAAGTAGTTAAAGCGTTGAAGCGTTGAAGCGTTGATGCGTTGAAGCGTTGATGTGTTGATGTGTTGAAGCGTTAATGCGGGTAAGTGGGTAAGAGGGTAAGCGGATAAGAGGATAAGAGGATAAGCGGATATGCGGATAAGAGGGTATGAGGGTAATAGGGTAGGAGGGTAAGTGGCGAGATGATCACATCAAAATCCACGAATTTATTCGTGGTGTGGAATGGAGTTGTTGGTTTCTGGTTCCTTCTGTGTGAGAGTTTAAGGGTGAGTGACATAGATTCATGGTGGGTCGTGGATATGAGCATTAAAAGGCTGAGAGGATAAAGTTGGTCCGATTTCCAATCGGACCTGAAAGAGTAAATGGGTGCCAGTCAAGTCCGCCCGCCTGACCGAGTCATTCGGGCAGGGTTTCCAACCCTGCCAACCTGCAGGCGGACACATTCACAACCGGCTAAGGAATAGCCAAACTCATAACCTTAACCCACACTCACCTGGAACCGAGAACTGAGAACCTGGAACCATATTTCCGGTTTCCAACCGGACATATTACAGGCTCAATGCGCATCAAACTCATAACTCTGACTCACTCCCACTGAGAACCAGGAACCTGGAACCGGGAACCATATTTCCGGTTTCCAACCGGACACAATCAATAATATTATAACTATTTAACAATTCATCATAATGAAAGTTACAGTTACTATTTTATCCTTTTGTATTTTCTTGATAATCACTGTTCATGCCCAGAACATCCCGGATGTAGAAAAAACCGTCAGAATCTGGGAAGAACCTGTAACATTACCCACATACCTTGTGGATCCGCCCGACCGGAATCCAAGATTTTATGAGGGACGAGCTTACCAGGGAGCACAGGGGAGGGTATATCCTTATCCAATTTATGAGAGTTTATCAGATACGCGGATAGAAAAAGAATATGACATGGTTTTTCTGGAAAATGAATATATAAGGATTGAACTTCTACCCGAGATTGGAGGCAGGTTATTTGGTGCTCTTGACAAAACAAATAATTATGATTTTATCTATCATCAGCATGTGATAAAACCTCAGCTTATCGGGATGCTGGGAGCCTGGATATCGGGCGGTATTGAATGGAATTTCCCACATCACCACAGGGCCACAGCCTTTATGCCTGTTGATTATGTACTTGAGGAAAAGCCGGATGGAAGTGCAACAGCCTGGATAGGAGAGCTGGAGATCAGGCACAGGATGAAATTCATGCTGGGTGTTTCAATCTATCCCGGTAAATCCTATTTCGAGATTACCTTCAGGCCAGTTAACAGGACTCCCTTCCCTCATTCGTTTCTTTATTTTGCCAACATAGGTGTGCATACCAATGAGGATTACCAGGTTATTTTCCCTCCTTCAACGCAATTTGGTACTTACCACGGGAAAAATCAGTTTGTTCACTGGCCCGTTGCAGATGAAGTTTATAACAGGGTCGAATATTTGGGAGGAGTTGATATCAGCTGGTGGAAAAACCATCCGGAATGGACCTCCATATTTTGCTGGAATTATGAAGATGATTTTTTTGGCGGGTATGATCATTCCAGTCAGGCCGGGACATTATGTTTTTCAAATCATCATATTGCACCAGGCAAGAAATTCTGGACATGGAGTACCGGTCCAAGAGGACAAATGTGGGATGAGGCCCTGACAGAAACCGACGGACCTGAGCTTGAACTGATGATGGGCGGCTATTCTGATAATCAACCTGATTATAGCTGGCTGCAACCTTATGAATCAAAATACCTGAATCAGTATGTATATCCTGTAAGGGATATAGGGGGGATTAAAAAGGCAAACCTGGATGTTGCCGTTAATCTGGAATTGAGAGACCGTAAGGTCCTCATAGGCTTTAATACTACTTCCCGCAGAAATGGTGTAAAAGTAATCCTGTATGCCTCAGGAAAGATAATTCATGAGGAATCCATCAATATTGACCCCGGGAATCCTTACCTGAAAGAGATTGTCGTGCCTGAAGGTACTAGGGAGACTGATCTGAAGATTATTATGGAGACTTCAGGAGGAGAGGAATTGATCAGTTATTCCCCCTCACCATTGCAGGAATTACCGATGCCTGAGGTAGCCAGACCTCCCAGGCCACCCGGTGAGATTCAAACAGTCGAGGAATTATATTATACAGGATTGAGACTGGAGCAGTTTTATAATCCATCCTTTAAACCTGATCCATATTACCTGGAAGCACTGGCGAGAGACCCGAATGACTACAGGGTTAATACTGCAATGGGATTGCTTTACCTTCGACGGGGGTTATATGAAGATGCGGAAAAGCACCTGAAAATTGCCGTCGGCCGGATCACTGATAATTACACAAAACCCCGTGATGGTGAAGGGTATTATTACCTTGGCCTCTGCCAGAAATACCATGGGAAATTTGAAGAAGCCTATGAAAATCTTTACCAGGCCACATGGAGCCAGGCATTTCATTCTGCCGCTTATTATCAGCTGGCACAGATTGATTCCAAAAATGGCAAATACGAGAAAGCACTTGATCACTTAGACAGGTGCCTAAACACAAACACCAATAACACCTGTGCAAGGAATCTGAAGTCAGCGGTCTTGAGAGAATCGGGACAAAATGAAGAAGCTTTGAAGATGGCCATTCATACCTCACAACAAGATCCCCTCGATTTCTGGTCATTGTTTGAGATGAGTCTTATATACAGAAAGATGAACGATCAGCAAAACGCTGAAAAAGCAATACAGGCGATGTTATCAAGGATGAGCGACTACATTCAGTGGTACATTGAGGTTTCACTGGACTATGCAAATGCAGGATTCCTGGATGAAGCCATTCAGATTTTATCCCTTATTGATACAAGAATAAATGAGGAAGGATTTGATAATCCAATGGTCTACTATTACATGGGTTATTACCATCTTCAAAAAGGAGATGTCTCCGAAGCAGTGAAAGATTTCAGTTATGCGATGGAACAATCACCGGATTATGTTTTTCCGTTCAGGCTGGAGTCCATTGATGTGCTTGAACAGGCAAAAAAAACTAATCCGGACGATCCCCGGGCACCTTTCTACCTGGGGAACCTGTTATTTGAAAATCAACCGGGAAGAGCCGTTAAAAATTGGGAGATATCCAGGGATGAAGATGAAAGCTATTCACTGGTGTTCAGGAACCTTGGTATGGCATCTTACAAAGTTCAGAATGATATTCCAAATGCTATAAAGAATTATGAGAAAGCGGTGCAGCTGAATCCAGAGGATCAGCGGTTGTTATATGAACTGGATCAGATCTCTGCGGCTGCCAGGGTGGATCCTGAAAAACGACTGAAAATACTGCAGGATCATCATGATGTTATTGCCGATAACAATGTCTCAGATGCGCTGGCCAGGGAAATTATGCTGCTCGTTCAGCTTAAGAAATACGATGAGGCGCTTAAAGTGTTAAATGATAATTATTTTAAACAATGGGAGGGAATCAGCAAGGCATATGATTCATATGTGGATGCTCATTTAATGAAAGGAATGGAACATTTTAATGACGGAAGGTATGATCAGGCCCTGAATTATTTTTCAGGAGCACTGCAATTTCCTGAAAATATGATGGTGGCCGAACCATACAGGGGCGGCAGGCTGTGCGAGGTATATTTTCATATTGGCACTGTATATGAGATGATTGGTGAACAGGAGAAAGCCCGGAAGTCGTTTGAAAAATCTGTGGCAAGAAGACAGAACCCACAATTATCGGACAGCCATTATTACCGGGCAAAAGCACTTCAAAAACTGGGAAAGGAAGGTGAGGCCATGGATATATTTGAAGGATTGATAGATCTTGGTAAGAGCAGGATAGAAAGTCCCGAAGTGGATTTTTTTGCCAAGTTCGGAGAACAGCAGACTCCCGATGATGAGAAAGCCGATGCATATTATTTACTGGGGCTTGGATATCTTGGAAAGGGGTTGATCTCAGAAGCAAAGCAGGAATTTGAATCAGCCGTCAGACTGAATATTAACCATGTCTGGGCTGCTGCATATCTGAACCAGCTCAGGTAGAAGAAGATAAAACAGTGGGTAGAAAAAGGTTGCAGGGTGCAAGGCGTGTAGGTGAAGAAGGCTGAGGTTGAGGCTGAGGCTAAGGAAGGGTACAAGGTACAGGGTGCATGGTGCAAGGTACGGGGAGTCGCAGGAATGCAATGGTCGCAATGTTTTAGGGTACAGGGATTAAGGAATGTCGTCTCCTGAAACAAGTCATCCCGAATCCGCCCCAGGCGGATGAGGGAACTCGTAGTCGATAACGATAATCAAAGATTTGGAATCGTGGCAATTTCCATGAGTGTGATGAAAAACGAAACGTTGGACTATCAAAGGATTGAACAAGTTCTTTCGTTTTCTAACCGGACACATTCATAAATCATAACATTAAGCAAATGAATAAAAAAGCCAGTCTGTTATTTTTCTTAATTGTATGTAATGTGTTTATTTATACAGGATGCAATCGAAATAAACCTTTGCAAGGGGAAACAACAGTTTCGAATCTTAAAACAGGCGGCAATCCTGTTATTACAGAAGGCTCAGCTGATCCATCGGTGAGGGTATTTGATGACAGGGTCTATATTTATCCCTCCCACGACTTTTTACCTGATAATGAATTCTGGATTATGAAGGACTGGAAAGTTTATTCCAGTGAGGACCTGGTTAATTTTACAGATCACGGGATTATTTTGGAAGGAGTGGAAGTTTCCTGGGCAGTGGTTCCCGATCATTGCTGGGCACCCGACTGCATTGAAAAAAACGGCAAATATTATTTTTATTTTCCTATGTCAGATAAAACTGGTATCTGGAAAGGAAGGATAGGAGTTGGTGTAGCTGATAAACCTTATGGACCTTTCCGTGATGCCCTGGGATATCCACTGGTTTATGATTATGACAGACCAGCGGATTTTGAGGGAGGACATTATAATATTGATCCGGCTGTTTTTATTGATGACGATGGCAGATCATATCTTTTCTGGGGGAACGGGGTTTGTTTTATGGCTGAGCTCAATGAAGATATGGTTTCACTTAAATCAGAGATCATTCATATTAATATAGAGAATCACCTTGGTTACCGGGAAGGCCCTTTTGTATGGAAGAGAAAGGATATATATTATCTTCTGTATTCCCGGATGGGTAGTTCAGGATTTGATGTCCTCGATTATGCTACCTCAACACAAATTGGTGGCCCCTACAAGTTCAAAGGCACCATTGTCGGGCATGGAAGGAAAGGGAATGAACATGGTTCTGTTTTCCAGTATAAAGGGCAATGGTACGTAGCTTATCATGATTTGTTTCCAACCGACAAATATCGGAAAACCTGTATTGATATTATTCATTACCGGGAAGATGGGGAAATAGTCAGGATACTGCCAACCAGGAAAGGAGTTGGATGGTATGATGGGTCTGAAAAGATAGAGGCGGAGAATTATTTTGAGAAATCCGGGGGCATTGAATACAAAGACCACGATACCACCGGATTTTACATTGAATGCATGGAAATTGGAAGCTGGATAAAATTCCCCAATGTGAAAATGGGATTTGATTATCAGAACCGTTTTTCAGCATGTGTGGCCTCGGGGAGTGAAGGAGGAACGATAGGGATCATGCTGGATAGCCTTACCGGGGGAAAAGCCGGAGAACTCAGGATTGGAAACACGGGAGGATGGGATTCATGGTGGATAATGGATACAGTACTGGTGTCTTTTTCGGGTACCAAAGATATCTACCTCGTATTTCAGGGAAAAGAAGAAGAATTGTTTAATTTAGACTGGTTCAGGTTTGAATAAGCATAGAGCATAGAGTTCAGGTAATTCCTATAATTATGGGAGGGATTCCAGCCTGTTTCTCCTACTCACCCCCCTGCCCCCCTCTCTCGTGAGAGAGGGGGAATTAAAGGCGGTGAGTACAGAGTTTATCAATTTCAGATCGACTCAATCTTTGAATGATTAATACCATAATCACTAACAACTGGAATTATGAAAACTAAATTTACAAGGCGGCAGGTAATAAAAAATATTGGCCTGGGTACAGCAGGAATGCTAGGATATGCTGCAATTATGCCGGTAAGAGATAAACGTCATATAATCACACTCAGTTTTGATGACGGTTTTGAAAAATCCAGTATCAAAACAGCTGAAATATATGAAAAATATGGTCTGTCAGCATGCATTAATGTTATAGCGGCTGCACATAAAAATGATTTTCAGCTGCCCAATGAATACCATGCATGGAAAGTTGGTGATTTTACATTGTGGAATGAACTTAAGGCTCGTGGCCATGAGATCATGCCTCACAGTTATAAACACCAGAACCTGACTGAGATGCCGCTGGATGAAGCCAAGAAATTAATTATAAAATGTCTGGATGTTTTCAACGAGGAGCTTACCGGATTTAATGCAAGAGAATCTATTTATAATTTTGCCTATAACGCATCAACACCGGAAATTGAAGAATGGCTTGCGACACAGGTTAAAGCCTTCCGGACGGGAGGCCCGGCGTACAATCCCCTGCCGCATAAAGGACAGGTGCGGTTAACCTGTATATCTCATGGTCCTGAGAATATTGATCAACACCTTGAAGAGACTATAAACCAATTCCTTG
>Ga0111176_1007_pt1 | contig 18796 bp, 12 predicted proteins | sample DeeMarSWOR324_28_FD_80229 | JGI IMG/M metagenome (GOLD analysis project Ga0111176, IMG submission 80229) | Bacteroides sp. SM23_62_1 | reverse complement strand
CTGGCCCGGTTCCCGATGACCCGGGCAGTTGTCAGGGCTATGGATGTAGTTCAGGAAATATGTAAATCACTTAAAAAGCCGGTTGAAAGTTTTTTTGTTACCGGTGCCTCAAAGAGAGGATGGACCACCTGGACAACAGCTGCTGTTGATGACCGGGTAATAGGAATCGCTCCCATTGTGATCGATCTTTTAAATATCATCCCCTCCTTCAAACATCACTGGCAGTGTTATGGTGAATGGTCACCTGCTGTTAGCGAATATGTGGAGGAAGGTATCATGAACTGGATGAACACGGAAGAGTTTAAAGTATTGCTTGAAATGGTAGAACCTTACTCTTTTACAGATCAGTTAACCATGCCAAAATTTCTGATCAATGCCACGGGTGATGAGTTCTTCCTGACTGATTCATGGAAATTTTACTGGAACGACCTGAAAGGTGATTCATACCTGCGTTATGTACCCAATGCAGGTCATGGTTTGAGAGGGACCAATACCCCCATCAGTCTTATATCGTTTTATCATGCGGTTATCACAGACACAAAGATCCCTGAATTCACCTGGAGTGTCAATGAAGACATGATTCATATGCAAATCGATCCTGAAAGTGATTATATCATCCGGAAATGGGAAACTGTAAATAATAAGGACAGGGATTTTCGTATTTATGTCACCGGTGAATCATGGTATATGGAAGAGTTAGATAAGCAACCGGCCGGTGCTTATGAGGTCAGTATTACAAAACCTGAAACCGGTTTTAAGGCAGCACTGCTGGAGGTTATCTTCAATCCTGAATCTGATTATCCACTCACTTTTACCAGCGGTACACTGGTAACTCCGGACAATTATCCTTTTGAACCGTTTATACCGGATAGTATTCAATAGTTTAAAAACCTGACAAGTTGGACCAAACCTATCAGGCTGAAGATTTGATATTTAACTAGTTGTGCATTAAGGCTGTCATGATTTAATTATCAATTCACCAAACACAAATTACAATGCAGAATCGCCGAAAATTCCTGAAGAACAGTGTGCTTACCTTAACAGGTGCCGGTCTGGCTCCTAAAGTATTATCCGGTGCATCTGTTGAGCCCCTCAAAAAAGAAAAGAAATTTATCTACAGAACACTAGGAAGAACAGGAATCAAAATTCCTGTTATAAGTATGGGGACTGCGCACACCAGTAATCCTAATCTCATCAAAATGGCTCTGGATGAAGGGGTGAAGCTTTTTGCCACTGCAGAATTCTATACAAATGGGAATAATCAAATAATGTTAGGTGAGGCTATTCAAAGTCATCCAAGAGATTCGTTTATGATTATGACCACTGCGGGTGAATTGCATTATTATGAGCAGGAAGATGGGATGTACAAAGCAGGTACGGATCCCGGTAAGATCCTGGAACATGCAATGAGCAGCCTGGAACGTATGAAAGTGGATTATGTCGATATTTTCTTGCTTCCATTTGCAGCACGGAGAGAATCGGTATTTTATGAACCATTTCTGAAAGCAATGGAAAAATTTAAAAAAGACGGGAATGCTAAATTTATCGGAATAGCAACTCATAGCTATCAGCATGAAGCTATCAGAGCTGCAGTGGATGTTGGTATTTATGATGTGGTAATAACAGCATATAATTTCCGTATTCAAAAAAAGGAAGAAATTGAAGAGGCTATCCAGTATGCTGTTGATGCTGGCCTGGGAATCATTGCTATGAAAACCATGGCTGGAACTTATTGGGACAAAGAAAGAACGAAACCAATCAATTCAAAAGCCGCATTGAAATGGATTCTGCAAAATGAAAATATACATACGACTGTCCCGGGATTTACCACGTACGAGCAGCTAAATCAGAATCTATCCATAATGGATGATCTGAAACTAACCAATGAAGAAAAAATGGACCTGGAACCACCTTCTGAAGAATTGTCATCAGGTCTTTACTGTCAGCAATGTAACGGGTGTATTGAGCAATGTTTCCAGGGAATAGATATTCCAACTGTTATGAGGAGTTATATGTATGCATATGGTTATGATGATCTTAAGCTTGCACAAAAAACTCTCCGTTCCTCCGGCCTGACTAAGGCGCCATGTATAAACTGTACAGAGTGTAATGTTACCTGTCGGATGGATTTTGATGTTAAAGGAAAAATCCTTGATATTGAGAGGCTATATAAAGTTCCTGAAGAATTTATTTAAGGATTATTGTTCAGGATTAACTGACGGATAGTTTATAGTATGGTAATTATCATTTGATTCTTTACCTCCAATTATAGCTCTTATAAAATACTTTTACCGGATCCGGTACTATTTTAAAGGTAATTACCATCCTTATGCGACCTTATTTCAACAACTATACCTGCCATTAACTGGTTTTCAGGAAAGATAGGCGCTCATAACCGGGGAAAGATTTTCAGAAAGAAATTATAGTGAATTAATTAAATTTGCCGCTTTAAGCAATAGGAAGAAAAAGGCAGATTAATTATAATACTCCGGTATGCTCAGCCGAATCATAAATTTCAGTATAAAGAACAAGCTTATCGCAATTCTTGTCACCATCAGTGTTGCAGGATTTGGTGTATTTGCTATTCTACAGATCCCGGTCGGGGCCGTACCGGATATTACCAACAACCAGGTTCAGGTGATCACTACCTCCACCAATCTCTCGACCCAGGATGTGGAACAATTCATCACTTACCCGGTAGAACTTGAGATGTCAAACCTGCCCGGTGTTCAGGAGATAAGATCGATTTCTAAATTCGGATTATCTGTGGTAACCATTGTTTTCGATGACCGGATGGGTACTTATTTGCCGCGCCAGCTGATTGCAGAAAAGATCAAGAGTGCATCCGCAAATATTCCTGAGGGTTTCGGCACACCTGAAATGGGGCCAATCACTACCGGTCTGGGAGAAATATATCAGTATATCCTGGATACAAAACCGGGTTATGAAGACAAATATTCGATTATGGAACTCAGAACTATTCAGGATTGGATTGTGAAGCGCAGGCTTTCCGGTATTCCGGGAGTGGTGGAAGTGAATACCTGGGGAGGATACCTGAAGCAGTACGAAGTAGCTATTAACCCGGAACGTATAAAAGGGTTGGGTATATCATTGCTGGAAGTGTTTAATGCAATCCAGCTGAATAACAGCATTGCCGGTGGTGCATATATTGAGAGGCAGAACCAGAGTTACTTTATCAGGGGTGATGGGCTGGTGACATCACTTGAAGACCTGGAAAATATTGTTATCACGAACAAAAATGGAGTACCTGTTCTGGTCCGGAATGTTGCTTCTGTGCGCTTCGGGAATGCCAACCGGTTCGGGGCTATCACAGCCAATGGTGAAGGGGAAAAAGTATTGGGACAGATCATGATGTTGAAAGATGCTAACTCAAACAAGGTGATAGATGCGGTGAAAAAAAGGGTTGAAGAAGTACAGAAAATGCTCCCTGAAGGGATATTTATTAATCCGATTCTTGAAAGGAGTGAATTGATACACAAGACCTCAATGACCGTATTTGAAAACCTCCTTTTCGGGTGTTTGATTGTATTTTTCATTGTCGTCTTATTGCTTGGGAACCTGCGCTCAGGATTGGTGATAGCTTCCATTATACCTCTGTCTCTTCTTTTCACAATCTCCCTGATGTACATTTTCGGTATTGATGCCAACCTGATGAGCCTTGGAGCTCTCGACTTCGGGATTATTATCGATGGTGCGGTAATTATCGTAGAATTTATAGCTGTCAGACTTACCCTTCAGCGGGATGAATTTATGGCAGTTGAAGGGGACGAGCGACAGACAGTCATGGATCGTATTACATTTAACGGTGCGTCAAAAATGATGAATTCAGCCATCTTTGGACAGGTAATCATACTTATTGTTTTCATTCCTGTTCTATCGCTGAGTGGTGTAGAAGGGAAAATGTTCAGACCGATGGCACTCTCCTTCTGCTTTGCCCTTCTGGGTGCCATGTTTTTCGGACTTACCTGGCTGCCGGCGGCCTCTTCTCTCTTTCTCCGGCCGGAGAAAGAGAAACAATTTATTATTACCCGTTATATCATAAAGCTCTGCTGTCTCACATTCGATCCGGTTATCAGGTGGTCTTATGACCATAAAAAAATCATCCTTGGATTGGCTATCGCTTCATTAATTTTGACAGGTATTATATTCTCCAGAATGGGAGGTGAGTTTGTACCCACACTGGATGAAGGTGATTTTGTAATCCAGCCGGTATTAAAGACGGGTACATCCCTGTCAAAAACCATTGAGATGACAACACAGATGGAGAATATTTTAATTGACCACTTCCCGGAAGTGGACCAGATAGTATGCAGGATTGGTGCTGCTGAAGTACCGACTGATCCGATGTCCATGGAGGAAATTGATATGATCATCAAACTTAAACCTAAAAAAGAGTGGATTTCAGCGGACAGCAAGGAAGAACTGGCTAACCGTTTGAAGGAAGCACTGCTTGTGATACCGGGTATCGATTATGAGTTCACTCAACCGATCGAGATGCGTTTCAATGAACTCATAACAGGTGTGCGGGCCGACCTGGCCATAAAAATTTTTGGTGAAGACCTTGACATCCTGGCTGAGAAAGCCATAGAGGTAAAAAGATTGATCACAGGTGTGCCGGGAGCAGCGGATATTATACTGGAAAAGACAGCTGGCCTGCCCCAGATGAGTGTAAAATATAAACGTAATAAGGTTGCTTATTATGGCCTTTCGATCGAAGAACTGAACAGGTATCTCACGATGGCGTTCGGTGGTGAGGTGGCGGGAAGTGTGTTTGAAGGAGAAAAACGATTTGACCTCGTGGCACGGCTTCAACCTGAATTTCGTAAAGATATAGAACATATAAGAAACCTTCATGTGAGCCTGCCAAATGGTAATCAGGTGCCATTAAGTGAACTGGCTGAGATAAATTACGCAACAGGCCCTGCTAAAATTTCCAGGGATAATACTCATCGTAGAGTTGTTGTAAGTGTGAACGTACGAAATCGCGATCTTGAGTCGGTGGTGAATGATATTGGCATAATCCTGGATAAAAACCTGGATTTACCAGCAGGGTATTATATTAAATATGGGGGGCAGTTCGAGAACCTTCGCAATGCATCAAGAAGATTAAAGATCGCCGTACCAATAGCCCTTTTGCTGATTTTTATTTTCCTTCACTTTGCTTTTCAGTCCTTCAAGGAAGCAGGAATGGTCTTCTCAGCTGTGCCACTTTCCATTGTTGGTGGTGTTTTCCTGCTCTGGTTGAGAGGCATGCCTTTCAGTATTTCAGCAGGTATTGGCTTTATTGCACTTTTTGGTATTGCTGTGTTGAACGGGATTGTATTAATCGATCATTTGAAGGAGCTGAAGGAGCAGGGGATTACAGATATGCGTGAACGTATCCTGAAAGGAACACGCGAACGATTGCGCCCCGTCCTGCTCACTGCTTCAGCTGCTGCGATGGGATTTCTGCCAATGGCCATATCCACCTCAGCCGGTGCGGAAGTACAACGTCCACTGGCAACCGTCGTTATTGGCGGACTGGTCACCTCCACCATGCTGACCATGCTCGCACTCCCGTTGCTTTATGCTATTTTCGATGAAATTACAGGTATCCAGCTATGGCCTCCAAAATTTAAAAGGAAGAAAATTACCATGGTGATACTCTTTTTACTGATGCCCTTATTTGCAAAATCTCAACAAACTGTAATATCCCCCGATCAACCGAATATTTTAAACCTTTCTGATGCTCTGGAGATTGCATACCAGAATAACAAGGAATTGGCAGCATACATCTCAAAAGTAGAAGAAAACAAAATCCTCATCGGTACTGCATTCTCTATTGATAAAACAACCCTGTATTATAATTATGATGAAAACAATATTGCGGAAAATAACTTCCCGATCGGCGTTTTCGGAGGTGAACAACGGTTTGATTTTCCGACACTCTATTTCGCCCAACGAAAGGCAAATTTCATTGCTTATGATATGGCCAAGGATGAACTGGCAAAGAAAAAACGAACGCTTACAAGGGATGTTTCAAAGGCATACTATAAAATTGTCTACCTTCAGAATAAACAACAGCAGTATGAATTCATCGACAGCATATACAGCCGGTTTTCTAATGCTGCTGAATTCAGTTTTAACCAGGGTGAGATTACTTACCTTGAGATGCTGAATGCCCGGTCTAAACATAATCAGGTTCGTATCCTTCAGAACCAGCTTCAACATGATATTGATATTGCCACAGCAAGCCTTGCAGCATTAATGAATTATGACAGCCTGTTTATTATTCCTGACGAACCAATGGAAGAGTTAATGGTAATATATGAAGGAGTGGAATCTGATCCTGGATTCGAACACTTCAAACATGCAAGCCAGCTCCAGGAAGCAACAATAAAGGTTCAAAAAAACAGGCTACTGCCTGATATGACCGTTAGTTATTTTAACGGAACAAACAAATATGCCGGATCAAAGAACTATCAGGGATTTGAAGTGGGAGTGGGTATACCGCTGTTTTTCCGTGAGCAGAAGGCAAAGGTAAAGGCAGGAAGGTTTGCCTGGGAGGCTGCAATTAACCTTCAGGCCAACTATATGCGTATGTATGAAAACAAGATGTCTGAAATGATGACCAGCCTGGAAAAATACAGAGAGTCAATGCAATATTATGATCAAACAGGGAAACAGCTGGCTGATGAACTGATCAGATCAGCACAAATGAGTTATGCCGAAGGAGAAATTGATTTCTTCAGATTTGTTCAGAGTATGGATAATGCAGTTGAAATTAAACTGAACTACCTGGATGACCTTCAAAAATATAATGAGATTGTGCTGGATATTAATTATCTGACATTATAATTAAAAAGATTATGCGATATATTCTATTATGTGAATATCAAATGGAAAAAATCTTGAAATATTTTCTGACTGCCGTTATCATGGTGACACTTTCTTTTTTACTATCATGTCACAACGGTAAACGCGATATATCAGAAGAATCGGGTGATGACAATTCATTAACGGGAACAGATGATACAACGGCCTTCAGTGAGATTGTGATTACAAAAGAACAATTTGAATCTTCCGGGATGAAGGTGGGAAGTCCAATGCCGGCAATGTTCCGTCAGACAGTCCATGCCAATGGCTATATTTTTGCCGCTCCTTCAGGATGGGTAAAGATCAGCACAATGATCCCGGGAAGAGTCAGGCAAATAAACTTTTCAGTTGGTGATTATGTGGAGAAAGGACAGATATTGTTTACGCTGGAAAGCAACGAGATCATTTTACTTCAGATGGAATATGTAGAAGCATTTTACCAGCTGAATTCATTAAAAGCCAGTTACGAAAGGCAAAAGGCTTTATCAGAAGAACAGATTGCTTCACAGAAAGATTTCATCAATGCCGAAAGCGATTACAGGAGCCTCATGTCAAAAGTTGAGGGGCTGAGAATACGATTGAAAATGATCAATATTGACCCTCAAAAGGTTGAACAAGGAATAATCATTCCTCTTGCCACCATCTCTTCACCCATCCATGGCGTTGCGATAAAACAGGACCTGGTGCTGGGACAATTTGTCGAACCACAGGCAACAGTCATGGAATTGGTTGATGTCGACCAATTGAGGCTAAATATTCATGTTTTTGAAAAGGATTTAAAAGTTATGGCCACCGGTCAGCAGGTGCTTTATTATGACCCGGATGACATGAACAGGATCTTTGAAGCTACACTGAGCCATATAGGAAAATCGATTGATCAGGATACCAGGACCGTTCTATGTATTGCCCGTTTAATACCCGCTGACAGGAGTCATTTTGTGAATGGTCAGTTTGTGGAGACCGAAATTATCACCTGCCAGCGCGAATCCTCTGCAATCCCCGAGCAGGCTTTAATAAAGGATGAAGACAGGTATTATGTTCTCATACTTGTCGGTGAAGACAATACGCATTATATCTTTCGTAAGATGCCGGTCAGTATAGGAGTCATACAACAGGGTTATGCCGAAGTTCTGGATAAAGGATTAAAGAAAGTATTAACGGAGGGAAGTTATAATCTATCGACACAGGATTGAACCTGACAGGTTGAACAAAACCTGTCAGGTTAAGGATTTACTATTTAATGTATTGTCCTGTTAGGGGTCAATTGTTGATTTTTAAAGATTTGTGAGACGCGCCTTGCTGTGTCGTTACAAATAAATCTTATTGATTGACTTTTTGCCTTTCAATCCCTCTCTTTTTCCTCCATTCTTCTTCTGTAGCAGGCGGTGGATCAATTTCCTCCGGGCTTTTTTGTAGCAGTGTGATAGCCTCATCCGGACAGGCAGAGACACAGAGGCCACACCCGTAACAGCTGGTTTTATTAACAGTACAGACACCATTATTCATCCCTAATGCATTGAACTGGCAACGCTCAAGGCATATTTCACAACCTGAGCATAATATGTCATCAACCGATGCATAAAAATCGGAACGGGCAATTGAATGACCGCTGCCATATTCAACCATTCCCCGGAGTATGCCACAGGAACAGGTACAGCAATTACAGATGTAAGTTACTTCATCCGTGGAATTACTTGTGGAATGAACCAGTCCGGCCCTGTCAGCTTCTTCAAGAATTTGCAGGGCTTCTTCCATTATGATGGACCGGATATCATCTGTCCGGTCAAAAGCTCCGGGCCTGGACGAAAAGACAAGACAGTTTTCAACAGGATGATCACATCCCTGACCAATCAGTTCTTTCTGTACACGGCATATACATTTTAATACCCCCCACGAACTGGCACTGTTAAGATAGGTTGATGCCTTTTCATAGGGCATAACGTCAATATTCACGGGGATTGTCTTTTCTATTGGAATGATCCGGTGGACTGAAGGCTCCATGGTCATTACCTTATGAAAACTCTCTTTATAATATGCTTCAAAAAATTCTGCGAATTCTTTGTCTATATTGGCGTTCTGGCGTTCGTAGAACCCAACCACAAAAGGGATAAGTCCGAACATTAAACCAAGACCTTCCTGCCTCCTCAGGTCGATGAGCCCCTTTTTAACCATCCCTATCAATAGGGATTTAACATGGGATTCATCCAGGTTATTGTTCGCTGCGATTACCTGGCTTGTCTGATGTTCAAGGCTCATAGAAGAGGCCAGAGCTGCCTCTTCAGGTGTGAAAAGTTTGGCAAGCAGCTTTAGCTCAACACCACTTTCGGTTCGTGGGAAACCATTTGGAATCTGATCCAGCCGGTGGGCAAGTGCCCGGTATGCATTGTCGATAATATTGATAATCACCTTTATATTGGGCAGCGCCGACGGCGCGGCCCAATATAAAAATATAACATTCAACAACATACATTATTTAATAGCACAATGCGTTCTAATAATTAACTCAGGCTGCAAGTTGCATGCGCAAGTTACAGGTTATTTAATAATTAAATGAACAGTTAAAGATACAGGATGCAGATGTTAAGCATATAAGTCCGGGTAGTATGAATTCAGCGGTTGACCTGAAACCACCTGCTGAGTAATTTTCATTTCACTCTTACAAAATGATAATCATAGCGGTCACAGCAGGGAGATGAGAGATTCAATGTATCCATTTTCACCAACTCAACATATTTTTCATTATCGTAGAAAAATATATTCTCAACTGTATTATCAGGAAGAAATCTGATTTTTAAAAAAATATTGTTTTGTTCATCTATTTCAATTTTACCGTATTCCAATAAAGTATCGTTCCTGATAAAACCGTATATACCAAATTCTTTAATCTCCAGAAAATTGAAGTTAGGCTGGTATCCGATACCAAAAAATCCACCTGAAATGGAATTCAATTCCCACTTACCATAAAAATCAAGGTATTGATCATCCAATATTTCATCTGTATAATATTTATCAATCGTGAAATCATCAAGGAAAAACTTGATTTTATCATCCCCCTTTTCACAGCCTGACAACAGATGACAGACGATAATTATGATTAAACCGTAAAGGATCTTTTTATTCATTTCAAACAAACAATTCCTTAATTTTCCTGTATATGAAAGACATTTTTTTGGCCTGCAGGGTTGCGTTACAGCAGGAAAAAATTATCAAGATTTATGCCAGAATAATAAAATTTGGAGTTTCTATTAAAATGAAATCATGGGAACAGTGCAGACTCACCCCCTTTTGATTCTACCTCTCTCATGAGAGAGGGCGGCCAGGGGGGTGAGTCATTCAAATATTTTTGACTAAAACGTGGTACTTTGGTCAGTTCAAATTAAACCTTTAACTTTCACCTATAAGACAAACAAAATTTTAAGATATGAAACAGTTTATTATCATTTATGTATTGTTTTTGGTAATAATTGGATGTACTTCTTCATTTGAATCAGAAAATCAAGAAATTGCTGAAGAAATGGAAGAATCACTAAAAAGCGAATTACTTGATGCATGGTATCCACTGACCATTGATACAGTAAATGGAGGATTCTGGAGTGATTTTACCTGGGACTGGAAACAGGAAGGTCCTCAGAATAAGATGATTGTAACACAGACCAGGCATGTATGGACCAGTTCAAATGCTGCGTTATTTATAAATGACGATATATATTGGGAAATAGCCGAACATGGATACCACTTTTTAAGAGATAAAATGTGGGATACTGTATATGGTGGTTTTTATATGATTCGAAATACTGAAGGCGGACCTTTAGAAGGGTCTTTTAACGAAAGCAAAAGTGCCTATGGAAATGCCTTCGGTATTTATTCACTGACGGCCTATTATGTCATGTCCGGTGACACATCAGCTTTAGATCTTGCCAAAAAAACTTTTTACTGGCTTGAAAAGCACAGTCATGACCCGGCACATAAAGGATATTTTGACCGGTTAATGCGGGAAGGATCACCGCTATTGGATGGTGATACAGACTTAAGCGATGACATCATCGATCAGTTGGGTTGGAAAGACCAGAATTCATCCATTCATCTGCTTGAAGCATTCACTGAATTGTATGCATCATGGCCCGACAGCCTTTTGGAGCAACGCCTCAGGGAAATGCTGTATCTGGTGCGGGATGTAATTACAACAGACAAAGGCTATCTGACGCTGTTTTTCAAAAGGGATTGGACACCAATTTCTTATCGTGATTCTTCACAGGCAATCAGGGAAGCAAATTATGGACTGGATCATGTTTCCTTCGGGCATGACATTGAAACTGCCTACCTGATGCTGGAGGCATCCCATGCTCTGGGACTGCATTCAGATCATAAAACATTGGAGATTGCAAAGAAAATGGTCGACCATTCACTGGCAAAAGGATGGGATAGGGAAAACGGAGGATTGTATTATGAAGGATATTATCATAATGATTCGGATTCAATCACCATTATCAATGAATCAAAAAGCTGGTGGGTACAGGCAGAAACACTGAATGCCCTTCTGTTAATGGCAAAATTATTTCCTGAAGAGGAAAAATATTATGAGACTTTTAAAAAGCAGTGGGAATATATCAAAACATTTCAAATTGATCATGAACATGGTGGATGGTATCGCAATGGCCTTGATAAAAATCCGGAAGAAATAAAAACTGCCAAAGCCTCCAACTGGAAAGTCAATTATCATAATATGCGTGCATTGATGAACTGTATTAAAATGCTTAGAGGCGATCATGAATTGACGGAATCTTTATGAGTTCGTTGATTCACCCCTGTCCTGAGTTTTTTATATCTTTGATATTACCGTGACTGGTTGCCGGGAAATAAAAGATTATTTACCAGTATAAATCATTTCCGGTATAATTATCAGGAGACAGATTATAATGGTCAGTTAAAAGAAAGAGAAATGTTGAGAGCAGGTACCATCTTGTCTATTCTGTTATACATTTTTCAACAATGTTCATTCTCTCAGGTTGACAGTTCCTATTCAGCTATTGATAAAGATATCCTCCAGGCTGAAGACCTCATATTTTCTATTGATTCAAGCCGGCTAAAAGTCATTTCTGCCGGGCGTATATCGAAGAATCTTGATGAACTGCCCCTGACAGTATATGTTGTATCTCATGAAGAGATATTAAGGAATCAGTATACCTCCCTTATCGATGTATTGAATTCATTACCCGGCATCACAACATCACAACCAGGTACCGGAGAGCTTGGTGAAAGTTTTCAGATCTGGGGTCTTACAGGAAATCTTTATACCAAAATACTTATTAATGGATTGCCTGTCAAACCATCCGTGGTAACCGGAATGCCTATCGGGAGTCAGCTGCCGATCCGGGAAGCCGATAGGATTGAAGTTATTTATGGAACTTCATCCTCTGTTTATGGTGCTGACGCAGTTTCGGGAGTTATCAATATTATTACCAAGGAAGCAGATAAAGGTACTTTTGTAAGGGGTGATATTAGCCTTGGAGAGGATGGGTATAGTTATATCAATTTTTTCCTTGGTGGTAAAGGGGGAAAAAATAACAATATCCTCCAGTACAGCTTCTATGGGACTAAAGCAGAGCATAATAATATGAATATAGAGTATGATGATGAAGAAGTATATAATCCATTGAATTATTATCAACAACAGGGAATGCTATTTGATCTCGGCGGAACGAGTTATGAGCCTCTGGAAATTAATGAATCGGTTCTTCGTCAGCATGCTGTTGATCCGGATGAGTTTAAATCACAGTATTATGGGAAATATTATGAGGGTTCTGTTACCAGTCCCACCATGGAAGCAATGGGATCCGCGGCGCATATGATGGGGCTGCAATTAAAATTCCGTGGAATCAGGCTCTCCTATGATAATATGTACAGGAAAACACACAGTTCACTCGGATTATCACCTGTATTTTATAAATATAATAATCCCCAGAATTATTGGGGAGAATCTATCCAGAGGGTTACGCTGAGTTATACAAGAGAGTTTAATCGATTCTCTTCATCAACCCAGATAAACAACCTGGTTTACCAGATGGATCCCAATTCAAGCCAGGGATTAACTTTTTTAAGTAATACCGATAAAATATTTCGTTATTCAGCTTCAACAGATTTAATGCTGGAACAGGTTTTTTCGGCATCACTCATCAGGAATTTTGAAATGGTTATAGGCTTGTCCTATCAACAGTCAACAAACCTCCCGGTAACGAATTACCTCTGGGCACCTTTTGATAAAAGAGATTATAAAGCGCTGAGTGAAAGGGTAACTCTCAGGGATACTATTATGGGCCGGTTTGGAATGAATCCTGTTAATTTCAGTAATATATCAGAATTCCTGCAATTTTACTATATCCTTAAAAACTTCAGGTTTTTAGGAGGATTACGCTACGACATCAACACATTATACGGAAACCGGTTCAGCCCGCAGCTGGGAATATTATTTAAGTCAGCGAAAAAAATTTCATTACATCTCTCGGCTGGCTCAGCATATAAAGCCCCTCCCTCATCCATTGTATATCAATCACTTGCATACCCGCTTGATGTCGACAGGATCCAATATCAAGTTGTTCCTAATCAGGATTTAGAACCTGAAAAATTCAGCACCCTTGAACTGGGTATTAACAGACCAATTTTTAAAAGAGGAATGATCCATCAGACATTCTTTTATTACAGGATTACAGATCATCTTGTGCCGGAAACATTACCAATGAGTGATTTAAACTATATAAATCCGGTAAATGATTCTGTCCGCTCATGGATTAATAATCAACAGTCTATATCCAATGTCGTTGGCAGTCAGACTACTCTGATATTTGACGACATTATCAAATCAGTCCACCTGGATACTGAAGTAAGCCTTTCATTCCTGAATCGCCAGGATCATCTCCCGGATGTACTGGAAATTGTCAGTAATTACCTTTCACTCATGCCGAAACATAGCGGTAAATTAAAAGTCTCTCTTTATCCGGTAAAGAATTTATATGTTCATGTTGAAAGCCTATGGATGACAAAATGGCTGCGCCTGTTGATTCCGTTTGAAGATCTTTATAATGAATTGTTTAAGAAAACAGATGGGTATTATGCATTAAATCTTTTAACCAGTTATGATATAAGTGATAACTTGGGAGTATTCATAAAGGTTACAAATCTGTTTGACGAAAAATATGGCAGTGTAAATGCGACAATACTGAACGAGAATTTAGTATATAATCCGCAGCTGAGAAGGACTATAAGGTTTGGATTATCGTATAAGCTGAATTAGGTTCGTAATTTGAAGTTCAAAGTTTAAAGTTCAAAGTTGAATCATACATCCCAGACGTTACATTTTACAACATTAATAATATTAATTTGCATGAGAAGATTGATAAATGAGTAATATACTTCTGAAATATTTAGTCTCTTTCCTCCTATTCGTTTTTTTTCTGGTACACTTAACAGGACAAGAGACCGGAATTATTCTTCCCGAATTATTTTCTTCGGATTCTGCAAGGGCGGTTAATCTGTATAACCGGGCAAAAGCTATGCTGGAAAAAGATAGTATTAGCCTGGCTCACGATTATGCAGCTGATGCATTACAATATGCCATGAGCTCGAACCAGAAAGACATTGAAATTTCAATTTTAACACTCATTGCAGAAATCTATCATAAAGAAGGACAACCAGGGGATGCCATACCTTTCTGGCTCAGAACAGCGGATATTATGGAGTCAGGGAAGGATACCACAGGGTTACCAGGAGTTTATTCTAATATTGCAGAAAATTACCATGAAGAAGGCATTTATGAAAAAGAAAGTGAGTATTATAAGAAAGCTTTTGAATTGACCTCCCCTGCAATGGTGGATAAAAGAGCTGAATATCTTGAAAAGATTGGTATAGCAACCTTCAATGAAAGTAAATATGACTCAGCCATTATGTGTTTTAAAGATCTGCGGACTTTGCTGAATCAGACAGGAAGAAATGACACACATATTCTAAACTTGCTTGTCCAATCTCATAACAGGATAAAACAATATGAACAGGCTTTAAATTATAATGAGATCCTTTTTGAAAGGTATCAGAGCCAGAACAATTATGTATTGATGTCCACCCTAAAAAATAATATGGCTTATAACCTGACATTGTTAAGAAGGTACGATGATGCTGTGAATGCATATCAGGAAGCTATTACATATGGAGAAACTGGGGGGATTTCAAAAGGTGAAATAGCACTGTTAATGACGAATGCAGGAATTTGTTATCAGAACATGAGAGAAAATGATGAGGCAAAAAATTATTTCCGGAGTGCAATCACAAATCTTCAGACTTCCGGACAATATGCTGAGAAATCAAGAATAGAAAACATCCTGGCTCTGATTTATTTTAATGAAGAAGATCTATACAATGCATCATTTTTCAGTAAGAGTTCCATTGAATCGGCAACAATGGCAAATGATCCTGAAAGGCTTGCGGATGCTTATTTAACCTATTCACGGATACTCAGAGCAGGGAATGATCCGATTCAAGCCCTGGAATTTTATGAAAAATATCTTACAATAAGAGATTCAATCCAGGTCGAAAATAAATTAGAGGAACAGGATCTTGCTAAAAGGAAGTATGATCTTGAAAAATCTGAAAAGGATCTTAGATTAAAACTCAAAGAAGAACAGGTTAAGGAACTTGCCATACAGCAACTAACACTTCAACTCGAAAAAGAAGAACAGGAAAAAGAATTATTAAGAAAGGAAAATGACCTTCAGTTGCTCGAACAGGAACGTCTCAGGCAATCCCTTATTATAACACAGCAACAGCATGCAGCAGAACAACAGGAAAGGGAGAATCAGATCCTTGAACAGGAAAAACGGATAGCAGATCTGAGACTTGAACAGGAGGTAAGAAAACAGAAGGAGCAAGAACAGGAAATACAGATTCTGGAAACGCAACAACGCCTTGACCAGATGGAACTGGAAAGGCAAAAAAATACAAAAAAAGCATTAACCTTGATCGTTGTCCTGGTGGTTCTTATAACGATAGTCGTCCTTGTCAGTCTTATCGTTACAAGGAAAAAAAATCTATTACTTGCCAGTCAGAAAAAGGAAATAGAGGAGAAAAATACAGACCTTGAGCAGAAAAATGAAGAGATCATTGCACAGCGTGATGAGATAGAAGCACAGCGCGACCTTTTATTTGACCAGAAACAGGCTATTGAACAATATAACCTGGAAATAACGGAAAGCATTGAATATGCGAGGAGAATCCAGTCTTCAACCCTGCCGGACCTTTCATTGTTGAATACAATTATTGAGGATCATTTTATTCTTTTCAGGCCAAGGGATATCGTTAGTGGTGATTTCTTCTGGACTGCCACAGTTGAGAATTCAACTGTTATTACTGTCTCGGATTGTACGGGACATGGTGTGCCGGGAGCTTTTATGAGCATGCTGGGCATGTCCATTTTGAAAGAAGTTGTTCAGAAAGAATATATAACGCATCCCGGTGTTATTTTGCGGAAACTCAGAAAAGAGATTATCAATGCGCTGGGACAAAAAGGTGTCTCGGGGGAACAGCGTGATGGGATGGATCTTGCACTGGTTACAATTTATCATGAGTCGCGTAAGCTGGAATTTGCCGGTGCTTATAATTCCCTATACCTGGTGCGTAAGAAAAATTTAAAATCACCGGACATTAACGATATATCAATATTTGATTCTGAGGATCACAAAGAATATCTACTCTATGAAATTCATGCTGACAAAATGCCGATAGCCTATTACGAGCGGATGGATAAGTTCACCACACATGAATTTGATCTCATGAAGGGTGATATTATATATCTTTTTACAGATGGATACGCTGATCAGTTTGGTGGACCGGCAGGGAAAAAATTCATGTACAAGCCATTTAAAAGATTGCTATTAGGTAATGCTCACCTTACAATGGATAAACAACAAAAAATTCTGAGTGACACCCTAATTAAATGGATGGGAACATTAGTACAGGTGGACGATATATGTGTAATGGGGATAAAGATATAGTTTCTGGTTCCTGGTGGGTTTGAGTTGTGGGTGTGGTAATTGTTCCTGGTTCTCGGTTCCTGGTTCCTGGTGGGTGTGAGTTTGAGTTCAGGGTATGATTGATCATCCTGAGCTTCCCAAGGAAGCAAAATATATGTAACCGCTCACATAATCATTCTTTTGTTGAAACATCAAAAGCCCCGTTATCTACCAGCACAGTATCCTGTGTGGTGGCCTTCACAGCCAAGAATTCAAAAGTCCCTTTGATTCTTAAATCGGTGTATTCTGTGACATTAACATATCCCTGCCTGGAGACATAAAAAGTAGATTGTCCATCATTAGAATAGGCACCTGTACTTGGATTGGAAATACCCACATCATAATTTCCTGTGGTTGTAGCATCAACTAATGTTATAGATACATATTCATTGTCTTTCCACCCGACTATAGAAGTATTATTGCCGCTAATATTAAACGCAAATGAGGTAGCAGACCATGATGAACCCTCAATTGTAGCAGTCATTGTAGAAGAACCGTCATCATCATCGTCTTTTTTACAACCGGAATAAACCAACCCAAAAATTACCAGTGGGATTATAACAGAAAGAAGCTTTTTCTTTATCATGACTCTGGATTTATATTGTTCATATATCTGAATTATATAGATTGCGGATTCAACAGGTTCATTTATTGTAGCAAATTAAAAATATTTTGGTAATCAGCAAAATAATAACGTTCAGACAAGTTCATCCCTATAGAGGTGTCAATATGAATTTAAAGATGATCCTACTATTCAAATTTTTTAAATTCCAATCATAATCATACGATAAATTGATAGAAATAATCTGGATATGAAAGATCATGCTTATATTTAACTGTTAATATTTGATATTGAAATAAATACTCATCATGAAAAGAATTACATTATTTTCTTTGCTTGTCATGAATTGCTTTTTCTATGCACATGCCCAGCGAACTACTTTCACCAGGCAGGATACGATGAGAGGATCCATTACAGAGGAAAGAAAATGGTGGGATTTAACCTATTATCATCTTAATATTACAGTTAATCCTGATGACAGCACCATTTATGGGACGAATACTGTCAGATATACCGTTCTTGAGCAGTATCAGGTTATGCAGATTGACCTGCAACCTCCCCTGGAGCTGCAGGAGGCTGTGCAGGATGGCAAGAAATTAATTATTCAACATGATGGGAATGCGCATTTCATACAACTAACAAAGAAGCAAAAGCCTGGTATTCAGAATGAGGTAATTTTAACATATGGAGGGCGTCCGCACATTGCACGGCGACCACCCTGGAGTGGTGGCATTACATGGGAATATGATGATAATGGCAATCCTTTTGTTGTATCTACCTGTCAGGGCATTGGAGCCAGTATCTGGTGGCCCTGTAAGGATCATCTGTACGACGAACCGGACAGCATGCTCATCAGTGTAACCGTACCGGCAAACCTGATGGATGTGTCCAATGGCAGACTTAGAGAAATAGAACATAACAATGATGGTACAAAGACATACCACTGGTTTGTTTCCAATCCCATCAATAATTACGGAGTTAATATCAATATTGGTGATTATGTTCATTTTTCAGAACAATATAACGGTGAAAAAGGAATTCTAGATTGTGATTATTATGTGTTACCCTACAACCTTGAAAAGGCTAAAGAACAATTTAAACAGGCCCGGCTCATGCTGGAGGCATTTGAATACTGGTTCAGTCCCTACCCTTTTTATGAAGATGGGTATAAGCTTGTTGAAGTAACCTATCCGGGGATGGAACATCAGAGTTCAGTAACTTACGGAAACGGGTATAAAAATGGCTATGGTGGCAATGACCAGAGCAGATCGGGTTGGGGAATGAAATTTGATTTTATTATCAT
>Ga0111176_1068_pt1 | contig 18971 bp, 10 predicted proteins | sample DeeMarSWOR324_28_FD_80229 | JGI IMG/M metagenome (GOLD analysis project Ga0111176, IMG submission 80229) | Bacteroides sp. SM23_62_1 | reverse complement strand
GTCCAGATCCCGTGTCAGTAATCCGGATAATGGTACGGTTATAATAATTATGAAAGGCAGTAATATATATTTCTTTTTTCTCCGATTTTTCCATTGCTTGTACCGCGTTAATAAGAATATTTGAAAAAACCCTTTGCAGCAATTCCGGGTCTCCAGTAATTGTGAGATCTTCCGGGTTCATTTTCAGATTTGTCGTAACGGATTTTCCGCCGGGATAATTCCGGATAGAATAAAATTCTTTCCGGATAAATTCTCTCAGAGGGATTTCTCTGAATGATGGTTCCGGCAGGCGGGTGAATTGACGGTATGAATTCACAAAATTCATCAATCCGGTACCATGTTCATATATATTCTGAAGCGCTTTAGCTGTATCAGCAAGTATTTCGTCACTTATATTATTTTTAGACACTTTCCCTCCCTTGTGGAATAAATTGTAAAAGGTTGAACTAAGGGTAGTGATCGGTGTAACAGCATTTACGATTTCATGATTCAGCACCCGGATCAGCCTGACCCAGGAGTCCAGTTCTTTTTGATCCAGTTCATTTTTTATGTTTTCAACCGATACGATACTTAGTTCGTTATCACGGATGTGAAGTATTGCCTTATTAAAGAGGAGCTGGTTTATTTCGTTCTCAATTGAAATACCCAATATCTGGGGTTTCCCCGGTTCAAGGCTTTGTATAACCATGGCTATCCGTGGATCAACCTTGGCAAAATCACTGATATTCCGTAAATTATATGTGGCAAACATTTTTTCCAGGGCCGGATTGACAACTTCAATCTTTCCTGTTTTGTTAAATGCAAGGAGACCTGTTCTGACATGTCCGATCAGTAAATGGTAAAAATGTTCGCTGATCTCAATCGATTCCCTTGCTTCAGAAAAGATCCTGTTAACCCTGTTCAGGCTTTTATGTAATTCACGTAAAGTCCTGCCTCTGACATTTTCAGGGAACCGGAGTGTAGTGTCAATATTATTGAGAGAATTAAAAAAATAGGTTATTTTATGATTGGTCCGGTTAAGGAGATAAATCAATGAACCGGCTTCGATAAAAATTAGAGGCAGGATTATTATGGCATACAGGTATAATTCACGGAATAAAAACCAGGAACAACAAAAGGTGGTACCGGTGAGTAAAAGAATGATCAGTATGATTTTGATTAGCAAATTCCTTGTATACATTACCGGTTATTGTTTATTGACCCGCTGTAAGATTGAAACGGCCAGGTAATTGAATAATAGAGATTATTAATGCTCTGCGCCGCAGGCGCAGAACATTAAATTCCTAACTATCAATATCGTCGATTCAATCGCACAACACGTTATTTATTGATATTTTTTTATCTTATTATAAAGTGTTTGTCTTGAAATACCCAGTTGTTTAGCTACTTTGGTAAGATTTCCTTTATACTTTTCCATGTATCCCCCGATCATAGAACGTTCCATGTCTTCCAGTGTGGCCGGCCAGGTTTTTACACCTGATTTGATTTCAGTTCCGAGAATAAAATCTTCTTCTTTCAGGCAGGTGTGATCTGTTAAAATAACAGCCCGTTCCATAACATGCTGCAGTTCTCTGACATTTCCCGGCCAATGATATTGTGATAGTTTTTTCATGGCGGCAGGATTAATTTTTATATCAGGTTTGCCATATTTTTTAGCATGTATTTCTAAAAAATATTCAGTTAGTTCCTGTATATCATGATCACGTTGTCTCAGCGGTGGCATCTCGATGACTATCGTATTGATCCTGTACAGAAGATCTTCCCTGAAGTTTCCATTACTGAGCATCTGCACAATATCGTTGTTTGTTGCACAAATAAGTCTGATATCAACGTTTATTGGAATATGGCCTCCTACTCTTACAACCTGGCGGTTTTGAAGGACATTCAGCAATTTAGCCTGGAGGGGTAGGGACAGGTTACCAATCTCATCCAGGAACAGGGTCCCTTTATGTGCCAACTCAAATTTTCCCTTGCGTTCTTCTTTTGCGTCGGTAAATGCTCCTTTCTCATGACCGAAAAGTTCACTCTCAAATAATGTTTCAGCAATGGCACCAACGTCCACAGTAACCATAATCTGATCCTTCCTGCCAGACATGCGGTGTATCTCCCTTGCAAGAAGTTCCTTCCCAGTACCGTTTTCTCCCGTGATCAGGATATTAGCATTGGTGGAAGCTACTTTTTCAGCAGTTTCCAAAACACTTTTAATAGCCTTTGAAGTTCCTACCAGACTTTTACCCGGCTTATTGATCTCTGAAATCAGGTCTTTTTCTTTCCCTTTTAGTTTTATTAATTCTTTGTTTGAACGGTTATATTTACAAGCTGCATTAATTGTGGCCAGCAGTTTATCATTTTCCCAGGGTTTCAGAATGAAATCATAAGCTCCATTTTTTATGGCCTTTACAGCCAGACCGATGTCACCATATGCAGTGATCATGACAACACAGGCTGAAGCCTGAATCCTTGTGATTTCTGCCAGCCAGTATAAACCCTCATTGCCCGTTGTGACACCGGCTCTGAAGTTCATATCCAGTACTATTACATCAAAATCTTCTTTCCGCAGTAAATTCGGAATCTGCTCCGGATTACTCAGTGTTGTAACATGTCCATAATGATATTTCAGCAGAACCCTCAATGCATCAAGAATCTTTTTATTGTCATCAACAATCAGTATGGAGCAATCTGTCATATTAAATGTCATAAGAAGGAATTGTTATTAAATTACACATTTGTCAATTAATTCGACAAATATTGTCCAGAAATTTTACACTTTTTTAACTGGAGCAATGCATAACTGGCAGATATACAGACTAATATATTTTGTGGCATATCTATTGAAATATTGTATAGAAATTATGAATTGTGATAATAACACCAGACAATCTGTTTATAAACGTCGGTAATCTTAGTAAGATATTCCGAACAGAGGAGGTTGAAACCACCGCTCTTAATAAGGTCAATCTTGGTATAAAGCATGGCGAATTTATTGCCATTATGGGATCTTCTGGTTGTGGCAAATCAACTTTGTTAAACATATTAGGATTATTGGATAATCCCACCTCCGGTTCTTATTTATTCCAAGGGGAAGAAGTGTCGGGATTAAAAGAAAACCAGCGGGTTGAAAGAAGAAGGGGTAAGATAGGCTATGTTTTTCAGAATTTCAACCTGATAGATGAACTTAATGTGTTTGATAATGTTGAGATGCCGTTGATATTCATAAGGATCAGGGGAAAGGAGCGCCGCAGGAGGGTGAGAGAAATGCTGGACCGGTTGAAGATCAGTCACAGGTCAAACCACTATCCCCAGCAATTATCAGGGGGACAGCAACAGAGGGTAGCCATCTGCCGTGCGGTCGTTTCAAAACCATGTCTGATTCTTGCGGATGAGCCTACCGGAAACCTGGATTCTAAGAATGGTACGCAGGTAATGGAATTGTTTAGTGAACTCAACCGTGACGGTACTACAATTGTAATGGTTACCCATTCGGCAAGAGATGCTTCGTATGCTCACAGGATCGTTAAAATGCATGACGGAAGAATTCTTCCTGAGAGTTATTTATAACCTACAACTTACGAACCATTGAAGATGAAATATGTTTATAATTTATATCACCATTCTCCTAAATCCCAGACTGCATGCCGAGGCTCTTCGGCAGACAGGCTCTCTACTGAAGAGGGAGAGGGCCCTACCCCTACCCACTTCAGGGGAGGGAGATAGGGGATAGAGTGAAGTTATCACACTTTAATTGAATTAGATATGATACTATACGCACTTAAATCTTCTTTCAAATACCTTTGGAGCTCGTGGAAGTTCACTTTCCTGAATATCACGGGACTTGCCCTTGGACTGGCTCTTACGGTCATGATGGTGATGCTGATCCATTACGAATTATCTTTTGATAATTTCCATCCCAACCGGAACAGGATACTACAGGTTGTTGAACATGATCTGAAGTCAGACAATTACAATACATTCTGTCCTATCCCTCTTCCATCAACCCTTATTGAGGAATTCCCGGAAGTACAACATACAACTGGTATCTGGACGATAGTAAACAGGGAAGCAGTTTTCGCATGGAATGACAGAGAGTATTCAGGTTTTACGGGTGCCTCGGTAGATACCGGGATATTTGATATTTTCAGGTTTGAATTATTGGCGGGAAACAGGGAATACTTTCTCGAAGAATCCAACCAGATTGTTGTTTCCGAAGGTTTTGCCAACACGATATTCGGTCAGGAGGAACCGCTTGGTCAAATCGTGAGCATTCGTGATTATCCTTTTACTGTTTCTGGAATTTTCAGGGATCTTCCCGATAACTCAACAGTAAAGTTCGATGTGTTGTTCTCCGAAAAAGCCAGGGCAATAATCAGATCCGACTATAAAACTGCCTGGTGGAACGGGGGGATGAAAACCTATGTGATCCTGCATCCGGGTACAAATATTGAAGCTTTTGAAAAACATCTGCAGGAAATTCCGGAAAGGCATTACCCGGATTTTTTGAAAGGCAGAAACACATTTATTACCAGGCCTTTTAAAGGATCTCACTTCGATACCTCGGTAAATGACAATAATCCGCCTCCTGTGTCACTATCCTATCTTTTTATCATAGCCAGCATCACAATTGTCACATTAATCATTGCAAGTATCAATTATATCAACCTGTCGACAGCTCAATCTGCCAAGCGGAATATCGATTCAGGTTTGCGGCGGATCTTTGGAGCCCGCTCCTCTCATGTGGTACGATTACACCTGGTTACTGCATATATGAGTATTTTAATCAGCCTGCTTATTGCCATCGTAATCTGCCTGCTTGCTATGCCTTTTATCGAGTACCTTACCAAAAGGCCACTTACAGGGCAGCTATATGAGCCGGTTGTCTGGCTTATATTGTGCGCAGCGGTAATTCTGGTCGGTTTCATTACAGGATATATTCCCGGTATAACATTTGTCAGGGCAATACCTGTCGACATGATTAATACAAAAGGACCTTCTGCTGTTAAGACAGGAACTTACCGGAACAGTCTTGTCATTTTCCAGTTTACCCTTACATTAATATTGATAATCAGTCAGTTGTTTATTTTTAAACAGGTTTTGTATATGAAAAATGCCGATCTGGGATTCAATAATGAGAACCTGCTGAGTATTGATATCAATGTACTTGACAACCGTCGTGGTGACGTTTATACTGACGTGAAATTATTCAGGGAAGAGACAGAACCGTACCGGACAAAATATGGTTTCAGTCATGGTACAATTACTGAGAACATCCCCGGTTATTATTACCAGAACAGTTTTATTCTGATACCAACTGATGCAGTTCTCGATGAGTTACTGGTGACCTCAACAGCAGTGGATGAGAATTTTACAGATGTATATGAGATAGATATGGTGGAAGGAAGGTTTTTTTCACAGGACTTCCTGACAGATCGTACGGCATTTATCATCAATGAAACTGCCCGGGAAAAACTGGGCTGGGAAAGTATAGATAGCAAGTTTCTGAAATATAATTATGAAGGCCAGTCTTTTCCTGTTGTAGGTGTAATCAGGGACATTCATGCCACATCACTTAAAGAATCAATTAAACCAATGGTATACCGTTTCGGTGAACATAATAATTTCCCGGGATTCATCACCTTTCGCATCTCTCCTGAAAAAAGAAAAGAAACCGTTGAGTTCATGGAAAACAGCTGGCAGAAAATGTTCCCTGGTGTTCCGTTTATCAGTTTTGATGTAAAGGAGAAATATTATGAAAATTATACGGAAGAAAGACGAATATCCAGGATAATTGGAAGTTTTACACTGATGGCCATTGTGCTCTCCATGCTTGGATTATTCGGTCTGATATCCTTCCTTGCCGAACAGCGCCAGAAAGAGATCGGGATTCGTAAGGTGAACGGGGCCAGAACAGGAGAAGTTATGGTGATGATGAACAGGATTTTTATAAAATGGATGGCTGTTGCCTTCGTGATATCCTGCCCCGTTGCCTGGTATGTGATGCAGAAATGGCTGCAGGGATTTGCATACCATATACGGCTGAGCCTATGGATGTTTATATTGGCTGGTGTTGTTGCAATGATAATCGTCCTGCTGACCGTAAGCTGGCAAAGCTGGCGGGCTGCACGACTCAATCCTGCTGAGTCGTTGAGATATGAATAAACTTTGAATGTTGCACCTCCCAAATTATTCCCTGCAACTATGCCCCGGTTAACAACCGGGTTTACTCTATCACTCATATGTTATCAGTTTGCCGGATGGCATCCGGCAAAACTCACTATCCTTCCTTAGCCTCAACCTTCTTCTCTTGCACCCTGCCCCCTGCACCTTTGACTTTGAACCATAGTGAAATATGCTACTTCGTCGCATTTGACGTGGTAAAGCTTGAACTTTGAACTATAAACTTTAAATTACCTTCCTAGCTAACCACTTCAAAATTCATTACCTTACCGAGTCTCTTGATCTGCGCAATGTAATCCCCATACACCATTGCCAGGTGATGCCCGAATTCTTTCGAGTGTTCGTAGTAGTCCATGATATTATCCATTCTGATCTTGATGCCCAGGCTGCAACCATATTTCAGGACATCGAAGCTGCCATCGATTTTTCCGGATACAACCAGCATGTGATCTCCTGATCTGTGGAAGCGGCCGAGTGTGACAGTTTCACCTATATCGTTGGCAAAGTCATAACGGATTGTTGCACCGAAACCACTATCGGTGAAGTTTACAATTTCATATGGTAAATCAGGCTGGTCATATCCCTTCATTTTTAATCCCGGCACATCATGATGGATGGTTAACAGGCTATTTTCTTTTTCGACAAGTGGATTTCCCATATAAATTGACTTTTTGGCAAGGTACATTTCTGCAGCCATAGCCATCAGGGCACTGATATCACCCTCACATGATGCAGGAATACCCTGATCCTTGAACATGCTGAGTGCTGAACAGGGAACGAATTTCTTTTCCCAAGGGACTTTTGATGCACAAAGTTCAAAACAGCGGGCTGCAAAAGCATTGGCATTGTATTTTTTCAGAATATTAACAGCTGTGAGATAAAAACGGATATCACTGATGATGGTATCTGGCTTCATATGAACATTTTGTGCATCACTGATAAATCTTTTGGTTTTGGCTTCGAGTTCTTTCTGAATGGTTTTATCTCCTGCAATCCTGTCCATTTCGCAGAAAAAATCTTCCAGTGATACAGATTGGTATGTCGTTCCATATTTTTCCTGGAGGTGTTCTAAGTTATTAATACTGCTGTAAACGCCATAGGGTGGTTTATCCAGTCTGTTCGTTACAACCAGTATCCTGGTCTGGCTTATGGCTTTCCTGGTTTTCAGCACGGTGATCAATTCTGAAAAATCATCCCACATGTATGGGGCATATCCCTCCAATCCTCTGTCCCGGTAGTATGCAGCAACATCCACATTGGTCACACCCTGTCCAACCATGGCGACAGGTTTTTTAAAACGCTCCAGTCCTGGAACACGGTAAGTTGTCACGAAAAGATCGATATCATTGACCTCCTTTTCAAGTTTATTAAAAAAGGAGGGATCAATCATATCACCTTCGGGATATTCAACCAGTTCCGGAGTTAATATTTCAGCATCAGGATGTTGCATAGCCAGGAGGTTTTTCATAAAACTGTCACAACTTTGTTTGTTTCCCTGGCTCTCGGCTTCAGGGGTCAGATCCTCGAGTGGTGCATACCTGCACGGACCATGGTATGCTTCGCTATGAACACGGGCAGAACAAATGGGTTTAATCCGCAGTTTCAAATCGATTGGTTTAATGAAATCTGCTCCGAGGAAATCAAAGTCCCTGGTTTCTGCTATAATCATTTCAGATAAACACAGGCTTGACAAGCAGGCTGCGCCTGTACAAATGCCTGAATTTCGGATGAATGTTCTTCTTTTCATTTAAAACGGATTAAATTCAATTTTAATACAGTTCACAGAGAACCACAGAGCATAAGGAGTTTCACAGAGCATAAAACTCTGTGGTTCTCCACTGACTCTGTGGTACACTGTGACCTGTTGAGAACATGATATATGATTGTAAAAATATCATAGTTTCTAAATCAGGCTGTTTGAATTATTAAAGATAAATGATAATTATATAGTTTTGACATCAAGAATCTACGAATCATGAAATTTAAAAATAAGGTAGTCTGGATCACCGGTGCCTCATCCGGTATTGGTGAAGCACTGGCATATGAATTTACCCATGAAGGTGCAAAAACAATCCTGTCATCAAATGAGCCGGAGGAGCTTGAAGGTGTGAAAAAAAGATGCGAGGAGATGGGAGGGGAGAGTTGTGTGTTGTTTCTGGATCTTCTGGACACACCATCCCTGGGAGAAGCAACAAAGAAGGCAATAGAAAAATATGGATGTATAGATATTCTGATCAATAATGGTGGGATCAGTCACCGTTCCATGGTGCATGAGACAGATATAGATTTTGACCGGAGGATCATGGAAATTGATTTTTTCTCCTACATCATACTCACCAAAAGTTTACTACCTCATATGCTGGAAAGGGGAGGAGGCCAGATTGCTGTCACGAGCAGCCTGAGTGGAATATTCGGCTTTCCGCTTCGCTCGGCTTATGCTGCTGCCAAACATGCGGTTAAAGGTTATTTCGAGACGGTTAGCATTGAACTCAGGGATCGAAACATTTTTGTTACAATTGCTTATCCCGGCAGGATCAGAACCAATATATCCCTGCGTGCGCTCACTAAAGATGGCAAACCTCAGGGAGTTATGGATAAGGGCCTGGCTGGTGGATTACCAGTTGAAAAATGTGCAAAAATATATGTGAACGCCATCTATAAGAAAAGACGTGAAGTATTGATTGGGGGCAGGGAGCTACTGATGGCTTACATCAGGAGGTTTTGTCCACGATTGTTCTGGAGATTGGTGGGAAGAGTGAGCCCGGTATAATGCGCCTCATTTCATCCGGCTGGCGCAATCCACTGCCTTAACACCTATCTCATTCATACCGCAGTGAAACAGCAGGATTTATCCTGGCTGTTCTTATTATATGTGAACTTACAGTGATAATGGTAATGGTAGCCAGAAGAAAGACAGGAACCACAAAAAACCACCATCCAATCTCTATCCTGTAGGCAAAATTCTTCAGCCACCCGGACATGATTATATATCCAATTCCAAGGCCGACAGGTATGGAAATGAGGACCTGGATCATAAAAAACCTGGTAAGCAGGAGGAAAGAGTTCATGACAGATGATCCCATTACTTTGCGGATTCCTATCTCACGGGTCCTCTGTTCTGTTGTATAAGACGACAATCCGAACAGGCCCAGGCAGGCAATTATGATAGCCAGCAATGCAAACAGGTTCAATACCTTTCCGAATTGCAGCTCATTCTTATATTGTTCGTTGAAATAATCCTCCAGGAAAAAATATTCATATGGATTCCGCGGGAAAAATGTTCTCCATTGAGCTTCGATAAAGTTTAAAGCTTGCTGAATATTATCAGGATTCACCCTGACAGAATAATAGTTGTTCGTATTTTCAAAAAATCTGAAAATCAGGGGTTCCTGGTTCACTTTCAATCCCTCCTGGTGATAATTCTTTACTATTCCGACAATGCTGAAGGTATCTCCCCAGAAAAAGATCTGCTGGTTCATAGCAGTGGCAAAATCTTCAAATCCGATCAGTCTGATGGCGTTTTCATTAAACATAACTGTTTCAGAGTTCCTGCCGAATTCCTTTGAAAAATTTCTTCCTTCAAGGATAGATAATCCATAGAAATCAACGAAATTAAAATCGATCCCTATGATCCGGTACTGATTGGTTTCATCTTCTCCCTGTGAAAGCAACCGTATACCTCCGGCATTCCAAAGTGGCTGCCTGCCGGGTACAGCTGTAGAGGCTGTGATCATATCGATATTACTATTACGTAAAAGCTCCGCTTTAAAAGCATTGAATGTCTCAGCATAGGTAGAATCGTTTACACTGGGTCCTCTGAGTACGGCGGTATGATTAATATTGACACCCAGATCATATTGCTGCATATAGGAGATTTGTTTGAAAACTACAAGGGTTCCGGAAATCATTAGAAAGGAAAGTGAAAACTGGATAATCACGAGTATCCTTCGCATTCCCATCCCGCCAACCTTAAGCTCCTGGGGTCCTTTAAATACCGTTGATGGCTTGAATGATGACAGGACGAATGCCGGATAGATCCCGCTAATCAATGCCCCGGTTAAAAAAATACTTAATATAACTCCCCAGAAACCGGCATTGGTGTGCAGGGTAAAATCCAGTTTTTCGCTGAAAAGGCTGTTAAAGGAGTTGCTGAAAAGTTGGACTAAAAGAAAAGCCAGGAAAACGGCCAGGAGGTTAACTATAAACGTCTCCAGAAGAAACCTGATAATGAGCTGATTCCGGGATGCTCCTGCAACTTTACGCAAACCTGTTTCGCGGGCTCTTTCCAATGACCTTGAGGTAGAAATGTTGATATAGTTGATCCATGCAATTGTAACAAGAAATATAGCTACTATCAGGAGTGCAAATACTGACCGTGCGTTGCCATTTACTTCCGCTTCAAACATATAATCGGAATGAAGATGGATCGTTTTTAAAGGCTGAAGGTGATATACAACTCCTGCATTCCACCTTTCAAGATCCTGCCCGATTTCCTTGTCAACAAAAGCGGGTATCTTCGCCTCGAATTCTTTATAGTTAGTATGTGGATTAAGAAGAATATAATTAAAAAATGCATCCCATTGCCATGCAGTATTTACTCCCGGTCCCTGGAACTGCACAAGGGTTTCCCATGAGACAAAGATGTCCGGTTTGAGATGGGAGTTTACCGGTACATCCATGAAAACCCCTGTTATCATCAGTTCAGGACCACCGTTAAACCTGAGGCTTTTTCCTATTGGATTCTCATCACCAAAATATTTTTTTGCCGAACTTTCAGATAATACCATTTCCATACTATTCTTTAAAATAGTATTTTTATCACCCTCTTTCAGGCTGAATGAAAAAATTTTAAAAAATGATGTGTCGGCAATAAAAATATTTTCCTCCCGAAAATTTATATCACCATAACTGAAGACTCCCTCGAATTTCTGAAACCTTGTAAAATTTTTCACTTCCGGGAAATTCTCGAACAATGCCTGTCCAACAGCAGCGCACCCTGCAGCCCACTGGGTGGTTATCACACCCTTATTATAACGATCCTGTTGTATCCTATATATCCGGTCTCCATTTTCATGGAAGTTATCATAACTCAGTTCAAACCTGACATATTGTATGATCAGGATAAAAGCGGTCATGCCTATGACAAGCCCTGCTGTATTGACAAAAGTAGAGACGGGATTCTTAAAAAGGCTCCGAAAAGCAACCTGGAAATAATTTCTTAACATTCTTTGAAAGGATTCTTGAGATCTTAATATTTGTTATGAACCTGTTTAATATACAATGGAAATATCATAATGCTGCATTATCTTAACCCTCCCTTCTCCTTACTCCTTACTCCTTACTTCTTCTTAAGTCTCAGCCTATTAATCAGTCCCGGCCTTTTCAGTAACCCTTTTCAACGCCTCATCAAACAATATGTTAAACCTGTCGGGATCTTCGAGCATCAGGAAATGGCCCACATCATCCATGGTCAAAACATCAAATCCGAAATTATTCATTGCATTAAGATCAGTTGGCCACATTTCAATGTTGATAAGAATAACCGGTACATCCAGGTCGATAACTTTTTCAATTGTTTCAGAATAATCTCCCGACCACATATCCTCCAGTGCGCCAAGACCTACATCAGCTGGACCGGACGACATATCGATGGCTACCTGGTACCTGATTATTGAATCAGCATCTTCAGGGAACATGTCATTATAAATATATACATAACTGGCGTTTTTGAAATCTTTCCTGTACTCCTCAAAAACAGGTCTTTTAACCGAATCGGGTATAGGCCACCATATGTCATGAAAGGAGTCGACAAGGATGATTCCTTCGAGTTTATCAGCAATCCGGGGTGCGCTTTTAAGTGCAACAAATCCACCCATGGAATGGCCGGTTAGAATTATTTTGTCCGGGTTCACCTTCTGAATGACGGCGAGAACATCATCAGAAAATGCATCCAGTGTCCATGCTGAACGTTCAAGTCCGGATGCACCGTGTCCACCCAGGTCTACCGTTATAACAGAATAATTTTCAGTGAGTTGATCAAGCTGGTTCTTCCAGTATGTCTGGTCACACATCCAGCCATGGATAAGGACAATTGCCGTTTCTCCTTTGCCGTATACAGTATAATGGATCTTAAGCCCATCTGCTGATCTGGCAATGCCGGGTCCGGCTTTTTGGGAACATTGGTTACATAAAAAGAAAGTAGCAATAAGAAAGATGATGAACCTTAGTTGTCGCATGATGATTTTTTTAAATGGAATTAGATTATTTGACTTTAAAATTAATCAATTATAGATTTTGATATACAGGAATATTTAATTTATTAACCACAGCGTGCACAGAGGTTTTGAATGATTCCCGGGAACTATTCAAGGATAGTTTTGCAGTAATTATCTCCGTGCACTGTGTGTATAATCTCTGTGTGCTCTGTGGTTATTATTTCAGGAAACCAATAACAAGATTTTTTATAAAATCTGTCACCATGTATTATTGTGTTGCCAGGTCCAACGTGTGCTTTAGCAATTCGACACCTCCAAACTGGCCATGCCCGGGTATAACAATCCTGGCATACTGGTATTCCTTCATAACTGTTTTTATAGTGTTGGGATATTCATTGAGATCGCCATCGATAGTATTACCCAGATTCTGCGTTCTGATATCCTTAACCATGCAGCCGGCAAAGAGAATTCTTTCCGAAGGAACCCAGGCCACAATATTATCCATGGAATGCGCAGCCCCATGATATTTACAAACCACTTCCAGGTTATCAAGCTTAAGCGTAAGCGAATCTGAAAATCCATTCTGCGGTATGGGGAGGTTCCTTGATTTTGCAATTTCCCTGGTAAGATCAAAAGCATATGACTTAATTCCCAGGTGATGCAGATAATCAAGTCCGCCCATACAATCATTATGCCAGTGATTGGGTACAAAGCCTATAATCACTGTCTCCAGACTATCAGTTATCCAGTTAACCAGATCCTTTGTCAAAGCTTCAGTCATGGGTGTATCAAAGAGTAATGCCTTTCCGTTGTTTACTAAAATGAATCCATTTGAAGCAATCCTCCTGTACTGAAGTGTATCGATATAAGATATATGGATATAAGAGTGCTCTGAAATTTTGATTATTTCGATGTCGTCGGTGACTGTAATTCTTGGGTACTCTGTTTGTGAAGACACATGATAACCAATAAGAAATGATAATGTAATGATTGTCAATATGTTTTTAAGAAAAATCATTGACTATTTTTTGAGATTTCTACTAAAGAGTTAACCGGTCAAATTAATTTTAATATCCACTGGGGTACAGGATTTTTTTATCGCGGTTAACAACCGGGTTTACATTATCGTCCCTTATTTTTTTGTTTGCCGGTTAGCAACCGGCAGAACTTATTCAACCCTGTCAGGGTTGATGCTTTTCTTTCCATCTTCACCCGGCACTTCGTACCGGGTTATTCATGGTTTGACCCCTTTCGGGGTCTTTGCGCAGTTGTCTATATCCTGAATCTTACACTCGGTTATCCGTGCTCTATACCCATCCTTCCTAAGCCTTAGCCTCAGCCTCAGCAATTTTCAATGACCTGGAAACGGAGAACCGAGAACTACTCATACCTGAGCGCTTCAGCCGGGTTCGTACGGGCTGCTTTTGAAGTCCAGTAACTTATTGTGAGCCAGCTGATAAAAAGTACAATGACCAGGGAAATGATAAAATCAACCGGGCTGAGGTTTATCCGGTAATGATAATTTTCAAGCCAGTTATTCAGATATAAATATGCCAGTACCCAGGCAATTACCGTTGAGATCCCAATCAAGATAGTAATTTCTTTGAGCATCAGGTATACAATGCCGCCAATATTTGCGCCGTGGGATTTGCGGATTCCAATCTCCCTGGTTCTCTGTTCAACGGTAAAGGAAGTCAGTCCATATAATCCAAGACTGGCAATGAATATAGCGAGGATGGCAAAGATTAAAGACAAGCTTCCTGTTCTTCTATCTTCCCTGTATTGATTATTAAAATCCTCATCAAGGAAAAAGAACTGGATGGGATAATTGTTTGTAAATTCCTTCCATAATTCTTCAACTTTGCTGATGGTCTGCTTCAAATTTTCCGGTCCTATTTTGATAGTGAAGTATCCCCAGTTCATACGATTTCCCGCATTCAGGAAAATATAGGGATATATGTTCTCATGCAGGGAGGTGAAATGAAAATCTTTTACCACGCCTACGATATTTTGAAGTATCCGCTCACCCTGGGGAGTAGGTTGTATAAACCTGGTAGTCAGTGGATCTGATAGCTGGAAATTTTTTACTGCTGTTTCATTGATCACACAGGCATTACTATCAGAAGCTAATTCGTCTGAAAAGAACCTGCCCTGAATGAGATCGAATTCATATGTTTTGAGTTGGTCATAATCGGCCCAGCTTGTTGTGATGATGACTATATCATCTGTTGTTTGCCCTTCAATAAGATAACCGTTAACGTTATTCATGTGGCCCGGGACAGCTGTTGAATGGGAGCATGCAACGACTCCCGGAATATTTTCGATTTCCTTTTTGAAGACTGGAATCCTGTCGCGGAGGACATGAACCTGCTCCAGCACCATCAGTTGTTCCTTATTAAATCCCAGATCCTTGTTGAGCATATAATGTATCTGTTTGAATATCACGATAGTGGCTACGATTATTGTAATAGAAATGGTAAGCTGAAGGACAACAAGAATACTTCTGAGTATACCGCTTCTGACACCGAAGCTCATTTTGCCGGTCAGAACAGCAACAGGTTTGAAAGAAGCAAGGAAGAATGCCGGATAAGCACCTGAAGCAATCCCAACGACAACTGCAAGTGATAGAAGGAGTGGTATAACATACCAGGCATCAACATAACCTAGTTTAAGCCTTAGCTGGACAAGATCATTAAAGTATGGTAACAGCAGTTCTACAAGAAGAAGTGCGATGACCAGGGCCAGCAATGTAAGCACAATGGATTCTGTAAGGAATTGCCAGATCAGTGCTTTTTTTTCTGAACCGACGACTTTTCTCATGCCTACCTCATGTGCCCGGGAAGCAGAGCGTGCAGTAGACAGGTTCATGTAATTAATCACCGCAATAACCAGGATGGCAATCGCGACCAGTGAAAAAATATAGACATACCTTTTATCATGAGGAACCTTAAATTGCTGATCGATATCAGGATTTAAGTGGATATCTGAGAGGGATTGTAAAAGGATACCATATCTTGAATCCGTTTGACGGAATTCTTCGATACTGATTCCCATAAACTGCTGAATTTCTGGACCAATATGTTTTTCCATCACAGGCCTGATTTTTTCCTCGACCTGATCCTGCAGTGCACCTTCAGTTAAAAGGACATAGGTGGCAAAGCTGTTGGACAACCAGATTTCTTCGTTTGCACGCCAGTGTGTCAGAAAAGACCCGATCATATTGAAGTCAAAATGGGAATTTTCAGGCAGATTCTGACATATACCAGTAACTGAATAATGGGTGGTATCCGTCCCGATTATCAGTAGTTTGCCCATCGGATCTTCATCCCCAAAATATTTTCTGGCTGCTGATTCAGTCAGAACAAGTGTATGGGGTGCATTTAAGGCTGTCTTCGGGTTGCCGCGGATGAATGGCACGGTGAAAATGTTAAAAAAAGAGGAGTCGGCAAGTACAAAATGATCTTCAATATATGTTCTGTCCTCGTATCTGATGACAGTCTCACCCCAGTTATCCATTCTGACCGCATCGATAATTTCGGGGATTTCCTCGATAAAAGCGGCTGCCATGGGGGCCGGTGTGAAAGATCCCAGGACCTCCTGTTCCCCGATTTTTGCATCCAGGATTAACCTGTATATCCTTTCTCTATTCACATGGAACTGGTCATAACTAAGTTCATGGATAACAAATAATCCTATCAGGATAAAAGAAGCAATACCCACTGCAAGCCCCAGGGTATTCAGTACGACATATGATTTTTGCTTCCACATATGTCGAAGAGCAAGTTTGATGTAATTCCTTAACATATGAATGTTTCTTATTATGAATAATCAGGCTATACCGATAGCACGCTTTCGGTATAGCCTGATAAACTGAATCACTGTTTATATTTTCTCAATTGAAATAGTCCTGATCTCCCAGTATTTTACTCCAGGATGTTTTTTCCTGATTTTTTTTCTTGCAGCCAGCTTAATGTCTTCCAATCCAGGAGAACCGGGCACAGCAAAATCCTCTGTGTAAGTCTGATCCTGAATCTCATACGTAATACGAAAATTATTATCCGCCATGTTACACGTCTTTTTGATTAATATTACCAAAGTTACTAATAAAGAATAGATCCTGTAATTATGATCTCATTAAATATTCACAATCGGCCTGGATAACGAAACAAAAAGCCGGGAGCATAATGTATCCAGTCGGGGTGAGACTAACTTTTGTTTATAACAAATCAAAAACATGAAATTTATCATATTTTGTGGTTTAATTAAAATAATTATTTTTGAAGCTTTCAAAATTTCAAATCCTGTACTCCTGAATAAACCTAATTTTTTCAAAACCTCCCAAGATGAAAATCAAGAATTTATTGCAAGCTATTTATTTTCTTGCAACATTTTTAAGTGCCAGTGGACAAGAAATGAGTCTCACATTACGCTTTTTTGGTAAGGATGCCCTGGGAAACAGTCTTACAGTACAGAAGGTATATATTAAGAATATGACCAATGGTACTGATACCATGCTAAATGGGAATATATATACAACTTCATCTGTAGGAATAGTGAATTTTGAACCTTCCGGAAAGTTTGATGTAAACTGTTACCCGAATCCATTTGATGGATCAACGATCATAAGTGTTGATGGGCTGGATCATGGAGAATTGTGTATTGAAGCTTTCCGGTTGGATGGCAAACTGATAACACAATATCATGACAATATTGGCCCGGGTGATGCAAGGTTCCGGTATATCAGCAATGAGGCCGGGATCAATATTATCCGGGTAGTGAATAATAGAAATATTAAATCCTTCAAGATTATTTGTAATACAACTGCATCTGTGAATAATATTGAACGGCTTGACAGAACTTTCATGGACCGGGGAGTTAAAAAATCTGAAGTAGAAACAAATGATGATCCGTTTTACATTGCAGAAGGTGACAGGTTACAGTTTGTTGGATATTCGGGGGACTATATATCCCTGAGTATTTATGATACACCAGTTGATGATAAAAGTTATACCTTTCAATTCGAAACAAAATATTATAAGTTAAAGAAACACCAGATCATTACGGAAAAGCCATGCCTGATCAATATTCTCTTTTCTGTAGCGAATAAGAATGATAAAGGGATCGATTATTTAGGCAATGACGATTTTATTGTCCTGGAAGATAATAGCACCGTTTCTCCAACGGAAACTTTCAGGTATGTTAATAAATCAAATACTGTTCCTTTCTTATTAAAGACGGTACTGTTATTAGATAACAGTGCAAGTGTTGCCAATAACCTGGAATCTATCAAATCTGCTGCATCACAATTAATTAATCATAAACTTGATAAACAGGAAATTGCTATATATGGTTTTTCCGATCAGTATAATTTAATTCAGGATTTTACCAACGATAAAGATTCTCTCCTGGATGCGATTAATTCCATAACCCTGGGCTTTCCTTCAACCAATTTATATGGTTCAATTATTGAAGCTGCCAGCAGATGGGATGATTATTATTCAACCACATTTATTGAGCAGGGCTATATGGTTGTTCTCACTGACGGGGATGATACACAGGGTTCCTCCACGCTAACCAGTGCAATTACTGCAATTGGAGATAAGAAAACTTATATGATCGGTTTGGGAGATGAGATAAATCCTGATAACCTTAACAAACTGGCAAACCCGGGACCTTATTACCCGATAACGGATATTAATGATCTGGGAGATATATTTACAGAAATTCAAAATGATATTATCCGGCAGTCAAACAGCTTTTATTGGCTTACCTATATGACCCCAAAAAGAACAGGTAGCCATGAGCTACTTTTAAAAGTAAAAGACAATACAAACACGCTTTCAACCAGTTATATTGAAGGAAACTTCAGTGCAACAGGATTTTATTCAGTGTATTCCGGGGTATATGTAAACAAAACCGATTTGGATCCTTATGGGATTGATACTGTGTATCTCAGTAAAGAATACCCGGGAACAAACCTGCAGGCGATAACATATTGGGCCTTGCATCCTCCTGAATATTCCTGGGAAGAGTTGGATAGTTCATTGTTGATAATTGAGGATGATCCCATTGATCCAAAGAGTATATCGTTAAGCAGGAAGTATGAGCTGGCGTCAGAAAGTCATATAAGGGTGACAGATTACCCGAATGATTTTATGAAAGACATTACGGTAATCATCAAGGAGAAGCCAACATTCCAGCTCGATAGTATTACTGATATTGATGGTGCTTCTGCCAGGGGATATGTTAATTTTATTTTTGATGCAGGTAATAATATCAATGAAAGGGGGATCTGTTGGAGTGAGGACTCGCAATTAGTGTCACTCACCCATAAGATTATTCTTGATAATCAGACGGGTATTCAAAACCAATCTCTTACGGGATTGAAGAACAATACTGGTTATTATGCAAGAGCGTATACAGTAACCTTATCAGATACAGTTTATTCAGACAGCCAGTTTTTTACCACTTTAAATCCTGAACTGCAGATTGATAGTATAACTGGTATTACAGCTACTTCAGCGAGAATTTATATTAATTTCATTACCGATACAGGAACCCAGGTAAATGAGAGAGGTATATGCT
>Ga0111176_1066_pt1 | contig 19204 bp, 17 predicted proteins | sample DeeMarSWOR324_28_FD_80229 | JGI IMG/M metagenome (GOLD analysis project Ga0111176, IMG submission 80229) | Bacteroides sp. SM23_62_1 | reverse complement strand
GATTTGAATTATAGGATGAAATGTTCTGGCCGTGTTATTAAATTAGTAATAAGTTCACATCTAGTTATTACCTTTGAGCCGAATAGAATTGACATAGACCATCCATGAAAGACATCCGGAGCCTTTCCCTGCCTGAAATAGAAAAATACTTCACCGATATTGGTGAATCCAAATACCGTGCTGCACAGGTTTATGAATGGCTATGGGAAAAAAAAGTCACTGATATTGATCTGATGACTTCCTTGCCACTGAGCCTGCGTGAAAGATTGAAAAATGATTTTGCACTGCCTCACCTCAAAACAGAGATCATTCAACAGGGAAGTGATGGCACAAGCAAAATCGGCTTTCGAAGTCCCGACAATCATATTATAGAAGGAGTGTTAATTCCATCAGGCAGCCGGATGACAGCATGTATTTCACCACAGGCAGGCTGTGCTCTTAATTGTTCATTTTGTGCTACCGGGAAGTTAGGATTCAAGCGTGATCTTACACCCCTGGAGATATTTGACCAGGTTACCGGATTAGAAAAGCTGGCCCGGGAAATGTCCGTTAAAAGACTGAGTAATATTGTCCTGATGGGTATGGGAGAACCATTGTTGAATTATGACAATGTCTGCCATGCAGTTAAGATGATCTCTTCGGGCAAAGGTATAGGATATTCGCCCAGAAGGATTATCATATCCACAGCTGGAATTACCAAAAACATCAGGAGAATCGCAGATGACAGGTTGCCTGTAAGCCTTGCAATTTCTTTACATACAGCCAACAATAAAAAGCGTGAACTCATTATGCCCGTAACAAAATCGAATCCCGTTACAGAGATCGCTGATGCAATAAAATATTACCATCAAAAAACCGGTTCCAGGATCAGCTATGAATACCTTTTACTTCGTGATTTTAACGATACATTAAGTGATGCCAGGGAACTGGCGCATTTTTGCAGGATCTCACCCTGTAAAATCAACCTTATTGAATATAACGAGGTAGAGGGTAGTCCGTTTAAAAGAAGTGCTCCCGAAAAAACCTATGAGTTCATGAAATTTCTGCAATCCAGGAATCTTGTGGTAAATTTACGAAAAAGCCGGGGAGCGGATATTGATGCAGCGTGCGGACAGCTCGCCGGAAAACACAAAACGGTCTGAGTCCGGTTTGTGTTTTCGGTTTTTGGTTTTCGGTTTAAGGTTCCCGTTTTAGTGTGAGTTTATTGTAATGTGAGTATTACAGGGTAGGGTGTTTTAGAAGAATTATAACCCAGGGCTTTATACATGGGTTAGAATCGGATCAATAAACATTATCCTCAAATATGAATTTCATCCCTTACAATATGATTATATGGGAAATAATATCAAATTGAAAATTAAGCCCCTCATGGAAGTCCACTGGCCCCGGATCAGTGAAATATACCAAAAAGGCATTGAGACCGGGCTGGCTACATTTGAGACCGTGGTCCCCGGCTGGGAAGTATGGAATAAATCACATATCATGTGTTGCCGGTTCGTAACAATTTTAGATAAGGAAGTGACCGGTTGGGTAGCTCTCTCGGCGGTTTCAGACCGGTGCTGCTATGGCGGTGTGGCCGAGGTTAGCGTATATGTTGATCCGGCCCACCAGGGCAGTGGAACCGGATCGGCACTTCTTGCTGAAGCGATCCATGAATCGGAGAAGCATGGCATATGGACATTGCAGGCCGGTATCTTCAGCGAAAATATTCCGAGCATCAAACTGCACCAAAAACATGGATTCCGGATTGTCGGGGTAAGAGAAAAACTGGGTAAACTGGATAATACCTGGAAAGATGTTGTGTTGATGGAAAGAAGGAGTAAAAGAGTGGGGATAGAGTGAAGAAGGTTAAGGCTGAAGCTAAGGAAAAGTGTTTAGTTCTGAGTGCTGAGTGTTGAGTTTTGCCGGTTGCCAACCGGCAATAAATAGTGGATGGTGATCAGAGTTAACCCCGGTTGTTAACCGGGGACAACAATCACCGATTACGAACTGTTTTTATTCATACCATATTCTCTCTCGTTCTTTACCAGGAACCAGCAACTATTTTACCCATACTCTTCACTCACACCCACCGGGAACCTGGAACCAGGAACCATTTTCCCAAACCCACCGGGAACTGGGAACCGAGAATCCCGAATTTCTGTAAATCTTTGATTTGCTTAGAAATTCGAGGATCCTCGAAATGGTAACTGAATCAAAGATTCCGACCCTCTCGGGATCAGGAACCAAATTACCCATACCCATCACCCACACCTACCTGAAACTTTGAACCAGGAACCGAGAACTGTTTGGCCGGCTGAACCGGGCAAATTCACCCTTCCTCCCTTATCCTGACAATCCTGTAAAGATCCCCTAAACTTAATATTCTTACAACAAATGCACTTAAAACAGACAGCACAATCACTAAAATAGCACCCATAAACCAGCTTTTAATATATTCTGCTGTAAACCAGCCCAGTATAAAAACAGTTGCAGAAAAAGCACCAAACCTGTAAAGCTGTTCCCACTTTAGCCTGAACCGGAATTTTAAAAAAGCAACCAGCACCTGTGCAACGGCCATAAAAGTCTGGGTAATCAGGCTGGATAAAGCCGCTCCAAAAGCCTGATGACGGGGAATAAAAAGTATATTCAGCAAAATATTGATGACCAGTGCACTCGAAGCAAGAATATTGAGTTCTTTCAGGTTCCCGTTTGCAGTAAGGAGGGTACCAAAAATATATGTCGTTGAAATAGATATAAATCCCAGCATTAACAGCGGAAAGATACTGGCAGAATATTGAATATGTTCGTGATACATCCATTCGATAATTTCTCCCGGAAAGAAACAGGCTAAAACAGCAAGTGTCACTGCAGGGATGAATATCAGGCTGAATGATAACAGTACCATCTCATTAACCTGCTGTTTTTGTCTAATCATACGCGAAAAAATAGGTAACAGCAATCCGGCAAAAAGGAAAGCAAACATCGCGGCGGCATCAAGAATACGAAATGACTGTGCATAAATCCCTGCCTGCATTTTTCCGTCAGTGAGTAACCGCTCAAGCATAACAGAATCGATCCTGTTATAAAATGACATCAGCAGGATCAGCAATGCAAACGGGTAACTTTGCCTGAGTATCCTTTTAAAATACTGAAAATCCAAAACCGGTTTTAGAAATATTGATTTTGACCATACAACCATAAATGCAACAATAACTGCCACCAGATAGGCCACGGTCTGGGAATAAACAAACCATTCAATTCTGAAGGGTCTGTCCGTAATGTTACCCCATAAAAGCATTCCGCATATGATAATCACAAGTGTCCTGTCCAGCACAGATATCAGGCTGTCGGTCCTGAAATAATGTAGCCCGCTGATATTGGACCTGAGATATAACAGGAAAGATGCAAGAAACTGGTTGATAACCAGGAATATAAGCATAATAAACTGTTCCGCAGTATACCCGATTATCAGTCCACCTCCGAAACAAACGCCTGCATACAACAGGGCTAGCAAAAATTTTAATACAACAATATTGGAGAAATATTCACCCAGGAGACCTGGTTCCCTGGCAATGGCCCGGTTATTAAAATTTGTAATACCTATATCCAGGATGATATTCAATAAAAGGGAAAAACTGAAGAGTGAAAAGTAAAATCCATATTGATCCGCACCTACCACGTTCTGTACAGTCCTGTCAATTCCAAATATCCAGAATGGTTTGACAAGCAGGTTAAGGAAGATAACCAGGGCAAGATTGGTGATAAATTTCCTCTTCAATATTAAAATATATTTTGGTCACAAAGGTCCACAGAGATTAAGGAGAACCACGGAGAATGATCTCTGTAGACCTCTGAATATCTCTGTGGTTCTCCGTGACCAAATAATTTATGTACTCAGAAATGTGAAGATACTAAAGTAAATAATTGTTAATAAAATGTTCTGAAAATAATTCTCATTTGCTTGGTAATAACTCATAAATGTAATAAGTTCATTCCTAATTATTTAGGATAACGTTTTGACCTTGTTTTTAGTATGAGGATCGCAGTAAATACACGGCTGTTGCTGCCCGGGAAACTTGATGGTATCGGCTGGTTTACATACGAAACGCTTAAAAGGATCACCCGAAATCATCCGGAACAAGAATTCATTTTCCTGTTTGACAGGCCCTGGCACCAGGAATTTATTTTCTCAGATAATATCAGGCCGGTATACATATCACCTCCCACACGGCACCCCATATTATGGTATACATGGTTTGAATATTCTGTTCCTTCAGCTTTGATAAAATACCAGGCCGATGTTTTTCTAAGCCCTGATGGTTACCTTTCGCTCAAAGCTGAAGCCCCTTCTCTTGCAGTCATTCATGATATCAATTTCCATCACCGCCCGGAAGATCTTCCCTACGCTTCAAGGATTTATTACCGTCGCTTTTTCCCACTCTATGCCCAAAAAGCTGACATCATTGTCACTGTCTCAGAATATTCAAAACAGGATATATGCAGCAGTTATAACATCCCTGTTGAAAAAGTTAATGTCATTTACAATGGTGCCAATCCCATATACAGTCCTTTGTCCCAGGAAGAGATCCTGAAAATCCGCGAAGAACTTACCGGCAGAATACCCTATTTTGTTTTTGTTGGAACCCTTCATCCAAGGAAAAATATACCACGTCTGCTTCTGGCATTTGACCGGTTCAGGCAAAATATCAGTGAAAATTTCAAAATGGTTATTGTTGGTGAAAAAACATTCTTAACCGGCGATATTGAAAAGGCATTGAGCCAGATGAATTACAATGAGGATGTGATATTTACAGGCAGGCTCGATCCGGAAAAGCTCCGAATGGTGATGGGCGGGGCTGTTGCATTAACCTTCCTGCCCCTGTTTGAAGGATTTGGTATACCTATAGTGGAAGCAATGTATTGTGATACACCGGTCCTTGCATCCAACGTTACTTCCTTACCAGAAGTAGCGGGTGATGCAGCGCTCTATGCCGATCCTTATAATATTAATGCTATTGCCGGAAAGATGCTTGAGATCGTTAAAAATGATAATCTGAGAAAAGAACTGATTGAAAAAGGGAAAATACAAAGGCAGAAATACAGCTGGGATAAGACGGCCGGAGGATTATGGCAGAATGTTGAACGAATTATGTAAAAGAAGGCTGAGGCTCCTGCCTACTTAAACTAAGGCAGGCAAGGAGGCTAGCCCCGATATAGTGCAAAGTTAAGTCCGGTTTTTAACCGGACACATTCAATACCGTCAAATGTTATTGATAAGGGGTTGTGTCACAACTACTGTTTCATTTAATAATGGTAAAAATCATGTAAAATGTGGTTCCTAATTTCACCCCATCCCCTATCCCCTTCCCCTGAAGTGGGAAGGGGAGCAGGTACTTTCTCCTCCTGACCTCCCCTATTTAGGGGGAGGTGTGCCTGCCTGCCGTAACGTCAGTGCAGGCAGGGAGGGGAGTGAAATGTTACCTATTTATGGAAGTTATGACACACCCCCACATTCAGGTCATATGTTAAAAAAACACTATCGCGGAGGAATCCTTGAGGCTGGCTGTGATGAATCGGGAAGGGGCTGCCTGGCAGGGCCTGTATTTGCTGCTGCTGTTATCTTCCCACCAGATTTTTACCACCCTTTGATTAAGGATTCCAAACAACTTTCAGCAAGAGAGAGAGATGACTTACGTAAAATTATTGAAGAAAATGCCATTTCCTTTGCTGTTGGCATGGCCTGTAATGAAGAAATCGATGATCTGAATATCCTGAATGCATCCATCCTTGCAATGCACAGAGCACTTGATAAACTTATACCCACGCCCGAACAAATAATCGTAGATGGAAATTATTTTGCACCCTATTTTGAGATACCTCACCGGACAATCATCAAGGGTGATTCCATTTACCAGTCTATCGCAGCAGCTTCAATCATTGCCAAAACATATCGGGATGATTATATGATCAATCTGAATAAATCATTCCCCGAATATGGTTGGGCACAAAACAAGGGATACCCAACAAAAAAACATCGTGAAGCTCTAGTGAGCTTTGGTATCAGTCCCCTTCACCGTAAAAGTTTTACGCTCCTGCCTTTACAATATCAGTTAAATCTTATATAATACATACTTTTTACATACGATTTTATTCGCATATTGAGCAGGTTACTGTTAGAAATTTGTTAATTCTTTGGAGCCTCTTAAACGGTTAATCTGCATCATTTTACCTATTTTTGACTAGATATGAAGCGTTGGCTTTTTATATCAAGGAAATAATAATTGTCAGCTGTGTGTTTCCATTTATCTTTTGTATCAGGAATTACTGAAAATAAATTTAATTATCTCACATAATTAGGGCTGAATTGAAATTAATCAGCTTTCTGATAAACCAATCACATTCAGGTGAACAGAAAAAAAAAGAAAGACATAAATCTTAAGCGTGTCAATCGTCAGGAACTTTTATTCAACAACAGGGAAAAAAGAGTGATTGATGAATACTGTAAGAAGCATAAGATTCGAAATAAGTCCAAATTCATGAGGGAATCCATTATTGCAACAATCCTTCAGGATTATCCTACTCTATTCGAATCGGAAAGTGAAAATACTCTTTTTTCAATCAGATAGACAATTTAAATCCACTATTCCCTGATGATATCCTAACACCTGTCAAAAACAGTTTGATTTTTCGCTGATTTGATTTATTTTTATTAGCCCGCATTTTTAGGTAACTAACAACACCAATTATGGGATTCCTTGTTGAAGAAACAAAGATCACACCTTTCGTCAGCATTGAGGAAGGTAAAATCACGATGAAGGGACGATCTATTCCGGAAGATTCGTTCGAATTTTACGATCCTGTCCTGAGAGCATGTCAGGATTATGTTCTTAATCCTCCTCCCAATACTGAGATCATCATTCATCTTGATTATGTTAACAGCGGTTCAAAAAAATTCCTTACTAATATTCTGACCGTTTTTGAGGGAAGTTATCTCCAGGGTAACAATTATTCAATAAAATGGTATTATGATGTGGATGATGAATCCATTCATGATCTTGGTAATGACCTTAAGGGAATTATCAAAATCCCAATCCAGGTTATTCTTTGCGATGATTAACCTGACCAGGCAAAAATTAATTCTAATGACTGCAGTGTATTGTTAAAAAATTCAGGTTGTTATTAATTTGATCAATGATATCAGCCCCCTTTATTAATTAAATACCTTTCTGTTTAGTCAATTATTTTTATCTTCAAAAAAATTACTTGTAACAAATTTACAAGTAACTATTTCCTTTTAATAACGTTTAAATTAACTATATAGAAGAATAAAATAACATTCATTCAGATGATGGTTACTTAAACTGGACTTGAAATATTGAATGGACAGGAAGAATCGTTGATTTTATTTTTCCACAACTTCATCAAATTTTTCAAATTGTGTCAAAATCACGTGTTAATAAAGATATTTCCGAGGAGCGTAACAGGATTCTTACCCGGAGGATCCATTTTGAAAAAGCAGTCTTTTCAATTTCTTCTCTTTTTATCCGGGACTATAATCTGGACGACTCTATCAATCAAGCCCTGGGAATAATTGGAAAACTTACTTCCGCCGATCGTGTTTATCTATGCAGATTGCATCACAGGGCAAAGATATTTCATGTAACACATGAGTGGGTCAATCCTGATACAGGGCCATTTAACAATATGACTCAAAGCCTGGCAACAACAGAGATAGGATGGCTGGCAAAACAGTTACAATCAAAAGATATTGTATATATCCAGGATACAGCTGAACTTCCTGAACAAGCATCAAATGAAAAGAAATTTTTTAAAGGTCTTTCAATTAAATCTTTTACAGGTTACCCTGTTCAGATAAAAGAAAAGAGAGAAGGATTTATTGGTCTGGATTTTATAAAAAGGCAAAATCCAATAGATTTTGAAGACCTGGAAATTATCAAAATTGCATCCGATATAATAGGGTGTTCAATTGAACGCAAGCAGATTGATAAAAGCCTCCGGAAGACTGAAGAGATGTATCAGCGTATCTATGAAAATACCGGTGCTGCAACAGTTACCCTTAAAGCTGATACAACCATCCTGATGGTAAATTCCGAGTTTGAGCGCCTGATTGGTATCCCAAAGCATGGGCTGGAAGGAAAGAAGCGCTTACTGGAGTTTGTGGATAAAAAGGATCAGGCCATCATTAAACGCTATCATTACCTGCTGATAAGTAATCCTGATGCCGTTCCAAAGAATTATGAATTCAATTATTTTAATATTGAAGGAGAATCCCGTTATGCCTATCTGACCGGTGCAACCCTTCTGGATCCTAAAACATTTGTTTTGTCATTTATTGATATTACTGAATTTAAGCATGTGGAAAGACAGCTTCGCATATCGATAGATAAAGCTGAAGAATCCGACCGGTTGAAATCAGCCTTCCTGGCAAATGTTTCTCATGAGATCAGGACACCTCTCAATGCGATCACTGGATTTTCTGCCTTACTGGCAAAGCCTCATCTTCCTCCTGACAAAAAAACGAAGTATATCAAGCAGATCCTTACCGGTAGCACCGAGCTTGTTAATCTGATCGACAATGTCCTGGATATATCACGAATAGAATCTGGTACACTAAAACCTAAAATCTCTGAATTTCTGCTGAATGTCAGACTTGCTGAAATACTTGAATATTATAATGATTTCAAAATTCAGCAGGGCAAGGAGAAGCTGAATATCAGGCTGAACATACCAATGGGTAATGACTCCTTACTGGTTAAAACAGATCCCCTGAGGCTGCAACAGATACTGGCAAACCTGATTGAAAATGCGATTAAATTCACTTCTTCCGGATTTGTTGAGTTTGGTTATACAATCCTCCCTTCTCAGTTTAAGGATATTCATAAGGATAGTGTACTTTTTTTCGTGAAAGACAGCGGGATTGGAATTGCAAAAAAGAACAAAGAGAAGATTTTTGAACGCTTCGTGAAGATCGTTGATAAGGAAGGTCAAATATATCGCGGTTCCGGATTAGGACTGGCCCTTGCACGTGACCTTGTACATATGCTGAAGGGAGAAATCTGGGTCGAGTCAGTTCTTGGTAAAGGATCAACTTTCTACTTTACAATCCCCTATCCCCGTCCAAGAGTCAAAGAAACAAAAGATAAAACTAAGACCGAGAAAGATAGGATCAATCTTTCTGATAAAACCATACTGATTGCAGAAGATACAGAATCCAACTTTCTTTACCTTAAAGAGATTCTCAGCAGTACCGGTATTAAATTACTCCGCGCAAAAGATGGTCTGGAAGCAATCGAATTATTCCGAAAAAATAAAGACACGATCAATCTGATTTTCATGGATATCCTGATGCCGGAATATGATGGTTTCGAGGCATCTCAAAGGATACGGGAAATCAATGAAAATGTTACCATTATTGCCCAGACAGCCTTCACATTTGAAGGTGAACTTGAAAATGGATTATATGCAGGATGTTTTACAGATTATCTCCTGAAACCATTCGATTTAAAAACCATTAATAAATTACTGGAGAAATACCTGTTTAAAAAATAAATCATACTGCTGTCTTTATCTCAGATAACCTTTACCTCCACCGGTTCGCTCTGCCATAACCCATGTTTGGTACAATAAGACATGGCTGAGAGGTTCATACCCAGGAGAAGGATAATATAAAAATCCACCTCTGCCTGGCTTTTTTGATTCCCCAGCGTACCCGGCGGAAAAATTGCCTCAGCCAGGAGTGTCTCACGGTTCCACAGCTGGACATAATGGATATAATGATCCGGATCATCCGGGTGGGAATACTCTGAGCCCACTCTTACCTTAACCCTGAACTTTTCACCCTTTTTAGCTGTTTTTTCACATACAACAACCGGGGAATGACGGTCGAAATAATCTTTCCGTATTTCCTTTCCTTCTGTTTTTTCTTCTTCTGAAACAGTAAAAATTCTTGGCATAGTTATGTATCGTTATGTTTATTAATTCCCTTTTCAGACTTATTAAAAGTGGTACAAAAATAAAAAGTAATCTTATTCAACATCTTCTATAATTTCTTCAATTGGTGAAGGAACCGTTAACTGCGCTATAAAATTCATTTTCCATACTTCATCAATCTTCACAAGATGGATAGCCCTGATCTGTTCGGCGCCAACATCCTCACCAAGATATTTGCCAGTCCATGCTATTACATGATAGGCCATGGCACTGTTATTAAAAACATATACTTCATATCCTGTGAGATCGGCCTTTAAATCCTCATAATCCTTCCATATATCTGAATTGATATCTTCAGAATAATTTGCATATATCTCCGACCATCCATCCAGAAATATCAGTGCCTGATCAGACCTGAAAATCCTCTTGGAGGTGGAATCCTGGACCCAGATTGCTTCAAGCCTTGAAATGTCACGGTCAAAATAGGCATTTCGCTCTTCTTCAATGACCGCAATAATGTTTTCCTTTTCTTTTTCGATATCAGGCTGAGGTTGACAGGTACTAAAAAGAGTTAAAACAAAGATTGAACTGATGATGTAAAATATTTTTTTCATGGCTGAGGTAGATGATGTTATACTTTCGGGTTGAGTATTTATAGATCATTAAAATTAATTAATTTATAACCATACCACTATGTATTCTCACTAAAGATAACCGGGGAAATCGTATAAAGTGTGAAGGGAATCTAACATCAATCGAAATAATCTTTTTAACAACAATGCGGTTTCATAAAGGATTAAATTATATTAAGGTTGGCATGGAGCGGTGATTATTATTTATTTCAAAGAAAAACATTATCTTAGTTCTTGTACCCTTTTATCCAGATTGTTTTAACACATAGAATTTTTAAATATACTTTTTAAGAAAAGGTAAAATGAAAAAAAGAGAATTTCTGAAATTAGGATTATTAAGCTTCAGTGCTATGACATTATCAAACAAATTAGGCGCCCTTGAATATTATCCGAATAAATCGGATAAAAAATGGGCTGTACTTTACGGGACCTGGTGCGGTAGTTCACGTGACGCCGCAATATGGATATCCGAGGGAATGGATGGGATAGCCAATGTATTTGATGTCAGGGAAGATCCGGACCTGACAGTATATGATTATGTAGTGGTAGGTGGTTCCATCAGGGGGGGCCAGGTTTCCGAGCTGCTTCAAAAATACCTTGAGAAGAACAGGGAGAAAATAAGTAAAAAAATAAGAGGTTTATTTGCTGTATGTGGTAACAGGATGCAGCCTGTTGGCCCCGAGCAGGTCACAGCACTTATTGACAATCATCTTGCAAAGCTTTGTGGAATAAGCAACCCGGTACCATTAAAAGTATTTCTTGGGAGGATAACATATGGATTACTGGACGAAGAATCCAGCAAAATGATACAGGGATTTAACATGCCTGAATATGATAACCTTAAAAGAGAGGATTGTCTTGCATTCGGGAAAGAAATATTGAATACCACGAAACAGATTAAAAGCGGTTGATCATTTTTTCTCAAATTTAGTGGAGTATTGGGTTATATTAAGAAATACAGTGTCAAGTGGTTTTTCACCGAGTATGATTCAAGCCCTGTGTGGCGTGTGACCCTTAACTACCTTCACTACAATATTTATAGGTATATCTACGAACCAAAAAAGGATGGTTTGTCTTTCCGTTGGGTGAAGTATTAATGAATAATTGAAATTAAGAACCATTTATCAGCTCTTTAGAACAGCACCAAAAACATATTCTTCAGTAACACACACAAACTCCAGACTCACCCTAACCAGGAACCAGAAACCAGGAACCATAAACTACAAAACCCATTCGCTACATGGCGAATGGGTTTTGCTTGTAGCGGGGGCTAGACTCGAACTAGCGACCTTTGGGTTATGAGCCCAACGAGCTACCACTGCTCCACCCCGCAATATTCAACAAAAGTGTGTGCAAATGTACATCAACTGGTTGTAAACTCAAAATTTTAAATTAAAAATCCCCTGGTAATTTATTTTGTATGTGAAAACAAAATAGTCTAACTCAAGCCCATTTCAGGTCAGAATTTCCCGTAAACTGAAAATTAATTACCTTTAATACCTCGAGTAAAATTTTATTAAAATAATCGAATTCGAGCAATCTGTACGTATTTTCTTTGAATACCCTGACTAAATATTGTATTATTCTACAAGGAATATATATATAAGCTCCCCAGTTATTCTACAATGTTTTGCTTAATAATAAATTATTATTTATGAAAAAAGTATACGTTATTGTATTCCTGCTTATAGTAATAAAACACATAATCCCTGGCCAGACCGGGAACATCAGCATGGTGTATTTTGACCAGGACTGCGGAATTTATCTGACAGCCACAGCTATCTGGACTTATTCAGCAGATACATCCGGGCTGTGTTATACAACTATTGCTGTTTGTGAAAACCCGGAAGGATTCCCTTTCTATTTACTGGATAAATGTAAAGGCACCTCCGATACCATTCCTGTTATCAAAGGCCATAATTCACTTTCCCTGGAATATACTATGATGGTCAATAAAAATGTTCCATATACAGCAGGATTATGGCAAAAATATAAACTGGATAATGGAGAAATAAGATTGGTAATAGATAATGGATTGGGTGTTGCGGGTGAGATCGATGCCTGGGGAGGAAGTTTACCGGGAGTTTTTTATGATACAGTAAGTATTGAAATCTTTGATACAATTACTGTCGCGGATACGGTAAGGACATACTTCTACGATACAATAAAAGTTATCGATACAATTTATATAACAAAAGATCTGTCATCCGGTATTAATGCTGCACCTGAAAATGCTCTTAATATTATTATTAAATACAACGAAATAACGGCAAATTTTCTGTTCCAGGAAGCTGAAATATACGATCTGAACGGCAGGCTCCTGTTGCAGGTCTATAATACTTCTTCGATTCCTGTCTTAACGTTTAGCCCTGGTTATTATATCCTTAAGGCCAAACTTAATTACAGGTGGATCCAGACGAAATTCCTGAAATACGAACAGTAGCAGGTTCAACATTCAGCCTACTGAAAAACCACCAGAATCTTCTGGATCTCTCCAATGTTTTCCGACCAGTACTTCATTGTATCACCCACCTCCCCCGGTGTGGTGATCCGGGTAATAAGTTTATCAACAGGACAATTCCCTGATTTCAGATAACGGATCACAGCCTCAAAATCTGTTTGTGTGGCATTACGGGAACCCCGGATGTCTATTTCTTTCTGCACAAACAGTCTTGTTGCCAGAGGAATATCATCTTTGGTATAACCAATACAAACCACCCTCCCGGCATATGCAACCTCATCGATTGCCATAACATATGTTATCGGATTTCCTGCAGCCTCTATAACCACGGAAGGACCATGCCCGTCAGTAATCTCCTTCAAAACATTATGAACGCTGTATTTCAATGAATTAACCTGATACCGGGCACCCAGTTGCTTCGCCATGTTCAGTTTCCTGTCATCAATATCGACAACGATGACCCTGGCACCTCTCCCGGCAGCACTGATGACAGCTCCGCTGCCTACCATACCGCACCCCAACACCATGACAGTATCATTTTCAGTAATCTTTGCCCTCTCAACAGCATGAAATCCTACTGTAAACGGTTCTGTCAAAGCCAGTTCCTTTTCTGAAAGAGAATCCGAACAGATTACTTTCTCCCAGTGTACAGTAATATAATCACAAAGTGCTCCATCTCTCTGTACTCCAAGAGTTTGGTTATATTCACATGCATTTGTTCTGCCTCCTGCGCATGCCGAACACTCTCCGCAATTTGTATATGGTATAACTGCAACCTTTCGACCAGCCTTATATTCTTCAGGAACATTTTTTCCTGTGTCAACAATTGTTCCTTCTATTTCGTGACCCGGAATGCGGGGATATTGAACCATTGGATTCTTGCCCAGGTATGTACTCAAATCGGAACCGCACAGGCCAACATAATTGATTTTTAATAACACCTCATCCGGAGTAGGTTCAGGTGTATGTATATCAACAACTTCTACAACTCCCGGTTGTACGATTTGAACTGCTTTCATTGATTAATTCTTGTTGATGTCCCCGGGCTGAAGCCCGGGATTATATTAAAGTCTGTATACTCTCACAGCGTTCCCTCCCAGTATCATTGCCTGTTCATTAATGGGAAATTGCTCCAGCCAGTCTTTTACAAGATTCAACCATCCTTCATATTTACATGAAACCAGGCAGACAGGCCAGTCCGATCCGAACATCAGGCGTTCAGATCCGAAGGCATCCATCACAACATCCATGTAGGGAATCAGTTGTTCCCGATGCCAATTATGAAAACCGGCCTCGGTAACCATCCCCGATATTTTGCAGTAAACATTGGGCCTTTCAGCCAGTTTGCGGATATTTTCCGCCCATGGTAATATGATATTTTCTTTGATACGTGGTTTCCCAATATGATTAAGCACAAAAACCTGGTAGGGATGATGATCAACCATATCTATGGCTGCCGGCAATTGACTTTCAAAGACCAGGACATCATAAACAAGATTGTATTTCCTGAGCAGGCCTATTCCATAATTAAATTCCCCGGTGAGCATATATTCATCATTCTCACCCTGCAGCACATGTCTCAAAGCTTTCAGGTACGGATTATCTGAATATTTTTCCAGGTATGACTCAACCGATAGTTCAACCAGGGGTAACCATCCCACCACTCCCCTGATAAAATCATTTTTATCTGCCATATCAAGGAGCCACTCTGTCTCACTGATCATCTGCCTGGCCTGGACGGAAATAACTGCATTCACCCCTGCTTTTTCAATAACCTCTCTGAGCTGTTCAGGAAGGAAATCCTTTCTGATCCGGGCCATATCATCCGTGATCCAGTCATATTCAACAGGATCGTATCTCCAGAAATGATGATGTGTATCTATAATTATCATAAAGTTTTAATCCGGTATTACTGGTGGTTCGACTTTAAGTCGAACCCATTTTTAAATTTTGTGATGACCTGTAGAGCCCGGCTTTCCAGCCGGGACATTCATACCAACTGTTATATCATCAGGAACCCGGCATTCTAAATATTTTGTAACGACCTGTAGAGCCCGGCTTTCCAGCCGGGACATTCATACCAACTGTTATATCATCAGGAACCCGGCATTCTAAATATATTTAAACTCCGGATCAATTATTCCTTTCTCTTTCAGTTCCTTCCAGAATTTCCCCGGTAAATTATTCAGGAGTATGTTGACGTTATCATGTATTTTTTCCGGCCGGCTCGTATTCAGCGCAATGGCACTGATAGCAGGGTGGGAGATACCAAATTTTATACATGCATCCGCCGGTTTGATTTTATATTTATTACATATATCATGAAATATTTTTCTCCACCCGAACAGATGCTTATTGACCGGATCGGCAGGATCTAACTTCACATAATCGAAGAAAGGTCCTCCGGTAAGGAAGCCGGCATTAAATACTGCAGAATTGATGATCCCCACATCCCTGGAATGCAATTTTTCTATGAATCCAATGATCTCTTTTGGATGGTGATAAAGCGTGTATTTATTGGCAAACATGACCCAATCAAAATCAAGATATTCGCTGAGCTCTTTTATAACCAGCCAGTCTTTCGCACCTATTCCGACTGCTTTAATTTCGCCTCTATTCCTGAGTTCAAACAATGCCCTGTATGCACCAAGAATATCTGCCAGTTTTTTTTCCCTGTCTTGCCTGTCAGTGGCGGCTGCAAGATACTCATCAGGATCATGAACTGAAAGCAAATCAGCCTTGTATTTCCCTCCAAGTAAATGATCTCCCTGTTCTTTGCATTCCAGAATCCCATTGTAACTAATTCTCTGGACAGCATCATGCTCAATGCCTGCCCATACCCCTGGTTCAAAAGTTGGCTCAGGACCCTTAAGCGGCACCCTGTACCATCCAAGCTTATTACTGATAATAATATCTTCCGGGTAAATCCCCAGTTCATTCAATAATTCCCCAATTACAGTCAATGCCAGGCCTGCCCCATATTTCCCTGCTGTGTCAATAAATACAGGTGTTTCAGTACACTCAAACCATTTTTTAATTATCTCCCGTTTAATATTTTCACTTAATTCTTTATATAGATTTCCCATATAACTTGTACCATAAACAATCGGGGAAATTTGTAATCCTGTTCTGCCAAATGAATTTCTGATTATTAATTTAGTCATTTAAATTTTTTACATGAAATGTATTTATCGCAGGGATTATCCGGTAAAAAGAATTAAAAAAGTAACTGTTAAGCTTTTATTCTCTTCACCTTTTACGATTGCTCGGCTATCTTTGTGGTTACAAAAGTTATGATTTAATTCTCTTTAACTGACCCTTTATCGCCTCGTATTCTTTTTCCTGGTCCATTTCAAAGATTCGTTCCATCAACTGCCATTTTGCATCAGCCGTTGCATCGGGAGAAGTATCCTGAAACCGGGATACATAAACTTCCCACTCAGCCTGGCGGGGTTTGCGTGCCAGCTTACCCATGGCTTTTTCATGATCAAAATCTTCAACAGTATCCATGATCATAAACAAGCGGCTTCCCCGAATATAGATCTCCATATCAATGATACCGACTTCTTTCATCCCCTGTAGGATATCCGGCCACACTTTCCCAATACTATGAACCTCCCTGTATTTTTTTATCAATTCAGGATCATCTTTCAGAGTCAGAGTTTTACAGAATCGCCTATAATGTGTTTTCATGATTTAAAACTAATTATATTCCGATCAAAAAAAAACCCGGTAATCAATATTGAATACCGGACCTTTTCTATTTATACTTTTTGAATAGAACAATACCAAACACCTTATTCTTTGTCATAAACATACGTTCTTTTCATCTCTCCACGCGGAGACATGGATGTACTGTAAATGGTAAGAGATTTCCCATCATCTGTCAGAGATAAAATTTCAGAGCTTTTCATTTCCATTTCCTCTCCCTCCCTTTCAAAAACCATCGTTGAAGAAATGGTAAGACTTTTACCATCCTCCGACCAGGTTACAGTCGACTTTCTGGTTGTGTTGAATGCCGGGTTCTCACATTCCTTACCATCCAGAGTATACTTTTCATTTCTTGTAACTTCCTCTCCATCTCGCCCCTGCGAAACCCTTTCTATTGACATATTATTTCCTTCCTGTTTGATAGTCAATTTCGTTGCAGCACCACGAAATCTTCCTTCTCCAAGTTCACTCTTGTCTTCATTAAATGACCATGTGCCGGAAAAATTAACCTTTTGTGCCAGAGTTACGGAAGAGATTAACAAAAAAGCCCCAAGAAACAGAAATGCGTAAAAAGGAAAAGTAATTCCTTTTATTCCTGAACAGAAAATTTTTTGTTTTTTCATTGAATAATGTTTTTTAAGTTTATAAATATTAAATCAAAAATAAGTTTTATACAGAATAATAATAATGAATTATTTTTCAATAAATAATTAAATTTCATTTTGATACACAAGGTATATTAATTTCAAGATTTAGAAATAATTGAAAAAATTTATCTGTGCCCTAAACCCAATACTCCATCATTCCATGATTCCAATATTCCACTATTCTATATTAGACCTATCTAGGCCAAGAAAGTTTAAATTTATGCAGAATTTAGATTAAAATTTAAGATGTTACACAAAAACTGATTATATGAACCGCCGGAGATTTATAAGAAATTCCAGTCTGGGATCAATTATGATCATAACTCCAAGAAGTTATTTTTCAGGATTACTGATTAAAGGTGATCTTACCAGGAATGATTTTTACATCGGGACGTATGGTACAGGACATGCTGGCGGGATCTACCTTTGCCGCTTAAATAGCCGGACGGGTCAGATTATCAAAAGGGAGGAAATCAGAGGGATTGATAACCCTTCCTTTCTTGCAATAACAAAAGGCAACCATTTCCTGTACGCAGTAAATGAGATTGATGAATCGGATGCCCATCCAGGGGGGGAAGTGAGTTCATTCGCAATAGATCCCGTCACCGGTAAGTTAAAGTATTTAAACAGCCAGCTTACCCTTGGAGGATTACCCTGTTATATTTCTATTGACCATAAGGGCAAATTTGTACTGATAGCTAACTATTCAGGAGGCAATGTGACCATTCTTCCAATCCTTGATGAAGGTATGCTTGGAAAACATATTGAATTTGTTCAGCATACTGGTCAAAGCATCAATCCTGACCGGCAGGGTGCCCCTCATCCTCATTCTATCATCCCGTCACCAGATAATCATTTCATATTTGTCCCGGACCTCGGGCTCGACAAGATATTGATTTACAAATTTGATCAGGAGACAGGGACATTGATGCAGAACACTACACCCTGCATGTCTTTGAACCCAGGAGCCGGGCCCAGGCATTTTACTTTTCATCCATCCGGGAGATTTGCCTATGTGATCAATGAACTGAATTCCACAATAACAGCTTTTTCCTATGAATCAGCCAGAGGAGAACTGCAAGAGATACAAGCTATCTCTACGCTACCTGAAGATTATACCGGGATTAATTACTGCGCGGATATTCATATTCATCCAAATGGTAAATTTCTTTACGGCTCAAACAGGGGCCATAACAGCATTGCAATTTTTACTATCAACCAGGAAACAGGCATACTGGCAAGAGCTGGTCATGAAGCGACACAGGGTGACTACCCACGAAATTTTGCCATCGGACCTGCCGGAAAGTTTCTCCTGGCAGCAAATCAGCGAAGTAATACTGTTATTTCCTTTCGGATTAATGATGAAACGGGTGATCTGAGTTCGACAGGTTATTCGGTCAGCATTCCCAAACCAGTATGTGTCAAATTTTTAAATTAATCATTCATCTCTGAGTTCCGCAACAAGATTTTTCCTGATATTAATCCGAGTAAACAGACCAATCCAGAGGATGCTGTTAATAATCAGGAAGAGCAGGATCATTAATAAATTGTTGACTGAGACATCGGTATTCCGGGAGAGTAAACTTGGCAATGTAGAGATAATTGCCGGCAGGAAGCCGATTAGTATACCCGCCAGTAACAAAATAAAATATTCACTAAATATAATCCGGTAGATAACCTGTTGCTTATAGCCCAGTGCCTGTAGTAAACCTATTTCACTCCTTCTCTCTAAAATACTGCGTGCCAGCAGGATACCCAGGCCAATGGTGCCAATGAATATACTTAAGATACCGAGCATCAAAAATATTGAGAGATATGTG
>Ga0111176_1065_pt1 | contig 19218 bp, 11 predicted proteins | sample DeeMarSWOR324_28_FD_80229 | JGI IMG/M metagenome (GOLD analysis project Ga0111176, IMG submission 80229) | Bacteroides sp. SM23_62_1 | reverse complement strand
TATGAAAGATGGGCTGAGCTGTTTACAAGGGAAAAAATTGCTGTACTGGCATCTGATCTTGAAGGACATGGTAAATCAGTGGGTAAAAGAGGCGATATAAAGAATTACCAGCTCTTCCTTGATCAGATTGATTTGCAGCTTGAAAAATCCAATGAACTTTTCCCTGATACGGGCCGGATCCTATATGGACATAGCATGGGTGGTAACCTGGTAATGAATTATGCCATGTCGAAGGATCCACCGATTATCGCACTGATCGCCTCCTCTCCCTGGTTACGACTTGCATTTGAACCTCCACCGCATATGATCCTGCTGGCAAAAATCTTCAGGCCGTTATTCCCCGGACTGATGGTGCAAGGGAAAATCGAAAATGCGGACAGGAGCCATGATCCGGTCATTAACCTGGCTGCAAAAGATGATTTGCTGATGTATAGAATGATATCATTGAGATTATTCCACCAGGTTTCAATTAAAGGGCTTTATGCCATACGGAATATATATAAGATCAACCGGCCATTCCTGTTGATGCACGGGAACGCTGACCGGATAACCTCACATGAAGCAAGCATTGAATTAGTAGCTAATACGAGTAAAAATACCCGTTTAAAAATATGGGACGGACTATACCATGAACTCCATAATGAGTTTGAATACAAGGAGATTTTTAATTATATTATGAGCTGGCTGAAAGAAATGAAAATTTATAATCATGGATAAATTCAGGACGGAGGTGATAATTCCCCTCTCCGATTATAAGATCCGTCACCGGTCATCTATTTTGTTTATTGGTTCCTGCTTCACTGAAAATATCGGCATGAAGATGCAGGATTATAAATTCAATGTTGATATTAACCCTTTTGGTATTGTGTATAATCCTCTCTCGGCAAAACAGAACCTTGATGCTTTGATTGAAGGGAAAGTGTATAAAAAGTCAGATCTTTATCATTATACAAACAGATGGATAAGTTTCGACCACCACAGCAGGTTTTCTTATACTGATCCTCAATTATGCCTTGAACGGATCAACCAGCGGATTGATCATGCCTCCGGTAAACTTCCAAAGACCGATTTTCTGATCATTACTTTCGGAACATCATGGATCTATAGACGTGCAGACTCCGGCAAACTGGTATCCAATTGTCATAAATTGCCATCAAAATTTTTCCGCAGGGAACTTCTTACTACTGATACTATTGTACAGAATTACACAATCCTGATCACTGAGTTGTTAAAAATCAATCCGCGGTTGCGTATTATTTTTACCGTGAGCCCTGTAAGACACTGGAAAGATGGCCCGGTGCAAAATACAATAAGTAAATCAACACTTGTCCTTGCCATTCATGAGCTGGTTGAATTATTTGAAGGGGTCGAATACTTTCCGGCTTATGAGATTGCCATTGATGATCTGAGAGATTACAGGTTCTATGAAGCTGACATGCTCCACCCGAACAATCAGATGACAGACTATATATGGAATAAATTCTGCCAGGCATATTTTGACGATGAAACGGTGAAAATCATGAAGGATCTTGAAAAGATGATTAATGCAATGCAACATAAACCCTTTCATCCTGATTCCTTGCAGTACAGGGATTTTTTAATGAAGCAAATGGAGTATATTCAGTCCCTTCAGAAAAAATATCCATACCTGGATTTATCTGTTGAAAAGAATCACTTTGAAAACCAGTATTCAAAGTTTTTATGAACCCGGGAGAAAACTCATCACATTCCTGTGCTCTCTGCAATCAAAAATCATTTTCATATAAATCCTGAACAAAATGACATCAATATTGTTATTTAGGGTGAAAATGATAACAACAAAGATTAAATGAGCTTGTTTAAAAGGAATATTGCATTTATTATACTTGTCCTGTTCACATCAGAAATTATTAACAGCCAGGATGAAGGGAGGGGTATCATTGAGGGAAGGATTTTTAATTCCTCTACAAATGAACCGGTCCCGTTTGCCAGTACTGTGATCTGGGGAACCAATATTGGTTCGGTCAGTGATCTTGACGGACGTTTCATTTTCACGGGGATAAAGCCCGGGTATGTCGAATTAAGAGCCTCCTCGGTTGGTTTTAAACAATATATTTCCGAGCCTATTCTCGTAACAAATGCAAACAAAGTTTTTATCGATATCCCCCTTGAAGAAACCGTTATCGCTATTGATGAGATAACGGTCAAAGCTTCTCCTTACAGGAGGAAAGAAGAGAGTCCTGTTTCCCTTAGAAGGATCAGCATAGAAGAAATAGATAAAAATCCGGGTGGCAATCGCGATATCTCCAAAGTTATACAATCATACCCGGGAGTCGGATCAACTGTATCATTTCGTAATGATTTAATTGTCAGAGGTGGAGGTGCCGGCGAAAACAGGTTTTACCTTGATGGGGTTGAGATACCCAACCTGAATCATTTTGCCACACAGGGAGCTTCAGGAGGTCCTGTTGGAATCCTGAATGTTGATTTTATCAGGGAAGTCAACTTCTATTCAGGAGCCTTCCCATCAAACCGCGGTAATGCACTCAGCTCGGTTCTTGAATTCAGGCAGATAGACGGTAATAAGGATAAACTGAAGTTCAGGGGATCGGTGGGAGCAAGTGACCTGGCTCTTACCCTTGACGGACCAATTGGCCCGAGTACAACCTTCATTGCATCAGCCAGGAGATCCTATCTGCAATTTTTGTTTTCCGTGCTTGAACTGCCTTTTCTTCCAACTTATAATGACTTCCAGTTCAAAGTCAGAAGCCGTATCAATGAAAAAAATGAAATAATTCTACTCGGACTGGGATCTTTTGACGTCTCATCACTTAATCTTAAAGCAAATGAAACTGAAGAACAACGATATATACTAAGTTATCTCCCTGTTAACGAGCAGTGGAGTTACACCTTCGGAATGGTTTACAAGCACTACCGTAAGAAAGGTGCTGATACGTGGGTGATCAGCAGGAATCATCTGAATAATGGCGCATATAAATACTACAATAATATTGAAACAGACACTCTTAAAATTTACGATTATAAATCCAATGAAATTGAAAACAAATTCAGGTTTGAAAATACCTCCAGATATGATAACGGGATCAAACTTAATTGGGGCGTTAATCTTGAATATGCACAATACACCAACAACACATTTAATCGTGGTTTTGCCAATGATGTCCCAATCACTATCAATTACAATTCTGATCTGAATCTTTTTGAATGGGGCCTTTTCAGCCAGGTGAGCAAAGGATTTGCTGGTGAACGGCTCACGTTATCGTTGGGCGTCAGGATGGATGCAAACAGTTATTCAAAGGAAATGAACAATTTTTTGAATCAGGTCTCGCCGCGTTTTTCGTTATCCTACCTCCTGTTTCCAAAATGGTACCTTAATTTCAACACAGGCCGGTATTTCCAGCAACCCCCCTATACCATGATGGGCTTCAGGGATAATAATGGGGAACCGGTGAATAAACAAAACGGGTTGAAATATATACGTGCCGATCATGTTGTGTCCGGATTTGAATTCCTGCCGGACGAAAATTCCAGGATCAGTCTTGAAGGATTTTATAAGTGGTATGATAACTACCCTGTCTCATATCTTGATAAAGTATCACTGGCCAGTAAAGGTGGGGATTTCGGTACATTTGGTGATGAGGAGGTCCTTTCAATTGCCAGGGGCAGGGCATATGGAATTGAATTACTTTACCGAAACAGGGACCTTGCAGGTTTTAACGTGGTCCTGGCCTATACACTTTTCCGGAGTAAATCCCAGGAAATAAGTCAGACACTTCAACCGGCAGACAATTATATACCTTCTGCCTGGGATAATAAACACCTGTTGAACATTACCTCGATCAGAAAATTTAAAAAAGACTGGCAGATAGGGTTTAAATGGAGATTTTTAGGAGGTGCTCCATATACTCCCTGGGACCTGGCAACCAGTCAGAAACGCCCTGCCTGGGATGCACAGGGTATTGGTTACCTTGATTACAACCAGTATAATTCACTCCGGCTGAAAGGATTTAACCAGCTTGATGTAAGAGCAGATAAAGAATATTTCTTTGACAAATGGACTCTTACCTTTTATGTGGATATTCAGAACATTTTAAATCTGAAGGCTGATCAGCCGGATAATCTCTTCCGGGTGGAAGATGCAAACGGGAATCCGGTAATCATTAATCCCTCCGATCCTTATGAAGATCAACTGTATCAACTTAAAATGGTGCAACCTGAAGTAGGAACTGTTTTACCTACAATAGGAATCATCATAGAATTTTAATTGTGATTATTATGATTGAACACAGAGTCCACAGAGATAATATCATAGAGCCCACAGAGATACGTTCATTAAATTTAACTACTCTATGTTCTCTGTGATATCTCTGTGACCTCTGTGGTTAAGACTTAAAAATAGATATTTAACTAAATATGAAACAGTTACCGATTATCCTTTTAATCTTTACGATTCTGTTATCCTGTAAAACCTCAAAAGTTCCCGAACAGCAGGAAAAAGAATTCCTGTTTGCCAATCCTGATGGAAAAGGACCTGAGGTTATACTTGATTTTCAGAAGGGAAAGGAGCATAATCATCCCTCCTTTGTACTCTGGGCAGAAAATATTAACGGACAATACATCCAGACCTTGTTTATCACAGAATCACTGGGGATCGGTGTATTTGGCCATGGTGATGCCTCATCGGGCAAATGGTTGCCCGGAGAGATCAGAAGGCCTGCAGCCCTGCCATACTGGGCCCATAAAAGAGGGATTCGGGCAGATGATGGCCTGTTCATACCCTCTAAAAATAATCCGATACCCGATATATATACCGGCGCAACCCCTTCAGGTGATTTTGAGATAAAGACAAGATTTGACAATAGCCCTGCTGAAAAATTCAGGATTCTTTTTGAGATAAACCAGACATGGGACTGGAATGAATACTGGACAAATAATAAGTACCCGGATGATGATGAATATAAGACGTCATGCCAGCCGTCTCTTGTCTATATGACAGAAATTGATCTGGATAACCTCCAGGAATCCTATGAAATGAAGGTTATAGGTCATAGTCATTATTCCGGGAAAACGGGAGAATTATTCACAGACTTAAGTACAATCACTACTGCACTGAATATCGCTGAAGAGATTAAAATCAGAATAATCCAGCCGTAAAAAATCGAAATAGCAAAAATCGAAATTCGATATTTTTTTGATTTTTGATATTTCGATTTTCAAGGTTTCGAATTTCTTTTTTATTTATTTGCTCCCCACAGTGCAGACCCACAATCCGCTCATGGACAATTTCTTCCGCTTCGCTTCAGAAATTGTCCGATTCTCGAGATTTCGAATATCGAATTTAACTGCCTTTTGATAAGGAAGGCTTTAATTCTCGATTCTCCATCCCAGTTATAAATTAAACTTTTTCATTTTATTATACAATGTCTTCCTTGAAACACCCAGTTTCCTTGCTGTCCTTGCCATGTTTCCCTTATTTAAAGCAAGAGCATTTATAATTAATCTCCTTTCATTTTCTTCAAGGTTAAACGATGCACTATTAAATGTTTTTTCATCTGAATATTTTTTGAATATTACTTCAGGTTTAATGGATTTAGACTCAGTGAGGATTACCGCTTTTTCAATATTATGCCTTAGCTCTCTGATATTGCCCGGCCAGGAATAGTTTTCCATTTCTTTCATGACAGAAGGGGTGAATAAAAGATCTTTTTTCCCATATTTCCTGCTGTAAAGGTCAAGAAAGTGATTCGCCAGAGCAGGTATATCTTCCTTCCTGTCGCGTAATGGAGGTATCTCAATCTGTATTGTATTGATCCGGTATAGCAAATCTTCCCTGAATTCGTCGGTCCTGATTAATCTGTCCAGATTTTTATTGGTTGCTGAAATTAGCCGGATATCTATCGGAATATACTGCGTTGAACCAATTCTTGATATAGTCCTGTTTTGAAGAACTGAAAGTAACTTGGATTGCAGTGTAAGGGACAAATTGGCTATTTCATCCAGGAAAAGTGTACCACCTGAAGCAATTTCAAATCTCCCGGGCCTGTCCTGGTGAGCATCCGTAAAAGCCCCCTTAATATACCCAAACATTTCACTTTCAAAAAGCGTTTCCGGCAACGCACCCATATCCACACTGATGAAAACCTCGTCTGCCCTCAATGATCTTTTATGTATCTCGCGTGCCATGATCTCCTTACCGGTTCCATTCTCACCAAGTAACAATACATTTGCATCCGTCGTTGCAACCTTGTTAATTGTATCCATAACATGTTTCATTGCGGGTGATGATCCCGTTATCAATCTGAACTCCCTGTCAATGTTTTCACTCAGATGTTTTTGTTTATTCCTGAGATTCAGGATCTCAACCTTAGACCTGCGCAGCTTAACGGCCGTATGTACTGTCGCAAGTAATTTCTCTTCATTCCAGGGTTTTTGTATAAAATCTGTCGCCCCTTCCCTGATGGCCCTTACTGCCAGATCGATATCCCCATAGGCAGTCATCAGAATAACGATTGCTGCAGGATCATGTTCAAGTATCTTGTTCATCCAATATATCCCTTCATTGCCACTGCTTATACCTGCAGTAAAATTCATATCCAGAATAACCACATCATAATTTGTCCTCTGTATCAGGTTTGGGATCATACCCGGATTTTTATCCACCGTAATCCTGTCAAAGTGAAGTGCCAGAAATAACCTCATGGACTGAAGGATGTCTTCATCATCGTCTATTACGAGAATATTTGCATTTGTTTTTGACATGACTTTCTTATTATTTGACGGTTTAAAAAATATATATAGTATGAATCTAATTATGTTGTTGAATGAAGGGCTATGTCAAAACTTCAATCTAAGGCTTCACGCAATGGCCGCAAAGTTTTTTTGACATACATTTGATCCTTGCAAGATTGTCCATCTCTTTGTGAACAATAAATGAATAATCCAATTTCCCACCATTCTGCTACTCCTCCATTATTCCATCCATCCATTAATCCATTTTACAACACCCAACCCACCCACCCACACTTACCAATATACTAATATACCAATATACTATTCCCCCATCATTCCATTCTTTCGCAAATGTATAAAACTTACCCACATATGTATAAAATTTACTCACCTTTCTCATCCTGCGAAATCATAACTTGCTCATATGTTGTATTTTAGGTTTTTGGCACAGAAATTGGCCTGATATAATGAACAACCACAAATCAGGGGTTTTAGAGTATTTTCCTCTGATTGCTTGAGTGTTCATCATATACACCGGTAATGGTACAGGAGGTTGTGTGACGCGTGTCCGCAACCTCTTTTTATTTATGAATGGCATGAAAATTGACCTCTAACTGCCAGGTCTTTACATTTACATTCAGGTTTATTATCTTTATAAGAAAAAAAATGAAAACCCTGGTTAGTTTCATTCTTATCAGTCTTTTCCTCTTTGCATCTTATCCCATATCATCACAGGTTACCTACCGGGTTATTAAGGTTAACGGGAGTATTATATATGTCAGAACAGGTAACTCAATGACACAGGGAGATATATTTGACGAAAATGAAAATCTTTCTTTTCAATCACCTAATTCAAGGGCAGCAGTCATAAATCCGAGTACAGGCAGGTTTATCCTGACCCCGGATAATTATGACGACCTGTCCTCAGCAAAATCCAATTTTCTTCCTGCCATGAGTAACCTCAGTACACGGGGAGGTATTATCAATAATCTGAATGATCTGCAGAATCAATTCTGTGATAACATCGTTCTTCTTTGTGAAGCAAGTTATTACCTTAATCCGTATCAGTTCCCGATGAATGAGAACCAGTTTTTCTTCCTGAAATTTCAGCACAAAGGTGAGGAAATCAATAAAAAACTAGGGTATGAAGAAAACAGGTTGATCCTTTCACGGGAAAACATTCTTAAAGTGGATGAAGAACCTATTGATAAATTTGATCATACCGATATTAGTCTTTATTATTACAAGGATGAGCAGTCAGAATATATAAGCGATTTCAGCCTGATAATCCCCGAACTGGATGAGGTAAAGACTGAACTTCAAATCATTCTTGATGAGTCCGCAGAAAAATCCTATAATCAAAAGGTGAATGATATTTCAGCTTATCTATTTGAATTCTACGGGAAGCCCGATAAACAGGATGTGATCGATTACCTGGAAAAAACTTTTGGATTGGTGAGATAATAAAAAGTGTATTTATAAACCAACAGGCTGATCTTTCTTCTTTATTTTATTTAATCTTGATTTCTCAATGATCAGCTTTAGGCTAACGAGTTTTTTGCAGATATCATCCGCAGATTTCGGTGAACTCTTTTATTTATAAATTCTTGCCTTTGATAAACCTGTTAATTTTTGCATAAAATTTCAGCCTCAAGTTTAATCCTGTCAGTGAGGGATTGATCTGAGAAAGGTTTTCTTACTTTTCCAAGATTATTTTTACAACCTGTGCTTAACTTTCTGATATAAGTTCTAATTTTATTAATTTACTATTCATAAAATTTCTGAACTGTTCTGCCATGAAAACAAAAGTCATTTTCCTTGCATGTTTATTACATTTATTGATCCTGAACAGTATTGCTCAGAATATTAAACTCCCTGTATCTAATTACACCAATAAAGAATACGGGCGGGGTTATCAGGCACAGAACGGGGCAGTCATTCTTGACGACCGGGATATCGTTTATGCCGGTAATGCCACGGGTATTCTGGAATATGATGGATCCAGCTGGAATTTTATAAGGGTTCGCCCGGGAGCCCATGTTACATCCTTTTCAAAAGATTCCCTGGGAACGATATTTGTCGGCTCACAGAATGAATTCGGATATCTTGCACCCGACAGGAGCGGAAGCATGAATTATTGTTCTTTGTCCGATTCCCTTCCGGAGGCTGATCGTTTCTTCACAACCATATGGAAAACATATGTTCTCGAAGACAGGGTCTTTTTTCAGGCAGATGAGAATATATTTATTTATAAAAATGGAGAGATCACCACCATTTATCCTGAAACATCTTTCCACACATCTTTCGTCGTTAATGACAAATACTATGTACGTGAACGTAATAAAGGATTGATAGATTATACATCCGGTAAACCTGAATCTCTTCCCGGCGGTGAACAATTCTCTGACCTTGGCATCTTTGCCATGCTTCCTGTTGACAATTCCAGGAAAATATTTATTGCAACACAGGAACAGGGATTTTTTCTCATGGATCCCGATAATGAAACAACACCTTTCAGCCCCATCAGCACTAAGAATGACCGGTTTATCATCCAGGCTAGCATCTATGGAGGAATCAAACTTGAAGACGGGAATTTTGCATTCAATACAACGAATGAGGGAATTATTATCACTGATCAGGCTGGAAGGATTCTGAACATCATCAATAAAGATAGTGGCCTGGGTGTAAATGATGTAAAAAACATTTACCAGGACCGGAATAAAAATATCTGGTGTGCTTTGAATAATGGTATCTGCCGCATCGATTACGCTTCGCCGATTTCTTTTTATACAACCGAATCAGGGATACTGGGTACAATCCATTCCATCATTCGTCATAATAACCGGATTTACCTGGGAACGACAAATGGATTATTCATACAGGAAAAAAGTGCCGGACTTACGGGATCCATTGAATTCAAGCCGCTTGGAAATTTTTCTCACCAGGTATGGGATCTGAAGGAAATTCAAGGATCCCTGATTGCCGGTACTAATTCGGGTCTTTATATGATACGCAATAATTCTGCCAGTTTAATATCTGATATGAATGCCTTCACCATGTACCATCAGCCTGACAGACACCTGCTGTTTGTTGGTGGGAATCATGGGTTATCAGTATTTAGAACAGGACCTTCCCTGAAGTTTTTAAAAAACTTTAATGACATTCGGGAAGATATCAAACTAATAGCTGAAAATAAAAACAGTTTTTATGACGGTATTGAGCTCTGGCTCGGCACCAGCTTTCAGGGAGCAATAAAGGTAATTATATACAATGATCTGACACATGAGACATATAAATATTATGGAGAATTCGATGGTTTGAATGAGGACTGGGTTCTTCCTTTCTCCATCGGTGATTCTGTTCTTTTCGGGACACGGACAGGTATTTTTCACTTTAATGATGAAGAGTTGATTAAACAATCCCTGCCTGATTCCCTGCGCGATAATCCCGAATTTACAAGGGGATTTTTTGAAGGAATTTCAGTTTATGATCACACAACAACCACACCGGTCAGTATAATCCATGAGACTCCTGAAAGAATCTGGATTGTGATAGATAATGAGATTGGTTATATATCCAGGGATCAGACTGACAGTATTGTTATGCAGCCCTTCAGGGGTATTGATATGGGTAAAATTAATTGCATCTGCCCCGATGGTAAAGATCTATGCTGGATTGCTGCCGATGATGGAATTATCAGATATGAGATGGATCATAAAAAAGATTTCAGCCAGTCTTTTAATGTGCTCATCCGGCGGATTGTCGCATCAGGTGATTCGGTTGCCTTTAATGGTACTTTTTACCACTCTTCTGATGATCCTGTTATTCCCTTCAGGGTTGCCCCTGAGCAACCACCAGGCCTGATGGCCGGACTGCCATTTTCACTGAATGATCTGCAATTCTACTTTGCAGCACCCTTTTTTGATGATGAACAGAAAAATCTTTTTTCAGTCAAACTGGATGGTTATGACAGTGATTTTCCTCCCTGGACAAGACAAAACGTTGTTAATTATACCAACCTGCATGAAGGAGAATATACTTTGCTTGTGAAGGCAAAGAATGTTTATGGCCGTGAAAGTGAACCAGCTATATTTACATTCTCAATAAACCCTCCCTGGTTCCGTACTGTCTGGGCATACATCGGGTATGTCGTGATATTCCTTTTGATCATCTACCTGTCAGTACAAATCAGCATCTACAGGTTGAAACAAAAGAATGAGAGACTTGAACAGATCGTCCGTGAAAGAACAGCTGAGATCAGCGCAAAGAACATTGAACTGGAACGACAGAAAAAAGAAATCACCGATAGTATACACTATGCCCAGAGAATTCAGCAGGCTGTTTTGCCGGGTTTTGAGACCATCAGGGAGAAAATACCGGAATATTTTATTCTTTTTAAACCCAGGGATATCGTGAGTGGTGATTTCTACTGGTTTGCTGAAATGGATAAAAAGATTATCATTGTTACCGCAGACTGCACCGGCCATGGCGTCCCGGGAGCTTTCATGAGCATGCTGGGAGTAAGTTTTCTGAATAAGATTGTGAATGAGAATAAAATAATCGAAGCCAACCAGATCCTGAATAACCTGAGAGAGAATGTGATCCAGGCCCTGCGGCAAAAAGGAAAGGAGGGAGAGCAGAAGGACGGCATGGATATGGGCCTGTGTGTTATTGATTTTGACCGGATGACCATGGAATTTGCCGGTGCACACAACCCGCTTTATTTTATCCGCAATAATGAGTTGAATGAGACAAAAGCAGACCGGATGCCGATTGCTTTTTACGAAGAGCTGAAGGAATTCACCAGTCATAGGATACCCCTTGAAAAAGGTGATTGTTTTTATATGTTTTCAGATGGATATGCCGATCAGTTTGGCGGACCCAATGGGAAAAAATTCAAATATAACCAGCTTAAAGATTTGCTTATCAGTATTAAAGATAAGCCTATGAACGAACAGAAGGAGGTGCTTGATCAAACATATCATAAGTGGACAAGCGAGCTTGACCCGGAAGGCAAACCATATGAACAGGTGGATGATATACTGGTTGTTGGAGTCAGGATCTGAAATATATACCCCGTTAAAGGAAAAAGTAAATCCACCTTCGCTAAAGTTGCGGTGGACGGAGAAAGTTTACATTGTGAATTTTTATGAATGAAAATATTTCACAGGAGAAAAATTTATTAGTATGAATCCTTTTATATTCAATATATATTCTTTTTTGGTATAGTTCATTTCATCGTTTACATAACACTGCTTTCATTTTCAGGGAATATGCAGACAAAAATATTGTTAGTCAGTTTAAATATAATCCTATGCTTCTGTTACTTTCAATCTGCATCCGGTCAACAGGCTGCCTTTAATCGTCCGAAAGTTGGAATTGTCCTTAGTGGCGGAGCTGCAAAGGGGCTGGCACATATTGGAGTACTGAAAGTTATTGAAGAAGTAGGATTACCTGTCGATTTTATTGCCGGCACAAGTATGGGAAGTGTCATTGGCGGTCTTTATGCCATCGGATATGATGCCGGGCACCTGGAACAACTTGCACTGGAACAGGATTGGGATAAGCTACTTGGAGACAATATTTACCGGCAGGATTTATCAATTGAAGAAAAAACTGAAGAAGATCTGTATTTCATCTCTTTTCCTGTTGGTGAATCAGGATTCAACCTGCCATCAGGTCTGATCAAAGGGCAAAATATCGAGAACCTGCTCAATAAATTGTGTGCCCATGTTTATAATATCAGGGATTTCAACAATTTTGAGATCCCATTCTTCTGTGTTGCCGCAGATATCATGAGCGGAAAGGAGGTCGTCTACAGATCAGGTTATCTCCCCCATGCAATCAGAAAAAGTATCTCTATCCCTTCCATTTTTGAACCTGTGGAACTAGATAGTATGGTGCTTGTTGATGGTGGGGTCATAAATAATTTCCCTGTTGACCATATGAAGAGAATGGGAGCAGATATTATCATCGGGGTATATACAGGACATCAAAAACCGGAGAGGGAAGAAATGGGTGATCTGATTAAGGTTTTTGAGCAAACAGTTTTTCTGACCTCCGCTGAAAAGGATAATCTGAATAAGACACTTTGTAAAATTCTAATTTCGCCTGATTTCACCCGCCTGAATGCTTCAGATTTTTATTTGGCCGACACAATCATTAAAAGAGGAGAAGAAGCAGCAAGATCCGTTTTTTCCGATCTGCAAGCACTTGCAGATTCTTTGAAAAATTTTGGTGATTATAAGCCCGCTAAGCCATCATTCGAAACACTGGATTCCGTTTTCTTGAAAAAAATTGATATCTGCGGACTAAACAAGGTATCATCGAAACTTATGACAGGAAAACTTCATCTGGAGGAAAATTCCGTAACAACACCACAGGCAATATTTGATGCGATAGATCATGCTTATTCCAGCCTTTACTTTGAAAAAATAACTTATGAACTTGAAGAAATGATTGATGACCCTTCTGGAAAAGGAATAAGATTAATCATTAATGTGAGGGAAAGAGAGGGGGTATTATTGCGTCTGGGCATTAATTATAATACAGATCTTAAATCTTCAATAATCCTTAATGCAACATTCCGGAACCTGTTACTCGATGGTTCTAAATTATCAATAAATCTTGGCCTGGGAGAGAATCCTCGAATCCTTGCTTCGTATTTTAAAAATAATGGGTGGAAACCTGGCTTTGGAATCGATCTGGATATTCAGAATTATGATATCTTCCGGTACGAAGGATCTAGAAAAATATCAACACTGGATTATACCGATTATTCATCCCGTCTGTATCTTCAGTCAATAATCAGTAACTCCTATTCTTTCGGAGGGGGGATAGAGTATGAAAGGGTTATACTCAAACCAATCATCAGTGAGACAATAGAAGAAAAACAATCCACAGATTTTTATAATGTTTATGGATATATTCTTCTTGATACCTATGATGATATATCTTATCCAACCAGGGGATCCAGGCTAATAACTACTTATAAATTGGTTAATCATCAACCCACTTCATCTGCTCATTTTATGAAATTCCGCTATGACCAGGCCATCAATACAGGTAAACGCCTTACTTTCATCCCCGGAATATTTGGAGGAATCAGTACAGCAGATTCTTCAGCTTCAATATATCATTTTTATCTTGGGGGGCTTAATCAATTTAACAGGAAGGGATTATTACCCTTTACAGGACTTGAATTTATGCAGGTAACAAACAGGAACATAGCGGCAGCCGGATTAAATATTCAATATAATTTCTGGAAAAATAATTACGTCACCCTGAGATTTAATGCAGGTAGTACTTCATGGGATATGGATAGCCTGTTTGAAAAGAACAGTGGAATATACGGATTTGGATTAACATATGGGAACAACAGTATCATTGGCCCTATCGAGGTCACACTGATGGGGTCAAACCTGCACAGGGATCTGTTTACCTATTTTAATATTGGATACTGGTTTTAGATTAGTTCAAAGTTCTAAGTTCATGGTTCCAGGTGAGTTGAGAGATAGAGTGATGAGTGTGAAAGAAAGTAAGAGGTTTACAAATTATGGACTTACAAAATTATTGTTTCTTTGTTTACAGTTAGTGGAATCAGGCTGAGACTGAGGGAAAATAGAATTCAGATTTGTGATTAACGATTTATGATTTAAGAAGTTAAACTTCAAAAATCTTAAATCGCTAATCATTATTCTTAAATCAACTTACCATGAAAATCCTCATCGCACCGGATAAATTCAGAGGTTCCCTTACTGCTGCTGAGGTTGCAGAGGCTATTGCTGAAGGCATTCAGACCGTCATTCCGGAATGCGAGGTGACCAAATTTCCCCTTGCTGACGGTGGCGACGGGACAGCATCCATATTGACAAATCATTTCAAAGGGGAACTGGTTCATATTCGTGTCCATAATCCTGTTTTCGAAATTATTGATGCCGTTTATGGTTATGCAGAAAAAATCCAGACTGCATTTATTGAAATGTCAGCTGCATCCGGATTAAGGTTAATCCCGAAAGAACAACAAAATCCACTTCATACCTCCACACTGGGGACAGGTGAAATGATAAAGGATGCGATTAACAGGGGAGCTCAAAGGATTTTTCTCGGGATTGGCGGAAGTGCCACAAACGATGCCGGTACAGGTATGGCAGCTGCACTGGGTTATAAATTCCTTGATATCAAAGGAAATGAATTAAAACCGGCAGGTGGTAACCTTGAATATATCCATTCAATCAATGATTCAGTTCTCCTTTTTAATCCTTCCAGTATCAGTGTCAGAGTAGCATGCGATGTAAGCAATCCACTGTATGGAAAAAACGGTGCAGCCTACCTCTACAGTCCCCAGAAAGGAGCTACACCCGAAATAGTTAAAAAGCTCGACAAAGGATTGAGAAATTTTGCCAGGGTCGTAAAGGATAAGTTTGGAAAAGATGTCAGCAAACTTCCCGGGGCGGGAGCATCGGGTGGATTGGGTGCCGGGGCAGTCGTCTTCCTGAATGCCAGCCTTACTTCCGGTATTAAACTGGTTATGGAAATTACCGGGTTTGAGGATTACCTTAGAACCAGTAACCTGGTTATCACCGGCGAAGGGAAAATAGATAAGCAGACGTTCCAAGGGAAGGTTGTGGATGGAGTAACACAGCTTGCCAAAAAATACAGTATCCCCGTGCTGGCTATCTGCGGTGACCTGTTAATTGATGATCATGAACTGACGAGGCATGGAATCAAAGAAGCCCGTTCCCTTGTAAGTTATTATGGATCCGTTGAACAAGCAATGAAAAATGCAGGAACAGGCATAAAGGAAGTTACACGAATGATTCTGAAAAAGTTTAATCAATAATTGAATCTCAGGTATATTATCCATTTTAAATGTCCCAGATAAGCCAGGCTCTACAATACTATCTGTAAAATGAATGTCCCGGCTGGAAAGCCGGGACATTCATGCCAGCGTCGGTAGAAAAAATGGAGCTTCCCAGCCGGGACATAATACTTCCACTGGTTCAATATAGAACCCTGCTGCTCCAAGAATCCAGAGATTTACAGCCGGACAACTCTAAGCTTCGGGAATATTTCAAGATCCTGATTATAATCCCTGTATCTCAAGATTGGTCATTCCAAGCTCTTTTGCCCATGATACAATATCATAGTACTCCTGCCTGGTTATGCGGCGGGAGATTTCAGTGTAATTAAAAGCTTTATGGGCAGGCCGGTATTGCGACATGATGTTCACATACGTTTCTTTTGGCAGGTTCTCCGCTATCCATGACATAACCTCTCTCGATCCGCTCACCCCATTAGGCATAACCAGGTGACGGATCATGAGCCCGCGATACATCAGTCCATCACTGGCCGGCCTGGCAACACCAACCTGGCTGTGCATTTCCAGCAAAGCTTTTTTAGTATACTCCGGATAATTTTCCACTTCAGATGAATACTTTGCCGCCATCTTTTCATCCGAATATTTGAAATCGGGAAGATAAATATCTACAACACCATCCAGTTTCTGTAAAATCTCCACACGTTCATATCCATGCGTATTATAAACCAGGGGCAGCCGCAAACCGTTCGCTGCAGCAATATCAACGGCAAGCAGTATATGAGGAGAATAGTGTGTCGGTGTCACAAAGTTGATATTATGGCACCCGGCTTTCTGAAGGTAAAGCATCATCGCAGCCATCTCTTCAATGCTCCGTGATACACCCTGGCCTCCCTGGCTGATTTCCCAGTTTATGCAAAAAACGCAGCGGAGAGCACAGTTGGTGAGGAATATTGTTCCTGAACCACCTTTCCCAACAAGCGGACGCTCTTCCCCAAAATGGGGATGAAAGGAAGAAATTTCCAGTTGCATGCCCGCCTCGCAATCACCTTTCTTGCCTAATAATTTATTGTCTCCACATTCCCGTGGACAAAGCTTACAATCAAGCAAAATCTCCCATAGTTCTTCACCTCTTTCTTTCAGCTCCCCGGTCTTATGCAGCTTCAAATAAGAAGGTTCAAAATCTGTATTTGCATTATGTATTTTCCTCAGGTTCTTTTCTGGTTTGCCGCATCCAGTAAACAATTCCTTTTCTATACCATATCGGCTTCTTCGAACAAAACCCGATAATACAGATAGAGATCCCAGGCTTAATGCAGTTATAATTGCATAAAATATGGACCCGATAAATGTTCTTCTGTTTCGCCGGCTCATACGAAGAAGAATATTTTGTATATCTATCCTTATAAGGAATATAAGATGTAATCAATTGATGATGTAAGTTACAAATTAATAGCATCTGCCCCGTAGCAAAACAGACTTTACTGATCATATTCCGTGCTTAAAGAATGTGTCCGGTTGGAAACCGTACTTCACTGTTCTAACTTTCGTAAGAATTAGAAGTTATCTCAAAACTATAATAAAAGGTTTCACGCAAAGTTCGCAAAGTGTTGATTAATAAATATTTGAACTTTGCATGCTTGATGCTTTTCTTTGCGTACTTTGCGTGAAAAACTAGTTTTGAGACAGCCTCAACCTTGCTTCTGTAAATCAAATCTGTTCACGGTACTTATATAATATTTGCGACACCTGTGACCTAGTAACTTTGTCACGATTGCGACAATTGCGACTCCCGAAATGGCAGACATCTTTGATTTCTTTGCCATTTCGAGGATGCCCGAAAAACATTGGCATCAGCCTCAGGCTGATTGCCTGTTTTTCGGCACCTGCGACCTCTGTGATAAGTGTCCCCATTCCCTTTTTTTTTGTACATTTAATATTTCATGAATCATGTCACTAACCACTGATATGAAAACCGCTCTCTTCTACCAGAAACTCGATGATTCTAAAGTCCGGTGCTTCCTCTGTCCTCACAACTGCATACTCACAAACAACAAACTTGGTATATGTGGTGTGAGAAGGAACAGGAGTGGTGATCTTTATAATGAAACCTATGAAAAGGTCTCATCGATTCATTTTGATCCCATCGAAAAAAAACCATTATATCACTTCCTGCCAGGTAAAATAATACTATCAATTGGCAGTATCGGTTGTAACCTTAAATGCAGTTTTTGCCAGAACTGCGAAATATCCCAGGCAACAGTTGATGATTTCAGGTGGTTAAACCATTATTCAGTGGAGGAAATTGTGGACATTGCAACAGATAAAGCCGGTAATACAGGACTTTCATATACATACAATGAACCAACTATTCATTATGAGTATATGCTGGATATTGCAACAAGAATCAAAGAAAAAAAGATGTATAACACAATGGTGTCCAACGGATATATCAATCCTGAGCCTTTAATAAAGCTGATGCCTGTTATGGATGCTTTTAATATTGACCTGAAAGCTTTTACTGAAGATTTTTATAAGAAGCATTCTAAAGCAAAATTGCAGCCTGTATTGGAAACACTCAAACTGCTGCATCAACACGGGAAACACTTTGAGATCACCAACCTGGTGATACCAACATTGAATGATGATCCGCTGGTTTTTGGTAAAATGATTGATTGGATCTGTGAAGAACTTGGTGAATTTACTGTCTTACATCTTTCACGTTATTTTCCCCATTATAAAATGAATATTTCCAGCACCCCGGTCTCCACCCTTGAACGGTTATATAATATCGCAAGGGAGAAATTGCATTATGTCTATCTGGGCAATGTGGCAGGATCAGAGGGTCAGAATACCTATTGCCCGTTTTGTCATCATTTGCTCATCAGCCGGTTTGGATATAATACCTCTATAACAGGTTTAGGAGTTGATGGGAAATGTAAAAAGTGCGGGCTTTTAGTACCAAACATTGTATTGTAAAACAATTATAATTCATTTCACACCTCTCCTAAATCCTCTCCCCTGAAGAGGGAGAGGACTTTTACCCCTTCCCTCTTCAGGGGAAGGGGACAGGGGATGGGGTGAAGTTGTGAATCATATTTTACAAGATCTTATTACTTTATAACATGTAGAACACATTTTCATATTTAGGAAAATTCCCTTCTGTGGAACAAATAACATTTATGCAATCAATATTCCAGTATTCCAGTATTCCATTTTTCAGATTATATCACAGACTCAAAATAAATCAAATGTCCCTAATGCTAATAGTCTAAACCAATGAAAACACGGGAAGCTGTTGTTGCCGGATCCTTTTACCCCGGAACAAAAAAAGAGATCGATAACCTGCTTGACAGGATATATTCTAATGAAAAACAACAAATCAGAACCGAACTTGCATCCAGAAACCTGATCGGTGCTGTGGTGCCTCATGCAGGTTATATCTATTCTGCCTATGAAGCTGTGCATGTCTTTGAGATCCTTAAAAAATCACCCGTGCAGTATGATACATTCTTTATCATTAATCCAAATCATACAGGGTATGGGAAAGAGATTGAAGTGGATGATAATGAACGCTGGGGCACTCCCCTCGGATACGTTGAAACGGATACAGATTTCAAGCGCCACCTGGATCTTCCTGTATCCGACATGGCACAGCTGAGGGAACATTC
>Ga0111176_1064_pt1 | contig 19223 bp, 20 predicted proteins | sample DeeMarSWOR324_28_FD_80229 | JGI IMG/M metagenome (GOLD analysis project Ga0111176, IMG submission 80229) | Bacteroides sp. SM23_62_1 | reverse complement strand
CCTTCCGCAAAGAGACACTTCAAAACTACTGATCTATCATAAAGGTCGGATATCCCACACCATTTTCAGTAATATCCATAATTATATTGATCTGGATGACCTGGCAGTGTTTAATGACACAAGGGTGGTTCAGGGCAGATTATTATTTAACAAGCCTACAGGTGCGAAAATTGAAGTTTTTTGCCTGGAACCAGTAGATCCTTACCTCTATGATGCTTCCTTCCAGAGGAAAGAAAGTGTTGTATGGAATACACTTATTGGTAACGCAAAAAAATGGAAAACCGGGCCACTATTCAGGAGAATAGAACATCCAGTAAAAGACATAATCTTAAAAGCTGAAAAACTTAGTGGCAGTGGCGCTACATGGCAGGCATGCATAAGCTGGGAACCTGGTGATTATTCTTTTGGAACAATCCTTGAGATAGCAGGTTCAACACCTTTACCTCCCTATTTGAAACGTGAGCCGACACCGGATGATAAATATACATACCAAACTATTTATTCATCTATAGACGGATCTGTTGCCGCACCAACAGCAGGATTCCATTTCACGGACAATATCCTGGATGAATTCAGAAAGAGAAAAATGCATACCATGAATCTTACGTTGCATATCGGTGCAGGAACTTTCAGACCCGTTGTGGCAGAAGAAGTCTCTCAGCATCCCATGCATTCTGAACATATTTTCTTCACGCTGGATAACCTTAACCAGTTATCAGGTTTTCAGGGTAATATACTGGCTATTGGAACAACTTCCACAAGGACAATTGAATCAATTTACTGGCTGGGTTGCAAAATAATACGGAATCCCGAAATTACCCCTGAAAATCTTACACTGAAACAATGGGAAGATCATGATCTTATTGCTGTTCCAAAAGAAAAGAGCATTGATGCATTCATAGATTATTTTGAGAAATATCGAATCAGAGAAATCCATACATCAACACAATTGATGATTATCCCCGGATACCAGTTCCGAATTGTGAATAAAATGCTCACAAATTTCCATCAACCCAAAAGTACACTTCTATTACTGGTCAGTGCCTTTATTGGTGATGACTGGAAAAGGATTTACAGGTATGCCATGGATAATGAATTCAGGTTTTTGAGTTATGGGGATAGCAGTTTACTGATTCCATAACTGATAAGGTTTCCTGCATGTCACCGTTTCCTGATAATCCATATGTCCTGGGGAATGTAATTGCCTTCTGATGCACGTTCGATATGCTCAATCAATTCAAAGCCCTGGAATAATTGCATCATAAATTCGAGGGGCTGGAACGCACAATAAGTTCTGTGACCCAATTTAACTTTACCCCTGGTTACCAATTTACCTTCATCAAACAACCTGATTTCCATTCCTGTTAACTTGGATCGGAATGATCTGCCCTGAGTTGTAATGTAAATTATACCATTCTTTTTACAAATCCTGGTTAGCTCTTTAAACCAGGCATGGTGCATAACTTCTGACAGATGGGTGAAAACTGAGACAGCAATGATAATATCAAAAAATTTATCTTCATATGACAATGGAGGATGCAATTGGTTGAGGCTGAATTTTACATTTGGAATATTCCGAGAGCACCACTCAATGGTTTTTTTGTTATAATCTGTACCATAATATTCACATTCACTCTTTGTTAGTTCAGGTAAATGCCTGATTATTCTTCCAGGACCACAACCCCAGTCAAGTATTTTTAAATTTATAAGCTTCCTGTATTTTTTGAAATAATCAACCATTTGTCTCGATGAGTCCAATCCCTGGTTATAATAACTGTCATAATCTATCTGAAAAGATTCATAAAGAATGTAATCCGGAGGCAAAAGAACATCCGGATTTTTCAGTCTGAACTCCCTGTTCTTCCTATAATTCCGTATTCGTTGCAAATAATAACGCAGGTAGTCTACTACGTGCATCAGCAGCATTTTACGTAATATGATTGATAAATATCCTTTAAGCATATTTAATTTTATCAATACAATACTCCCCTGATTTATTCATATTGCTGAAAAACAATTATATGCGAAGACTTTCTTACTGATGAGGAATTCGGATTATTCGCAGTGAATATAATTTATTGTTCCTGAACTCATACGATGATTTCGAGTCATGGTATGAGTAATCCCAAACTCTTTACTCACATTCTCCTGGAACCGGGAACCAAGAACCAGGAATTAAGACCGCAAACCATTCTCTCACACGCTCCAACCCACACACCCTTAGCCTTACACTTAGCCTTTCATACTTATTGTTTTTTCTTCAGCAACCGCTTAAGTGTAGTAACAAAACCTTCTATATCTTCTTCTGTCGTATCCCATGCACACATCCAGCGAACCTCATTCTTTTTTTCATTTCTGACATAAAAGAAATATTCATCCTGCAGTGGTTTGGTAATCTCCTCCGGGATGATTGCAAAGATCATATTGGATTCGACCTCCTGTGTAATGGTCACCTCCGGAATATTTTTAACATGTGCCTCCAGAATTTTAGCCATTTTGTTTGAATGTAAAGCCAGTTTCAGCCAGAGGTTATCAGACAGATATCTTTCAAATTGTGCTCCTATGAATCTCATTTTCGAGGCAAGTTGCATTCCCTGTTTTCTTAAATATTTGAAATCAACAGAATGGGTTTTATTAAAAAAAATGACCGCTTCTCCATACATTAACCCGTTTTTCGTTCCTCCGAATGATAAAATATCAATTCCTGCATCCATTGTAAATTCCCTGAAATTTTTACCAAGAAATGCTGCAGCATTACTGATCCTTGCACCATCCATATGAACGAGCATATTATGTTTATGTGCATACTCGGTGAGTTCTTTAATCTCCTCAATCCGATAGACTGTTCCCATCTCAGATGTCTGGGTAATTGATAAAACCCTGGGTTGAGAGTGATGTTCAAAACCAATACCATACATCTCTTTTTCTATGTTTTGAGTCCGCAATTTCCCGTCTTCCGTAGGCAAGGCTAACACTTTACATCCTGTAAACCTTTCAGGAGCGCCGCATTCATCTTCATGAATATGGGATGTCTCGGCGCAGATAATGGCGTGATAGGGTTTTGTAACTGCATCAAGGCCAAGAACGTTCGCTGCTGTTCCAATGAATACAAAATAGGCATCAATATCCTCACCGAATAATTCATAAATCTTCCTGATCCCCCTTTCGGTGAATACATCATCTCCATATGCAACCGTGTGTCCCTGGTTAGCATCCTGAATAGCTTTCAGAATTTCCGGATGAATCCCGGCATTGTTGTCACTGGCAAATCCTCGTTTTAACATAGTTGTACAGTTCAAAGTTTAAAGTTCAAAGTTTAAAGTTTATTCTCCATGCTCCATGCTCTATGCGATCAGTTCAAGGTTCAAGGTTTCTTCTTTTTACTCCTTGCACCATGCTCTATGCGCTATGCTCTATGCTTGAAAATCATGACAGTTAAAAAAGTTCATCATATTTAGTCCAGAGGAAATCTCCAAGTTCCCAGGCTTTGCAAACGACTTTATTACCCCAATTATTTGTGTAATCTGTCAAAAGTTGTATTGTTTTATCAGGCTTATCAGGTTTATATAATTCAAGGGCTTCTTCCTCGATCTGTTTTTGGTTCCGGAACAATTCCTGCTGCCATGGATTCCAGACGGCATCCACATCATATCTCATATCACCCCATCTTTGTGCTGCCAGGGTACCCAGGCGGTTAAAAGCCCACCAGGCCGACCGGGTTGTATAGCCATTTGGTCTACCCGGTGTTTTATATGGTTCAGGAAGGTCTGTAACAGAACAATATACTGGTATATATATGGATGTGGCAACATTATCCATGGCCAGCCAGGTAACTCCTCCTATTTCATCAGGTAACCAGTTTCGGGACTGGATAATTGTAGCATACATGGTATACCACCGGGCAATGGTTCGTTCACCCCTCCAGCCCCAGCCACCATTTATCTTAAAAACCCTGTTCATGTCATAAGGCATAAAAGGATTGGCCAGTGGAGAGATTATTGTTTTACCATCATCATCCGTGACAGTAATATCTTTGATGAAATTATAATCAGTCCCTTCATAATAATCCTTAAAGATTCTTACAAGCAAATCGAGGGTTACGGGCTGGTCGGGTTTCACCGAAAAAGGATAGTTCTCGGCATTTGGATCCAGAGCCAGTGAAGGAGCAACAAGGTCCAATACTCTCCACTCACGGCGTCTGGAGGCAAATGACGTACGGCTTTCAGGTGCATAGGCATAACAGAACCTGAAAGGTCCCTTGGATTCATCCCACCAGCCATATTCCTCTGCCAGTGAATATACATTATCTGATGCAAGAAAATGATCCGTATCCGAGAGATTAATTTCCATGATCCTGCTGGCATTTGCATTTACCGACACATGGTCATCCGGAACTCTCTGTGCAGCCCATACAGATCCAACCTTTCCTTTCCCAGGTCCGAGTATCTCAAAGTGCCAGACCTCATTCTTATCACTGATCGTAAGACACTCACCAAAATCGTTCCACCCATAAGCAGCTGTTAATTCACCTGCCAGGAAGATGGCTTCCCTGGCTGACTTACTGCGCTCAAGCATCAACTGGCATAATCTCTGGCAATCTATCAGGCCTGAATCGGATTGTAATTCTTCTCTCCCACCAAATGTTGATTCTCCTATTCCAACCTGGTACTGGTTCATGCATGGATAAGCTGTGTTGATATAGCCATAAGTGGTTGGTGCCTGGGGGATCTCACCTATCTGAACATGTTTGTAGGTTGGCATAGCCAGTGAATCATAAGGAATCCTCTTAAACATCGGCATAGTTTCATGCATACCATGCTTTTGCACCGGTATTATATTTATCCAGGATCTTGTTCGATGACTGTCATCTGTATGCGACGTAATGACGGAACCGTCTGCAGTGGCCAGCCTGCCCAAGGTAATTGAAGTACATCCATCAGGCATGGAATTTTCCCAATCCGGAGGATCCTGCGCTGTTAATGATAGAAAAAATTGAAAATAAAGTACAACAAATAAAAGATTTTTTGGAAAATGAGCTTTCATTTTATTAACTTTGAGTAATTTGCTATTTAAATTTCATTAAATCAAAGAAAGTCTATCTGCTTGTTACAGATTTCTGGTTGCTAATCCATTAAAATTCAGCATTTTGCCTTGGTCTAAATGGAGGAATAAACTGAATAAATCACGGATAACCAACTACTGACATTGTAAAATTCAACAATTTTGATAGTAACCAGCAACTAGTTAAGCAGGTTTTTTTTGCGCTAATTTAACATTGTTTAGATTGTCATTTGCAAAACAGGACATTGAAATTGCCGAAATTAAATCACACAGGATGAAGGAGAATGCCTATATAGAATTGAAAAGCAGGTTGCTTAAAGAGTGTGAGCGGGTGCAGAAAAAGGTTGTTGACAGTGCCAAAGCAGCAATGGATGAAGTTCAACTAGCACTGAATGAATATGGCCCAAATAAAGACCGTTATGATTCATTCCGTGACCAGCTGATCGGCAAGCGCGATATGTTCTCCACACAGTATCAGAAAGCACATTCTGAATTCACTGTTTTACACAAAATTAATTCGAAAAATATCAACAAGATAGTCGAGTTTGGTTCAGTTGTTCTAACTGATTCCTGCAAATTTTTTATTTCAATCAGTGCAGGAAAAATTATTATTGATGGGCAAACCTACTATGCCATTTCCCCGATGGTACCTCTTTATAAAGCAATGGAAGGTATGAAAAAAGGTGATGTGTTTGAATTTAATGGTAAAAAGCAAACCATTCAGGATCTGTTCTGATTCTTCCATAAACCATTTTATTTACTCAATCTGAATTCTTTATCATTGCCTGTCATTTTCTCATCATTCCAACCGGAAATATTCCGGTAAGATGAAAAGTTGAGATCATCATATGTTGAGAATAGTGAATGCAGTAAATTGTCATAGTTTTTTTAAATTACCACATTCAAATTCATTAGACAAATTAACCTGATGATATTCAAATATGAAGAATCTCACTCAAAAAAAGGAAGAAAGGTACAACAGGATTTATCTTCAATTAAAGGAGCTGCTAAAAAGCAGCCCGAACGAAATTGCCAGGATGGCAACTTTGGTTGCCGTTTTGCATCATAAAATGGATGGATTTTTCTGGACAGGATTCTATCTTCTTCACGATGGAGATTTGATGGTAGGCCCCTATCAGGGCCCCTTAGCATGCCAGTTGCTTGAAAAAGAAAAGGGTGTTTGCTGGGCAGCAATCAATAGTCAGAAAACAATATCGGTGCCTGATGTAACAAAGTTTCAGGGTCATATAGCCTGTGACTCCAGGTCAAGATCTGAAATTGCTGTCCCGCTTAAAAATGAAAAAGGAAAAATCGTGGGAGTACTTGATATAGATAGCAAAATACCAGGACATTTTGACGAAACAGATGTTATTAACCTTGAAAAGATTGGTGAACTGATATATGCTGTTTGATTTTGCAGCCTCAAAAATTCAGCTTCCTTTATTTTCCGGTATCAGATCATCAATGATTGTTGATAATTTCTCTAGGTTATAGGGTTTTGTAAGCAGTTTATCAAATCCGGAATCTCTGAAATCTTCAAAAAATAATTCCGGATTATGAGCGGTAAGTGCAACAATAGGAATCCTGTTCGCGGGAGCAGGAAAATTGTTCCTGATATAGTGGACCGTTTCAATACCATTCATGACGGGCATCTCAATATCCATTAAGACAAGATCAAAATTCTCTTTTTCCAGAGCTTCTATCGCTTCTCTGCCGTTTTCAACCTGTGCATAATCATGACCGAGAGTCTTTAATAATTCTACAAGCAGGTATCGGTTTGTGAAAATGTCATCAACAATAAGTATTCTCATTGAAATCTAATTATCCAAATTCACTCAACGTATTAACAATATCCATACTTATAATTTCAACTTCGGAACCATTCAGTGCAATAATTTTATCATTCCGGAATTCAGTAAGGGTACGTATGAAGCTCTCCTTCGTTGTTCCTGCAAGCTGAGCTAATTCTCTGCGGGTTAAAGGAAATGAAAATTTTTGACTATGATAAACTTCATTTATAAAATATAATAATACATCTGCTATCCTGCCGGGTAGTTGTTTCTGTGTTTGATTCATTAACCGGTCAAAAATATATAATCCTTCCTTACTGATTATATTTAAAAGTTGTAATCCAAATTTCCCATTATCCAGGATAACGTTTTTAAAAACATTGATATCAATGAAACAAATCGCTGTCTCTTCAACAGCTGTTGCAGAATATTGATGTATCTGGTTGCCAAGAACAGACAACAGACCGATATATTCACCCGGTAATGCTAACTTCAATATAATCAATCTGTTATTCCTTCCTTCTTTGGTGATTTTTACAAGGCCGGATGTAACGATCATGATATGTGAAGTGCGGGTACCCTGTCTGAAAATGTTATCTTTTTTTCTGAATATGGCAATATTGCTATTTCCTACCACAATCTGCGTTTCTTTTTCATTCAGCAGATGGTCATGGGGTAAGCTTTCCCGAAAAAGCTTATATTTTATGCTATTCTTACTCTCCAAATCCACCATAATATGTTTGGTAAATATACGATAAAGGCATATATATTGGATATCAGATGATTTAAATCATCATGTTAAGATAATCCATGTCAATGGTTTTTAAAAAGCGTCGTGAAAAAAAAGAGTAATTTTAATTATCAAAATGGAACAGTACATGATAATCGTCCGGATGAAATCTGATCCGGTAAAAATCAGGTTGGTGATAATATTAACCTGGATCTTGATTTTATCACTTTGTGCCAGTAAAAATATTGAATTAGGGCCTCTCATGGATAAGCATTTCTGACCGGGAGAGGTCAAAACATTTATATATAATGGCTAATAAAAGCAAAAAAAAGATTTTGATTATTGATGATTCAAATACAAACGTCATTCTCCTGGAAGCTATTCTTAAAAACAAAGGATACAGTGTAGAGAAAGCTTTATCTGTTAATGAAGCCAATCAAATTATTAAAAAGACCATACCTGATTTAATCCTGCTCGATTTGTTGATGCCAAACATCAGCGGTTATAAGTTTCTTGAAGAACTGAAGCAAAACAATCGGACAAAAAATATACCTGTTATTATTGTGTCCGCCCTTTCAGATAATGATAGTAAGCTCAGAGTAAAAAAACTGGGTATTGTCGATTATCTTGAGAAGCCCATTGATCTGAAATCCTTGCATGCGGTTGTTGAAAAATCCTTTGTGCATTAATATACCAAACCCATCCTGATTGATTACGGGATTTTATTATCCTTCCAAATTTTGTCTTCATCATCATATATAATATTTTAATAATAAGTATTTTTATTCCTGATTAATCTGATCTTATGTCAGAATTCCGGTATAAAGATCGTGTTATTCAATATCCTGTTTATGGAGTATTAATTGGAATCATCTTTCCCTTGATATCCTTTTTAATCCACGTATTTTCAGGGGACATTTTATTCACATTCAAAGGCTATGCCACCCTTCACCGGATGATGTCTGCCCAGTATCTTCTGGATATTTTGCCCGTTGCCGGAGGAATTACCGGATATCTTTTAAGTAAAACAGTAAATGATTTCCGGCACCAGATTTACACCATTCACCGTAATGAAATTTCAAAGGATCAAAAGATACTTGAGTACATTAACAACTTAATGGAAAACAAACTGGACAGGGAAATTCAGCTGGATGAGAAAGCAAATCCTCTGGCAAAGTCACTCAACAGCCTCAGAACATATCTTAGAAACAATGCAGAAGAGGAGAATCGAAGAAAACAGGAAGATTATCAACGCAACTGGGTAGCTGAAGGATTAGCGCGGTTTGGTGAATTGCTCCGCTATAACACAGATAACATTGAGGAATTTTCATATAATCTGATCAGCAACCTGGTTAAATATATGGATGTTAATCAGGGTGGATTTTTCCTTCTGGAAAAAGGTGAAGACCAAAAAATATTATTCGATATGAAAGCCAGTTATGCTTACGACCGGAAGAAATTTGCAAACCGCCAGATCGAATGGGGAGAAGGTCTAATAGGAACATGTGCGCTTGAAAAACAGAGTATTTATCTTTCAGATATTCCATCTTCATATCTCCTTATAACATCCGGATTGGGACATGCCACACCCAAGTTCCTCTTACTGGTACCAATGATCAACCAGGACGAGGTTTTAGGGGTTATTGAACTGGCATCATTCAGGGATTTGCAAAAGTATGAAATAAGTTTTGCTGAGAATGTATGCGAAAGTATTGCCATAACACTTTCAGGTGTGAGGAGTAATATCCGAACCAGTCAATTATTAAAAGAATCCCAGCAACAGGCTGAAACACTTGCACGCCAGGAAGAAAAAATGCGCCAAAGCATGGAGGAACTGAAAGATATACAGGAGCAGGCAGCCAAACAGGCAGAAAAATTTATCAGCTTTACAAATTCTGTTAATCACACTTTAATCCGGGCTGAATATAATACCGATGGCATACTACTCTATGCCAATACAAAATTCCTTAGCAAACTGGGTTATTTCAGTAATTCTGAGGTGGAGGGGAAACATATTTCAATGTTTATCAATACTAAAGACATGGAATGGTTTGATAAAATATGGGAACGGCTGGCACAGGGCGGTAAGCACTATGAAGGTTATATGAAACATGTTACAAAACAGGGACAGGATCTGTGGACGATGGCCACATACACATGTGTAAGAAAAGACACCGGGGAGGTGGATAAGATCCTTTTCCTTGCTATTGATACAACTGAACAAAAAAAGCAAAGCCTGGATTATGAAGGGCAGATCGAGTCGATCAATCGTTTGAATATCAAAGCTGAATTTGCTCCTGATGGAAAATATATTAACTGTAATGATCTGTTTCTTGATACGATGAAATATGGCAGAAAAGAACTGGAAGAAATGTCTGTCTTTGACTTCATAGATAAGAAAGATTTAGAGAATTTTAATGAAATTTGGGAAAATGTGACAAAGGGAGTCCCTTACCAGGGTCAGATCAAAGGATTGACGAAATATGAGGATGAAAAATGGTTCCGATCAACTTATACTGCTGTTAATGATATGTATGGTGAGGTAGCCAAGGTTATTTACCTTGCAAATGAAATCACAAATGAAAAACTCATGGAGATGGAAAGCCGACGACAGACTGACCAGCTCAAGATCCATGAAGAAAAATTAAGACTCGCCAGTCTGGAGATAAAGAAAAAACTCGAGCAATCAAGAACAGAATTTAAACTTGAATATGACCAGGTTGAAAATGAAAGATTTAGATTAAACAATATACTTGAAAGCATTCCGGCAGTTGTTCTGACTATCAACCAATCAGGCAAAATCGTTTATCTTAATTCACTGGGCGAAAAGTTCTGGAATGTTAAGTCAGCAAAAATTATTGGCCAGGATATTAAAATTCTATTCCCGGACGACTATCATACATATGATGAATCCCTTTCAAATTTTATCACTCCTGGAAGTATAAAGATCACGGATCAAAAGAATACAATTAAGCTGACTGATGGCCAAGGAAGGCCTGTTCATGCAGATTTTACTGTTTCAAAGTCGGAAATAAAAGACGAAGTCCATTATACTGCTTGCATTATTCTTTCTTAAGTTTTAATCTTCCAATAAGAGATCTGATATTCAGGTAAAGGGATATTACCAATGCCACAATTAATCCCCACAGTGTAACGGAATCAACCAGTTCAGAATTAAATGATAAACCTGTTATGCGGTCTGCAAGATACTTTATGTAAGAGCTTGGAAGTCCTGTGTGGCCTAACCTTTCAAGTATCCTGAAATGCCAGTCGGTTAGGGGGCAATATCCAAAACCGTAGAAAATACCAAGTATTGTCCATGATCCACCGGTGAGCAGCAACACAACAAGGTTCCAGAAACGGGTTCTTTTCCATATCCAACCGAATAGAATAAAAATAATCAGGCTGGTATGAAATATAACAAAGAATATATCCGCTGCCTTTATTAACCACATCTATTTAAAAATGAAAATAAAATTATGAATAAAAATGGAAAATACATTTTAGGTCACAGAGGTGCACAGAGGAATAAGAGGCTCACAGAGAAATTTATCTCAGTGGTTCTCCATTATACTCTGTGGTTCCCTGTGACCAAATAAAAGTGATTAAAGACTTTTATTAATTAATATCTTTGATATCGATAATAGATTTAAACAGATTATTATATACCAGGTTATTTCCACACATATGAAACATTACAACATCAGAGTAACCGGCCATGTGCAGGGGATTGGATTTCGTTATTCAGCGAGGTCTGTAGCCCGGTATTATAATATTAAGGGTTTTGTTCGAAATGAACCTGATGGATCTGTTTACCTGGAAGCGGAAGGGAATGAAGCGGATCTGAAGGAATTCATTGAGTGGTGCAAAACAGGTCCCGGGGGAGGATGGATAGATGACACAATTGTTTCAGAAGGACCCGTGAGAAATTTTAATGCTTTTGAAGTCCGGTTTATTTGATTGTTTTATGCTACACGGTGGAAGATACATTGATTCCAGTTATTCTGTTCCGCCGGTATTTAATAAGTGCGGTAATACCCGAAACAAGCAGCCAGGCAGTAAGAAAGATAATCACCGCCGACAGACCCATCAGGAGGTATTCATCTTTATAAAAGAAATCCAGCAGATTGTCTAACATAGCCCATATGGTAACAAAAAGTACAAATATCATTGGGATAAGCGTAAACAATATATTTTTCCCTTTATAATACAAATAAAGTGAAACCACACCGAGTGCCAGGGCTGCCAGCAACTGGTTAAGTGAACCGAATAATGGCCATAAGATCAGTGCTCCTGTCGCACCGGGTTTTATAAACGTCATGATGGTGGCTGCCAGAACGACCAAAAATGTTGCGGCGTACCTGTTATGAACAGGTTTCCTGATGCGGCCGGTTTTATCTTTAAAGATCTCCTGAAGAGATAACCTCTGTATCCTGGTAGCAGAATCAATGGTTGTATTGGCGAAACTGACGATAAAAACGGCAATCAATGATTTACCGAACAAGGTTGGTAATCCCAGTCTGTTGAATAGATTGGATGCACCCACGACAAATGCTTCCAGTTTCGCATCTATGCCGGCAAAAGCTGCCCATGAACTGTAATGATGCCTGAATGCTTCCAGGCCTGAGTAGGATTTCCCATTATCTTCAAATCCCATTCCAAGTCCTGCAGCAACTGCCATCAACACCAGAACAGCCAGAAAACTTTCCCATATCATTCCTCCATATCCGATAAACAGAGTGTCATTTTCTTTATCAACCTGCTTGACTGTAGTCCCTGAACTTGCCAGCGAATGAAATCCTGAAACAGCACCACATGCTATGGTAATAAAAAGAATTGGCATGAGTCCCGGAATATCACTGTCGCCTGCAAATGCGTTGCTGTTAACAGCCGGTGCTGTAATCACAGGATGTGCAACAATTAATCCTGCCATCAGTAAAACCATTGCGACAAGTAGCTGGTGGGAATTGATATAATCCCTTGGCTGTAATAACTTCTGGACAGGAATGGTGGATGCAAAGAAAACATAAATAAATAGCAGTATGCACCAGGTTATGACAGATGAGCCAAAAACAGGAGGTACTCTGACCGGCAGGTAAACACCGGCAATGATGGAGGCATACATAAATAACACAGCAATGATTGAATATACCAGGTCATTTTTGCCATTCCTGATTTGCCATCCAAGCCAGACAGCAATTGGTATCTGCATCCAGACCGGAACTACTGCTTCGGGATACATTTCAAATAATACGCCGACGATCATAGCAAATACGGATAAGACAATGAACAGAAGGAGCTGCATGATGAACTGGAACACATACCTTGTACCCGGACTGATAAGATCACCTGTCAGGTCCCCGATACTTTTGCCCTGGTTCCTTGCAGATACGACCAGTGTGGAAAAGTCATGCACAGCACCCATAAAGATTGATCCAAGAAATACCCAGATAAATGCCGGAAGCCAGCCCCAGATAATCCCGATTGCCGGTCCAACAATCGGCCCGAGGCCTGCAATGGTCGTAAAATGATGTCCGAATATGATGTGCTTTTTTGATGGCACATAATCCACTCCGTCATAATATTGATGAGCAGGCATGGAAGCCTGGTCATCAAGTTTAAATAATCTTCTTCCCAGGAATCTTCCATATGTTCCGTAAGCCAGGATATAACCGGCAAATGCAAGGAGGGCCAGAAGAAGTGAATTCATTGCAGGAAGTTAATTCGGTTGCTTATTCAAAAGTTAATTCTGTATTAGTATTTATGTCATCCCGAATTCGCCGTAAGGCGGATGAGGGATCTCGTACGAGTTCTCTATTTCGACTGTTTAAATTGACGATCACTTCTTTCCAGTGGATTTGGTATAATATCGTATTTTTTATCCCGGATTATTATTAAGCTCACGAGTTCCCTCAGTCGCTCGCCTGCAGGCAGGCTTCACTCCTTCGGGATGACCCGTTTCATTCACAGGTGTGATAATCATCCGGTGACTGGGAATTATCAAACGATTAGTCACACTTTTATCCAAACTTATACCTTTTCCTGATCGCCTTATCAATCTTCCATGTGCATTCCAGTCCGGCTTCAAAAGTTACCAGGTCACCTTTTTCAAAATGGATAACTGAACCATCAGCGGCAGTTACTGTTGCGGATCCTTCAAGGATCAGACAGGTTTCCCTTTCATCATAGAACCACGGGAATTCGGAAGGTTCTTTACTCCATATTCCCCAGCTTTCCGCTTGAGTGATCTCCTCCTCAGAGGGTTTGTATTTGGACATCATAACTCTGAATGTTTTGATTTGGCTGCTAAAGATAACTATTAAAGTTTAATCAAATCCTCATTCCTCAGCCACCCAATGTTACCATCACTGAGCTTGATTTCCCTCCATTCACCCAGTTGATCAATAATTTCAACCTTTGTTCCCTCATGAAGCTGGAAAAGATCCGTCCCGCCAGAATCCGGGGATCCTTTAATTGTTACGGAAGGAGAAAAAATAATTGCCCAGTTGTTGTTATAGACATTTCTTTTCTGTTCGTAAGAAAAAAGAAAAGTCGTAATAGAAATTACCAGAAATCCAAGAGCCAGCCAGAACGACAGCTTCCTGAGGTTGATCCGGCGAATAAAAAGATATATCAGTAAGAGTCCCAGAGAAAGCACAAAAGTAAGCATGCTTATACAGGCCCATTGATCAACTTTCAGGATCGTTATAAAAGCCTTAAACCATTTTTTAAATAATAATTCGGGCAATTCCTCAATATTGTCTACAACATATTGATGGGCAAGATTAAGGTTATGTTGTATCTCTTCATCATAAGGTTCAAGCAGAAGGGCTCTTTCATATTCAACCAGGGCCATTGTTATCTTATGTGACTTAAAATAAGCATTACCGAGATTATAATGTAACTCCGGTGCCTGGTATCCGGAATCAAGAACAGCATTATATTTTTCAATTGCAGATTCGAAATCACCATTGATATAATGGTCATTTCCTTCTACAATAAGGTCATAAAGATCCTGGGCCTGGATTAAAGGTAAGATCAAACTCAACAGTAGAATAATTCCAGTTAACCGTTTCATTACCTCAGATTATGTTCCATTTTTGTTATTACCTTCATGGCTTCAGAATAAAGAGTATCCATCTGTTCCGTACCTGATTGTGGAGAATACCTTGCCATTTCACAATCATCTATTACACGAATAAAGCGATTGATTAAATCTGCATCATCAATATACGAGCTGAGATTCCTTGAAGCTGTGTCTCTTGACAATGCTGATGCAGTAATATTCAATTTATCTCCCAGGTAACCCCAGAAAGCTTTCAGCAGTGCTTCATAGAATTCCTCCTTCAGGTTTTGCTTCAGGTATTGTGATGCCTGCCTGAGTTTTTTCCGTGCTACTTTGCTGGCTTTCCTGTTTTTGAGAAGTTCAATATTCTGTTGTTTTCTTATGTGTGCTCTTCTGAAAAGTACGATAAAAATAAATAGCAACAATGATGATGCATAAACAAGATAAAATGCCGGAGATCCAAAAAGTGTTTTCCCTGTCCGGAACAATTTGAAATGTCCTGATTTAATAAATAAAATATCACTACCGAGGATCTTCAGATCTTCTTTTGACAATCCGGAAACAACACTCACTGCTTCCTCTTCCTCACCCTTTTCGACAGCCATCATGAATTCACCTGTCTGTAAAGAATAATAGTCGTTTTTAGCAGGATCAAAATATGAAAACATAACCGGTGGGATCCGGTAATTACCAGGATGTCTTGGGATTAGAAGATATTCAAAGGTTTTGCTGCCCGTCTGCCCATTTAAAGTATTGCTGATATTGGTTGTCACTTTTGGATCGAAAGTATCAAAGTCAGGAGGAAAATCAATTTTTGGTGATTCAACAAGCTTCAGATTGCCATTTCCCCTGACAGTAAATTTGAGCGTTACAGCATCATTTGTCTTCACGTTTGCTTTATCGACAGACGCATTGATATGCATAGACCCAACAGCACCTGAAAATGTCGCTGGTTGTCCCGATGGCAATGGTTTAACGATGATTTTCACAGGATCAGATTCCAGCATTTTAGATACATTGGTGTAGGAGGGGCCGAAAAAATCGTCAAAAATGCTACGGGGGGTACTTACCTGCTGCCTCACATAAGTCTCAAGCTTGAACGGCTCAATGATGATCTCCCCGCTTTTCTGTGGAAATAATAATACTTTTCTGATGACACCGGTATTGTAAATTACACCATTCACATTTTCTCTTTGAAGGTTGATCTGTGTTGGCGTTTCAATATCCTGTGACCAGAACCCACTGAAATCCGGCATCTCATTACTACCAAAACCGGTGATAGCTAGGCGTGTATAAATTTTTAACGTGGCAATAATATGCTCACCCTGGTAGACAGACTTCTTATCTGTAATAACCCTGACAAAGAGATCCTCATCAGGAAGTTCTTGTGGTTGGGTGGATTGTGCAGGCTGGTCCTGCGGAGTTGGAGAAGGCTTCTGTCCTCCAACAACTTCAACCGTAACCGGATCGGTTGTATACTCTTTCCTGTCAACCACTGCTGTGGCAGGTCCTATTGTAAAGGTTCCCTGGGTTGTCGCCTGAAGATAATAGGTATAGGATATGGTGATGCTCTGGCTGGATTTGCCATTGATGATCTGGAAACTTGTGCTGGTTGATTGGTTTGGACCACTCAGCACATAAAAATTGGTGATATCGGGAGGAGTGAAGGAAGATGGGCGTGCATTCAGGGTAAATGTTAACCGGAATTGTTCACCCACTTCAATCACACGGGGTGCATCGGCCGTGAAGGTCACATCCTGGGCTGCTGCAGTGAAGCAGGTGATAAAAAGAAAATGTAATATAATATTTATTAGCTTCATTAACGGATTATTTTCTCCGATCTGTTAACTAACTATGTTGTGTGTAATCATTTCTTTCTCGTCTTGTTAATAAAATCTATTGTCATACTGTTATTCACCGATTAAAAATCTACCTGAGATTGGCTTTACGTCATCCTGAACTTGTTTCAGGATGACGTAAATTCTGCCCAGGTGTTAGTATTTTCCCTTATCAAATCATCACCAATCCTTCAGCACTGTAACCCTGACAGCTTTTGCCTGTTGTTTTTTTAATTCTTCCAGCAGTTTCTTTTCATCCTGCTGCATGGCTTCCAGTATCCTGTTTGCATCTTCTTCAGAGATCTTATTCTGCTGTTGTTCCTGCTCTCGTTGTTCCTGATCCTGATCCTGTTCCTGTTGTTGCTGTTGCTGCTCCTTCTCCCCCTCCTGATCCTGCTGCTGATTCTCCTGGTTTTGCTGTTGTTGTTGCTGCTGCTGTTGTTGCAACATGCTCATCGCATATGCGAGATTATGTTTGGTATCCTGATCATCCGGATTATGTCTCAATGCGTTTTTATACGCTTCAATACTTTCTTCCAGCTTGTTTTCATTTAACAGTGAATTTCCCAGGTTATGATATATCCTGCCGAGATTTATGTTATCAGTTTTTTCATCGGAAAGATCTGCAAACCGCCTTGTTGCATCCTCATATTTATCCTGTTTGTATAAAGCGTCACCGAGGTTAAAATTAGCCTCGAATGATGATTGATCTTTTTCGAGTGATTTGCGGTAAAGAACTTCTGATTCCTGATAAGCTTCCTTTTTATATTCCTTATTACCCTGCCTGATATATTTCCGCCCTCCCTGTGCAATTGCCCAGGATTGAAGACAAATCAGAACAATTCCTAATAATATGGTTCTTTGGAAATTCATCTTTCGAATATTCTAATTTTATTAAGCCATCTGTTCTTTCTCTCAAGAGTGAAAAATTCAATTAACAACAGTATAAGTCCTGCACCAAAAAGATATTGAAATCTTTCATCGAAGTCGGAATATATTTTCGCATCCATTTCCTGTTTTTCCATCTTATTGATCTCATCGAATATTATATTCAATCCCACTCTGGAATCCGTTGATCTGATGTATACACCATTACCGGCAGCAGCAATTTCCTGCAGCATCCTTTCATTCAGTTTGCTGATGACAACCTGGCCCTGCCGGTCTTTTCTGTAAGTATTCTGGCCTCCCGGACCGGGGACAGGAATCGGTGAACCTTCCGGAGACCCAATTCCTATGGTATGAACGGTGATTCCCTTTTCAGCAGCCATCCTTGCAGCCTCTACAGCGTCATCCTCATGATTTTCCCCGTCTGTTATGACAATCAAAGCCTTACTGGAATTCTCTGCGGGAGTAAATGATCTCATTCCCATTTCAATGGCAGCGCCTATTGCTGTACCCTGCTTCGGGACAATTTCAGTGTTGATCGATTCGAGAAATAATTTCACCGATACGTAATCTGTTGTAATAGGGACCTGGATATATGGATCCCCTGCAAATACAATCAGTCCGATCCTGTCATTTACCAGCCGGTCAACAAGTTTTGAAATAGATTGTTTGGCACGTTCCAGGCGGTTGGGCGTTATATCTTCAGCCAGCATGCTGTTTGACACGTCAAGTGCAATGATGATCTCCACCCCTTCCCTTTTCACCTCCCTGAGCTTTGAACCAAACTGTGGCCTTGCAACACCAAGGATTAAAAATATTAAAGTAAGTACAATCAATACAAACTTAAGAACCGGTTTTCCTGGAGCTGATTCGGGCATCAACTCAGATAAAATTTCCCTGCTGCCATACCTCTCAAGAGCCCTGCGCCGTGTATACAATACTAATGCAAGCAGTATCAGCAATACCGGTATGGTAAACAATAAGTTGAGATATTCTATGTTACCAAATCTAAACATAAGCGGTTTTCAGTTTTCGGTTCTCGGTTCTCGGTTGTTGTGGGATTTGAGTTGTGGGTGTGATCAACCACAGAGTTTCAAAGAGAATGAATAGAGGGCCTCAGAGGATACTTGAAGCTCTAAACTCCATGCGCCATGCTCTATGCTCCATGTACCATGCTCTATGCCTCACGGGATATTTCTTAAAACAGTATTCCTTAATAATATCTCGGCGAGCAGCAGAAAAACCGCTGCCAGCCCAAATGTCATATATTCCTCCTGCTTTTTACTATATTCCTTCACATCAATCTTTGATTTCTCCATCTGATCGATCTCTTTATAAATCTCAATGAGTTTCTGGTTGTTTGTTGCCCTGAAATATTTTCCATCAGTCATCCGGGCAATATCTTTCAATACCTCTTCGTCAATTTCTACCGGAACCTGCCTGATCTGTGTGCCAAAAGGAGTTTGTACGGGAGCCGGTGCCATTCCCTGTGTCCCAACACCAATGGTATATACCCTGATATTAAACGTGTTTGCAATTTCAGCAGCAGTAATTGGTGCAATTTCACCCCTGTTATTAACTCCATCTGTTAACAGGATGACCACTTTACTTTTAGCTTTGCTATCTTTTAAACGGCTCACAGCGTTAGCCAGTCCCATGCCAATGGCTGTACCGTCCTCAATCATTCCACTCTGAATATCCTTGAACAGGTTGATTAAGACTGCGTGATCAGTTGTAAGTGGACACTGGGTAAAACTTTCGCCACTGTAGACGACAAGTCCGATCCGATCGTTGCGGCGGCCTGAAATAAATTCCATTGCAACATTCTTAGAAGCCTCCAAACGGTTTGGTTT
>Ga0111176_1118_pt1 | contig 19342 bp, 25 predicted proteins | sample DeeMarSWOR324_28_FD_80229 | JGI IMG/M metagenome (GOLD analysis project Ga0111176, IMG submission 80229) | Bacteroides sp. SM23_62_1 | reverse complement strand
TGCCAGCAACAGAAATGATCTGAAGACAGATAAATGGGATGAATAAATTTTTAATATCTTCGTTCAGAGTACAAAATATAATCATATGATTTATACCGTTACATTAAATCCGGCTTTAGATCGCACATTATGGATTGAAAAGATTAAACCGGATGATTCGAACCGGATTGAGAAAGAAGAGCGGTTCGCGGGAGGAAAAGGCATTGATGTTTCCAGGGTATTAACAGAATTAGGAATAACCAATAAAGCTCTTGGTTTTGTTGGTGGCTTTGATGGTGAAGAGCTTGAAGGCCGTTTGATCAATGAAGGGATCAGCTGCGATTTTATCAGGATTTCTGGCGAAACGCGCACCAATATTGTGGTAAATGACATGAAAACAGGAAATCAGACAATATTCAGTGCACGTGGGCCTGAGATCAGGCCATATGAACTGATGCAGATAATCCATAAGATTGAAAAACTTGAGACCCCGGAAATTGTAATCATCAGTGGCAGTCTTCCACCGGGTATCCATCCCGAGATATATCGTAAAATAATTGAAATTCTTAAAGACAAAGGGGCAAAAATTGTACTTGATGCGGATGGGGATGCATTGAAATCAAGTATTCAAAGCCGTCCGGATATCATTAAACCAAATGTTCATGAATTAAGCAGGTTATCCGGCATCAATCTGGTTCATATGGATGAGATCATTAATACTGCACGGAGCACTTGTGAAAAAGGAATAGGAATAATCCTTGTTTCCATGGGTGCCCGGGGGATTTTATTGATCTCGGGGAAAGAACAATACCTTGCTTCACCTCCGAAGGTGAAAGTAGTAAATACTATCGGCGCAGGAGATTCTGCCGTTGCAGGATTTGTTTACGGGATTATGACAGGAAAATCAATGGCTGAAGCACTTGTTTATGCAGTAGCTGCCGGAACCGGTACCACCCTCAGGCCAGGTTCAGCCTTATGCCGGAAAGAGGATTTTTTAAAACTGGTTCCAAAGGTAAAGCTGTATAGAAATGATGAAATAATAAATATCAGGTGAATTTTTTATTGAAAGAAGTTACCCCCGGAATATTGACCTGCCTCTCTTTTCTACGGGATGCCATCCAAGGATAGATAAAAGAATAAAAAAACCCAGCAGATATGCCAGCATCACATGCCAGCCATACCGGACGTATTTCACAACTGATTTTGCCTCCTTGAACTTATTCGAAAGAGCTACCCCTGCGGAGGAGCCAAACCAGATCATTGAGCCACCAAATCCAACAGCATAGGCCAGTAATCCCCAGTCATAACCACCCTGTTCAAGACATAATTTTGTGAGCGGGATATTATCGAATACAGAAGAAACAAAGCCCAGAATTAATGTTGTATCCCAGGAGGCTGATGGTAACTCTTCAACCGGCATTAACGATGCACTGGTAACCAGGCAGAGGAGGAATACTGTTCCGGGAAGGGCATGACTGATTTCTTTCCAGGGGGTCTTACGGAATAATGCTCCTATTAATATCCCTGTCCAGACACCCAGTGCAGGCATCCTGAAAAAGTAATTGGCCAGTATAGTAGCCAGAAGTATTCCCAGAACAATAACAAGTGTACCATGGTCAATCTTTATACCTTTCGTGGCTTCTTTTTGAATAGGTTGGTATTTTTGCTGCTGAAGAGATCCAACAATACCAAAAACCGCAAAAGCTCCGAAAGAAGCAAGAAAGGCATGCAGTACATCTGCCGGATGAACACCGTCAATCCACATCAGGGTTGTCGTAGTATCTCCAAGCACACTGCCTGCGCCACCTGCATTGCTGGCAGCGATGATAGCTGCAATATAACCTATATGGAGACGTCTTTTAAATACAACAAGCGCAATACTTCCACCAATCATGGCCGAAGCAATATTATCCAGGAAGGAGGACAATACCATGATGATGAATAAAAGCAATAACCCTCCTTTCCAGTCATTCGGAAGATATTGTGGTAATTTATCGGGGACTCCGGAAAGTTCAAAATGTCTGGATAACACTGCAAATCCCAGCAGCAAGCCTGCCAGGTTCAGCAATGTTCTCCATTCTCCTTCCTCCTCCTGAAAACCTGCAATGTGGTGGAATATAGAAAAATCAGGAACAGTCAGGTATTTAAATGTTAAAATGACTACTAAACCTGTAAGGGCAACATACATGGTATAACGATGAAAAATTGCAACTCCGACAAGTGTCAGTGCAAACAGGAAAAATTCCACACGGATTCCAAACAAATGTGGTGTTGAACCCGAAATCTGAGATAAAAAGTTAAACATAGTTTTTAAAGGTGCTTTGTCCGTATGGATTAATATTCATATATGAAGAAAATAAATCATATGGATGGATATTTCCGCAGACAGATGCATATTTCTGAAAAATCGTACAAAATAACATAAAGAATGGCACATAACAATACAGGTAAATGTAAAATATAATTAGGTTGAGTGCAAAATGATTTATTATGTAAACTGGATAGGGATGGATTTATCAAGTAATTGATTTATAACATCTTTGAAGAAAAGATAGATGTGCAGTAGAGTATCGTTGTAAATTGTTAAATATTTAAAATACCGGATTGATCTAATAGATTATTATCCTTGATCCTGAGTGATTTATCCTTTATTTATCAGGTTTAAAACTATGCTGGCAGTTTTTTTTATTACCGGTGTTAATTCTTCTCCGAATGAAGTGTTGACTGGTTGGATCCCAAGGATTAATACAGGCATGTTAAATAATTCAGAGATCTTTTTAAGTGATATGTTGTGTGTATGGAAAGTCAGATCGGTCAGTTTATCGGCCGGCACCAGTTCAATATACCCGGGTTTTTGCCCGAAATCAACACAATCAATGAGTATCAGGATACCTGGATCCGATTTGTTTATTTTCCCGATATAATTTTCAATGCTTGTTTCAACTGTCAGTGAGGAAATAAATTCTGAAGGCCTTATATGGTTACTTATATATACACCAACTCCATCATCCGACCTTAATATATTCCCGATACCAACAAACAGGATTTCCCCCGGGGGATTGTTTAATAATTTGCTCAGGGGGGATAACACTTACCAGGATGTTTTAATCAGTACCTTTCTGAGGCAATTGGGACAGATTATATTGAACATATCTTTGCGTTTCAGATCACCTTTAACTTCAACATGAATATCTTTTTCAGCTGCAAGCTTCAGGTTTTCATTGAGGATATTAAGGTTCAATATAGATGAAAAGGCTTTCGGGCCAAGTTTCTGATGTAGGAATTGTATATGTTCCTTTGTTGTGATGATGGCGCTGCAACTTTCACAGATCAGGAGTTCTTTCTCCTGCTTTTCGACCAGTTCATCTCTGTTGAAGACAGCCATATCATAGATCTGATCAGATAGTTTGATGCCTTTCCCTGTTATGCAGTGTTCCTGGCATTGTCCGCAGAAGATACAAAGTCCATAATTACGTTCAATGAACCGCTTTTTCTCTTTTTTATCATCGACGAAAGTGATCGCTCCTGATGGGCAGACATTTGCACAGGTTTCGCATCCCACACAATAGTTATCATCCACAACCGGTTTCCCGCGGTAGTTTTTTGACGGTGCATGTGGTTTTGCCGGGAACTTTGTAGTGTATGCCGGTGTTACCAGGGATCTGACGGCCTCTTTCAGTTCTCTAAGTTTGGGATATTTCATAATCACTACTGTTTTTACATCAAGGGTGTTAACTTAAGTTAACGTATGACTGAGGGGCTGTGTCATAACTTCATTCTAATAATTCGCTTCACCCCTCTCCTCAATCTTCTCCCCTAAAAGGGAAAGGACTTACCCCCTTCCTCCTTCAGGAAAAGGGGGCAGGGGGATGGGGTGAAGTGACGAACCATACTTATGATAGTTATCATACAGGCCCAATTTTTTAATGATCCTTATCTGATTGTTCTTTATAATCATCCTTAATGCTTCTCTTGTCAAGATCAACACCAAAGATATAGGCCCCTCTTATGAGTGCATGAGCGGCAACCGTTGCACCAAAAAATAATAAGGGAATAGCTATGAGTGCTTTTACACCTATTTCAGAAAATCCAAAGAAAAATAACAGGCTGAGCAATATACTGCATGTTCCCAGTGTAACACATTTAGTGGCAGACTGAAGCCTGTTATAAACATCCGGTAACCGGATCAATCCGAGACACCCGAACAAATTAAACAGGAAACCTGTGCAAAGTAATATAATACCGATAGTGTTACTCATTTAATTTCTTTTTACTGAGATATTTTGCAAGCGTTAATGTTCCTATGAAACTTAAAATAATCCAGGCAATTCCTATATCAATGATAAACATGCGTTCTGTGATGATGGCAATAATTACACAGATACCAACCACCAGTATTCCGAATATATCGATGGCTACCATCCTGTCGGGTATGGTTGGTCCTGCTATAACCCTGTACAGGCAGAAGAAGCACAGAGCAACCTGGGCATAAAGCAGTATATTAAGAAAAATGTTCATTCGAATATTTTTTTAAGGTATTTCTCAAATCTGCCGGATACTTTCCTGCTGTAAATTTCAGGATCTGTGCTACTGATATATATCCAGTGAATATAGATATAGTCATCAATAATATCCACTGCTATTGTGCCGGGGGTCATTGTGATAGACATTGCCAGGAAAGTCCTGGCTATTTGTGTTTCCAGATTCAGTCTTACCTTTACGATTCCCGGTTTAATGGGCATAGCCGGGTGGATCACACGATAGGCAACATCAAAATTTGCTTTCAGGCATTCCCAGATAAATATGAACAGGTAAATGATCAGCCAGAGGTACCTGGCCGGCTGGAAAAATTTCCTCACATTCTCCACAAAATACCTTCCAAAGAAAAGTGTTGCAATAAGGGCTGATACTCCTCCGACGATCAGGTTAGCCGGTGTCAATTGAAAGGTTATCAACAACCAGAAGAGAAACAGTATGATAAAAAGCGTTATATATCTCATATCATTGGTCTATTATGCTTGAAACATAACCATTTGTATTGATCAGTGCGTCTACCGCAGGATTTAATATGGTTTCCCGGATTCCGGGGAATATCAGCAGGCTCAGTCCCAGGCACAAAATAGCAAGGCCAATCATGGAGAAACACATAAAGAATGGCACTTCGCTGATCTTTTTACTGCCGGGATCCCTTTGTTTATTAAAGAATGAGAATTTCTGGAATTTCAGGAATGAGGCCAGGGTAATGATACTTACCAGGATAGCGAGAACAGCCAGAAAGTAAAATTTCCCCTTAATAGCTGCCAGGATAATAACCAGTTTGCTGAAGAACCCGTTGAAAGGAGGAATTCCCGAGATAGCCATGGAGGCTCCAAGAGATGTTGAATAGGTTACCGGCATGTATTCTGATAATCCACCCATTTCCTTTAAATCCCTCGTACCTGTTTCATATTCAATAGCTCCGGCATTCAGGAAAAGCAGTCCTTTAAAAACTGCGTGATTTATAAGGTGAAATAACCCGCCGGCAATAGACAGAGCAGCAACAGATTGGTTTCCACCGTTGACTAATATCATCATACCTATACCGACCCCAAGAACTACATATCCCATCTGACTGATGCTGTGATAAGCCAGTAAACGTTTAATATCCCACTGGCCCACAGCAAGAAAAACACCAAGGACCATTGAAACTGTTCCGAGGATGATAATAATGGTTGAAATTTCAGTAGATAAAGGGAACATATTAAAGAACAGGCGTATGATTGAATATATACCAATGGCTTTGATTAAGACACCGGATAGCATGGCTGAAATGGGTGATGGTGCCGATGAATGGGCATCGGGGAGCCAGGCATGAAAAGGCATGAGTGCAGCCTTCAGTCCAAATCCGGCTATGAAAATGATTTGTGTGAAGACATCTGCGATATTGAGTGTTTTGGTCTTCCAGTAGATCATCCCGATCCCGAAAAGGATCAGGATAGAGGCCATACCTCCCAGCACCTGGTATTTGAACGATGCTTCCAGCTCATTTTTCCCGATACCGAAGGCTACAAGTGCATAGGATGCGATGACTGCTATTTCGAGGAATACAAACAGGTTGAATAAATCGCCAGTGAGCACCACACCGTTCATCCCACCAACCATCAGGCAGAACAGGGCATAGAAATTATTTTCAGCGGTAAATCTTTTGATATAGGAGATCGCATAAAAAGCAGCGAAGAAGCTGATAAGACTGATGATTGTTAACATAAAAGCAGTAAGCCCATCAAGGGTAAAACAGATTGCAACAGGTATTCCATTCACCGGTTCCCATCCGCCTATCATGTATGTATACATATCCTGGTCATTGCTGAACATGAAATAAAACGAAAGGAAAGAAAGGAATGCAAAGACCACGGAAGAAAAGGTTCTCTGGAACCCTTCGATAAATCTCCCGATAATGGGGATCAGGAAGGCCGCAGCCAGCGGTATGATCACAAATAATGGGATGAATGAACTCATTCTTCCTACCCTTTCAGATTATTGATTTTCCTGATATCAAATGTTCCATATTTTTTATACAGCTTCACTGCTATAGCCAGCAGCATGGCGTTTGTTGCCAGGGCGATCACGATGGCTGTCAGTACCATAGCCTGCGGAAGGGGATCAACAAAACGGGTATATTCAACTGTTTTACTGAGAATGGGAGCAACACCTCCTTCGATGTAACCAATTATGATCAAGAAAAGGAATGTGCTGAATTCCATAAACGTCAGACCAATAATAATCTTAATGATATTACGGCGTGTCAATACCCCGTATAAGCCGACAAGAAACAATATAAAACATAACAGGTACAGTCTCATTTCTATATCTCCTCCCTGTAAATGGCTAATGCCAAAAAAATGGTAAATAATGCCGCACCGACCTCGATACCAACCACAATATTGTATAGCGGGATAATTCCTGCGCTGATCAGGTCACCCACAACTCCTTTTGGCAGCCAGTTTTTGAAAAAGACATGTGTGCCGATCAAAAGAGCAGTGGTTGCGAGTAATATGAATGTCAGTACTGCAAGGCTTTCTGTTATGGAAGAACCTTCTTCTTTCTTCTTCAGTTTTATCAGTTCATTCCCGAACGCCAGCACCAGCAGTATGAATGCACCGGCCAGCACAGCCCCTCCGGCAAATCCTCCTCCGGGTGTAAGGTGGCCATGAGTAATGATGTATATGCCGTACATGAATATTATCCCGGAAACTAACTGGCTTACTTTTTTTACAATGACTGACATTCCTTGCATGACTGTGATAATTATTTTTTTGCTTTGATTCTTAATATGGTTAATACACCTATGACTGCTGTAAACAGTATAGTAGCTTCCCCGAATGTATCGTATCCCCTGAAGTCAAATACCACTCCTGTAACGAGGTTTGCACTCCCGGTTCTTTCAGCCGCACCATCCAGGTAGGCTTCAGACATCCTTAAGACATGATCTCCGAATGGATGAAGATGGATTATTGCCAGCCGGAAGGTATAGAACAGGGCAATCATAACAAGAAATACAACAGCTATATTCAGGAGTAGTCTGTAATTGGAGCGGATTTTGATCGATGTACTTCTGGTCTCTTCAAGCTCATGACGGGTGCTGACAAGTACCACAGAAACCATGATGATCAGGGTGATGGTTTCGACGACAATCTGCACGATTGCCACATCCGGTGCTTTCAGCAACAGGAAACAGATCACCAGTCCATATCCAACTATCCCGCAGGAGATCAGGGCCGATAACAGATCCCTTGCATGCAGGGAATATATCGCTCCCAGGATCATGAAAATAAGGATTATGGAGAGTGTTATTTCCACCTAATTATCATTATTATATCAAAACAATAAACATAATGACCAATCCAGCCAGGATCCAGATTGCATAGAGAGTGAGTGTGCCGGTATGGGCGAGGCTCAGCCAGTGGCTGAAGCCAAGGGTGATTTTCTTTGATAATTCATAAATATCAAACCATTTCTGTTCAGCCAAATCATATATGCGTGAGAATAATTTAAACTCCCTTATTGTCTTATAGAATTCAATGACTGAATAACCGGTTTCTTCCCGGAATGTCTCGCCCCCTATAAAACTATCTTCTGTTCTGAATTTGTTAATATTTCCAACAAGATAAATTATCAATCCGAGGATGATGGAAACCAGAATCAAAATAGAAATGGATGTTGATTCCCAGATACCCGGGTAATCAAATTTGCCTGCAAGAGGCATAATGATTTTTGGAATAACTATTTGTGAAGCCAGAATCCCAAATACTGCACAGATTATAGCGAGGAATAAACATGGCAACCACATAAGGATTCCAACCTCCTTTACTTCTGACAGTTGATCAGGTTTGGTACCAAGAAAAATACCTGAAATAAATTTCAATGAGGCAGCAAGTGTCAGGGCAGAACCCAGGACTACCATGCCAAGCCACAGGATCCAGAAATGACTGGCTATACCAGCCTCTTTCCCAAAATCAATAATCCCCTGGTATATAAGCCATTTTGAAGCAAAGCCATTAAAAGGAGGCACCCCTGATATAGCCAGTGCACAGATCAATGCGGAAATAAAGGTTAATGGCATAGCCCTGGACAATCCCCCAACATCTTCCAGATTTTCCTTCCCAGTTTTGACTTCAATATTGCCAGCAGAGAGAAACAATCCGGATTTATATAGGGCATGGTTGATCATATGAAACAATCCGCCTGCAATACCAAGTGGTGTTCCAAGTCCCAAACCAATTATCATATACCCTACCTGTGAAACGGCACAATAACTGAGAAGTCTTTTGTAATTATGTTGAATCAATGCCATCATGACAGCGAAAATAACCGTCATAATACCTAAGAGCATCAGGAGAAAGGTCAACCATTCGTTGATCCTGAACAAATCAACACAAATTCTTGTAAGGAAATATATGCCCAGTAATTTATCAAGTGAGGCAGGGAGATAAGCAGTTGATGAAGCAGGAGCATACTGTGCATAATCGGGTATCCAGGTATGGAAGGGGAATGCTCCGGCTTTCGTAAAACTACCAATCAGCAGTGACAGGAATGCAATGGTTAGAATTGGGTAATTCGTAGGAATATCAAGCTCTGATATTGTAAACGTCCCGTATACTTTCCATATAATCCCTATACCCAGAAGGATGATCCCATCAGATGCTCCGACCAGTATCAATGTTTTTTTTGCTGCTGCTGAACTGTTCTCATCATAAGTACTGATCAGTTTGTACAGGGTAAGACCAAGGATACCCCAGAAGGTGATAAAGAACAACAGGTTATCGGTAAGTGCAGCACCTGTTGATAATCCGGTGGTAAGTAAGAAATAGGGATAATAATTCCTCACACTCCGGCTTTTGCTCATATAAGCCAGGGAATAAATAAGAATCAATAAGCTGAAAAAACAGATAGCTATCGTAATAAATTTTGACAGGTTGTCGATATTGAAGGTGGAAAATCTGTTTGCTCCCTGGAGAATATTAAACATAAGTGAATCTTCTGCAAAAAGGAAAGAAAAAAGATCGAGATCCACCAGTTGTGAAGGGAAAGAAAACAATTTTAAAGCAAAGAAACCTGAAATTACTGATACGATAAGGGAGACGATTCCTTTTACTGTCCTGATCCTGTCGGGGATGGCAAATAAAACCACTCCTGCGATGATGGGAAAGAATATTATGTAGTACAACTCATTCATAATGAGCTTTTGCAAAAAATTTCAAAAAGGCTTCTCGCAGATATTCGCAGATTTCGCAGATATTTAAAAATCAGCATATTAAATTCTGCGGAATCTGCGAGGAATAATTTATTTTCTCTCATCCTCAACATTGATATTTAGTTAATACACAGCCCCACACACAGAAGTGCTTGAAAATATTCTTAAATTAATACGATTTGACATCCTTTAAATCCGTCTTCTAATATTTTCTGTCTTTTCATGAGAAAGTTTCAGCAATTCTCGAGTTCCCATTAATGGTTTCTTAGTAAAATAGTCGTACACCATAGCCATTCTTTCGGTGCAGCAATAACAGGGATCAACGGCAGCCAGGGAAATGGTTGCGTCTGAGATTGTCTGTCCCACGCATGATTTTTTAAATGTTGCTATGTTAACATAGCTTGGAGCCCTGATCTTATGCCTGACAGGTGTATATCCCCCGTCGGTTATCATGAAATGGAAGACTTCTCCTCTCGGAGCTTCAGCATGGCCTGTGCCCATTCCTTCAGGAACATTTTTCACTTTCACATCAATCTCCCCTTCTTTTATGTGTTCAAGTTTATCAAGGCATTGTTCTATAATGGAAACTGATTCATACATTTCAAGCAATCGTACTTCAGTCTTTGCAAATACATCTCCTTCTTCAGCTGTGATTACTTTCCAGTTTACCAGCGGGTAGGCAGCATACGGATCATCCTTACGTACGTCGATAGCCACACCTGATGCCCTTGCAGTGGGGCCAACAGCGGCAAAATCAATGATATCTTCTTTTGTCAGGACACCCACTCCTTTTGTCCGGGCATGGATTACAGGATCATCCATTACAGCGCCTGTAATAAGATCAAGCTTGGGTATGAATTCAGCAAGGATTTTCCTGATGGAAGGAATAAGATGATTGGGTATATCCCTTCTCACCCCTCCCAGTTTGAACATAGCATAACTGTTACGGTTTCCTGTAATGATTTCGAAAAGGTCCAGAATAGGTTCACGGTATTTCCATACCCACATAAAAACGGTGTTATACCCCAGGAAATGCCCGGCCAGGCCAACCCATAAGAGGTGACTATGAATCCTTTCCATTTCACCGATAATCGACCGGATATATTTTGCACGATCGGGAATTTCTACATTTGCGATTTCTTCAATACAGTTTGCAAATGCGAACGGGTGAGATGTTGAACAGATACCACATACCCTTTCCACAAGGAAAAATACCTGGTCGAAAGTTTTCGACTCGCTCAGTTTTTCTATCCCGCGGTGGTTATAACCTGTTTCCCATTTGATATCCCTTACGATCTCCCCGTCGCAATAGAGTTTAAAAAGCTCGGGCTCTTCCTGTAAAGGATGGTATGGTCCGATTGGTATGATCTTTTTATTACCCATAGTTTTCGTTTGCGATAATCTACGATAATGGTTTCTTCCTGTAAGGATAAACACCTTCGGCCCAGTTACCCTGTGAAATCAATTTTTCAAGATTGGGATGGTTTAAAAAATTGATCCCGAGAATTTCATGCATTTCTCTTTCTATCCAGTTCGCACCCTCGAATGATCCTGTCAGAGATTCTATTTCCGGTTTCTCTGCCGGCAGGATTACATGAAGGTTCATGATCAGCCCCGTCCTGTCAAATGAAAAGTGATAATAGATTTCAAATCCCTTCTTTGTTTCCAGGGCTGATGCAATGATGAACCGGAAATGCCGGTCATGATACAGATACTGACTGATATTTATAATGGCCTTCCCCGGAATATCAACCGTTACCCTTTTGTCGTTCTTTTCAGTAATATTGAGAATTTCGGGATCAAATTTTTCCTTTAAATCCTCAATAATATTTTTAATCTCCGGGTTCATGAGTTTTTTACTTTGTGGACTCACCCCCTGTCCCCCCTCTCTCGCGGGAGAGGGAGGAATCAAAAGGGGGGTGAGTCAATAGTTTCACAATACCCCCAATAATCGCTTCCGGTTTTGGGGGGCAGCCGGGGATATAGGCATCAACGGGTATAATCTGATCCACCGGTCCGGCAAACACATTTCCTTCGGCAAATATTCCCCCTGTACAGGCACAGGCGCCGATGGCCACAACAAGGATTGGTCTGGGAGCCTGGTTATACAATTCAAGCAGCCTGATCTTGTCTTTCTGGTTGATGGATCCACTTACAAGAAGAACATCTGCATGGCGGATGCTTCCAACCAGCTGCATACCGAATCTTTCTACATCATATCTGGGTGTTAGACAATCAAGGATCTCTATATCACAGTTATTACATGATGCCCCACCGAAATGAAACAACCACAATGATTTTTTAAATATGAAATCCCTGAATCCCAAGTTATCTTCGTTTTATAGCCCGAAAAAAGCCAGAATGATAGCGATCACTGCCAGGAGATTCATCCAGATAAAAAAGAATCTCATGGCCTGTTTTATTTTAACCCTTGGATTTGTATTACGGATCAGGGTTAAAAGCAACACAACAACAACTATCTTCAGTACTGACCAGAGAATATGGATCCCCTGAAATTTAAATCCTCCCATGAACAATGCCACCAGGAATGCAGGAAGGATAAGTAACATAATATATTTAGTCAGTTTAACCAGTGCATATGCTGAACCTGAATATTCGATAAAAGAACCATGTGTTATTTCAGTTTCTGCCTCCGCCATGTCAAAGGGAACCAGTCCCAGTTTTGCCTGGAGGCAGAAGAGCATAACAATAAAGAGGATAACACCTGAAATACTTCCGATAAAAATCCTTGTATCGTTCTGTTGTTGTAAGATATCGAACAGGCGTATATTCATTTCAGCCTTCAGCACAATTCCTGCAATAACAAGCAGAAAAGTCAGTTCATAACTCATGATCAGTTTCATTTCCCTTGACGCGCCAACAGCAGCCAGCGGATTACCCGAAGCAAGGGCACCGATCATAAAAGAAAGCGAAGGGATTGTGAGCAGGTAAAAGATCACAATCAGATCACCCGAAAAACCAGTTTTAATGTTGAAAAGCGGCATCAGGATAAGCACTCCCGAAATTATTACTGCACACAAAGCGAATACGGGAGCCAGCAGGAAGGTCAGTTTTGATCCTTTTGCCGGGAGGATGGTTTCCTTCACGAGAAGAAGTTTCAGAAAGTCATAAAACGGCTGAAGAAGGGGAGGGCCTTTTCTAAACTGAACCATTGCAGTAACTTTACGGTCGAACCAGGATAATAATCCGCCTGTCACTGTCATAAACAGCAAACCGGGATAGATCAGGAAGTAAAATAGGTCCTTCAGCATATCTCTCTGTTATTACTGGTCCCAGACATAATCCCTGACCAGGATTTGTTCAGTTAGTTTATAAATATGTTTTTCAGGATCTTCATCACCTTCATAAAATACAATTGTTTTACCGGGTGATGCCTCGACGAAACGGTTTAGTTCTTCTTCATCGCTGAGATCAAAATAATTTTCTCTATCTTTTTTCTCGAAGAGATCGGGCATCAGTGTTCCGAACGGACAGGCCATAATGCATGATTTACACCTGACACACAGATTCATAGCCCTGGTGATCATTTCATTCTCATTTTTTTCCAGTGCATCAGCCGGGCAGACACTGATACAGGGAGCATCACCGCATTTTCTGCAACTGAAATAGAATGCAGCCAGTTCCCTGATGGATTTAAATTCGGTATTGAAGGAGGATTCCTTAAAAATACCGTCAGGCTTACATTCCTGGTAATCCCTCAGTTGAACCATATCGATAAGTATCTTTTTCCTCATGCCTGCTGATATTGCAATCAATATTAAATTTCAGGTCATGGTAATTATATTAACCAATTGAAAACGTGTGTCTGCCAGCCTCTGAGATAATGTTTTTCCAATGATTTTCATTATTTTAAATCCGACCGTGTGATTTATATTCATCAGTTCGATGAGTTCTGATGCTTTTATTGCAAGGACCTTTACTGGCTGTGTCGCGATGGCATAGGCAGTGGATATGTAAGGGGGGAAAATGGCCGACCACGAAAAGATCTGTCCGGCATGGATGGTATCGATATTGATCCTTCCTTTAGCCGACACATTAATGCCAAGGATAACCAGTCCTTCAACCAGGATATAGAGTTCTGACAATTCCTGGTGTTCCTCAATAATCACATCTTTCACCTTAAATTCTTTAAGCTCACTGATTTCAAGAATCTTTTCCATGGTGGCGTCATCAAGTTCCTTAAAGAATTTCAGTTTCTTCAGTTCGTCAATGTTTTGTATCATAATGTCATAGTATATAGGCAAATGTTATGCAAGATTTCACCCCACTCATAAATCCTCTCCCCTAAGGATGGAGAGGACTTTTCTCTTTCCCACTTTTGAGAATTAAAAAAGGATGAAATGGATCTTATATATAACAAATCAATAAATATGTTCATATTTTGTTCGATACTAATTACAACCAAATATCCGGAAGTCCTTTTATTTCATCAAACCTAAAGACAGGACCATCTTTACAGACGAAGTAATCACCCATCATACAGTGTCCACATTTTCCCAGTCCGCAGGACATATTTTTTTCCAGTGACAGATAGATATCTTTTTCAGAGAATCCCATTTCCATAAGGCGGATGGTGCTGAATTTCATCATGATCGGGGGGCCGCATACCACTGCTACCGAATGCTCCAGGTCGACTTCTACCTGGTCGAGCAAAACGGTAACAACACCTATTGTTTCCGACCATGTTTCATCACCCTGATCAACTGTCCTTAATACTTCGAATCTTTCTGTATTCCGCAGTTCGTTGATGAAGGGTTTGTAGATACACTCTTCAGGTGTTTTTGAACCATAGCAGAGGGTAACTTTTTTAAATTTATCCTTTTCGGCTATCAGGTTATAGAGCAGTGACCGGAGTGGTGCAAATCCACAGCCTCCACCCAGAACCAGCACTTCTTGGCCATAAAATTCCTCCACGGGATATCCTCTTCCGAAAGGACCCCTGATCCCTAGTATTTCCCCACCCTTTAGCTGGTGGATCTGATCTGTTACATAACCGGCTTTCATAATGGTTACTTCAATCTTATCCTTAACCAAAGGAGAAGATGAAGGAGTGAAAGGTGCCTCCCCCAGTCCATTCAAAGTCAGTTCTATAAATTGTCCCGTTTTAAAAGAAAATTCCTCTTCAGGTATCAGGACAAAAGTTTTGATTGTTGGTGACTCCACGATGGTCTTTTCCAGCCTGGCTTTGATGGGTTTATATATGTTCCGGGTTTCTGCCATTACCGGTACTAAAAGTTCGTTATTAAAATACTTGTCAAATTTTGTTAAGTAAATTAATCAACCACAAAGGGCACAAAGGGTATCACAAAGGGTACAAAGGGTATCACGAAAGATTAATATAAATTACTTTGTGTACCTTCGTGTTGCACTTTGTGTCCTTAGTGGGTTATATTATATTTATTTGAATTCTAGATTATCAGGCAATTCTTGTCTATACCAAAACCCTTGCTAATTCTTTAAACAGTTCATTTTTGCTGATTTTTCCAATGCATGCCTCAATACATCGTCCGCAACCTGTACATGCGACGGGTTCAAATTTTTGTGGTTTCCATACATATTTGCAGAGATACCTGTTACGGAATCTGACATGTCGCCTACCAAGTGGATCTTCACCGGCAGCAACCCGTTCAAATGCCGGGTACTGGCAGGCATCCAGCTGTCGGACTTTTTCAAATTCCGGACGGTCAATCAGCAGGAAACAGGTACATGTGGGACAGATGGCAGCACATGCCCCGCAGGAAACACAGGCTTTTGTATATTTCTGCCAGATCTCTTCACCCGATCCTTTTATTAATTCTCCTGTTGAGATGTAATCCGGAAGATCTTTATTAGCATCTTTAAGCAAGGAAACGATTTCATTTCGTTTGTTGATAATATTTTCCAGTTCGTCCTTACCAGTCTCCCTGAATAGTCCGTTAACCGATAATTTCTTAAACAAAGTTTCACCTTTCTCTGAATTAATTGTCAAAAATACATCCTGGTTAAGAACAGACAGTGATATATCATGATATTTTTCAGGATAAGGCTGTATTCCATATATTGTACAGTGACAATGTTCAAGGATTGAATGACAGTCAGTCCCGATGAGGATGGTACTTTCCCTTTTATGCTGGTAATACATGTCGAGGGGCTCAGAGAGATAGATAGCATCTAGCAATCCCAGGGCCATCAGGTCACATGACGGAATTCCAAGGATGATTCTCATCCGTGTATCGGGAATTGTCTTTACAACATTTTCCTTTACAGGAACAAAGAATGTTTTCAGCGGTGAGGTTGGTTTTGGGGTGTTGTAGATGATATTGTTTATATCCTCCTCAAGGATAAACCGGTAATCCTGGTAATTATCTGTCAGGATTGGTGCATAAACATAATATTCACCTAGTAGTTTAACTAATATTTTATCCCAGTTTTCTTTTGAAATGAGAAAGAAATGATTCATAAAGGACTGAAAATTTCAGATTTTACCACCTAATAAAAATATGAAAAATGAAGGTTAAAACAAATGTTATAGAATATATAAAACTCACCCCCTGTCGCCCCTCTCTCGAGAGAGAGGAGGGAATCAAAAAGGGAGTAAGTCATTAATATTCTATATTTTAACTTCTATTCGATGAATCTACAGAATCAGGCATTAAATGTAAAAGCTTCTCTAAGCAGGGCGAGGCTTTTGGGGATTGCGGTATCGGGGGATTCACCGCCTTCAAATTCAAGGGAGATATAACCACGATAATTATGCTTTTTGAAGATGGCTGCAATTTTATTATAATCAAGGTCGAGGGAATACCATTTACCACCGCCGAAATATGTTTTTGCCTGGACCAGGAAGGTTTTTGGAGCAAGCATTTCAAGCTGTTCATAGATATTTTCAAGGAAGTTACCGGTATCGGCCGTGACCATGAGCCAGGGGGAATTAATGGCATTTACAATTCTCATGACTCCTTCTGCTGTTCTTCCGAGCCCCCAGTGGTTTTCCAGTCCCAGCACAACACCACATTCCTCTGCTTTTGGGATGCATTGTGCGACAGCATCGATCACCCATTTGAAACCCTCATCTTCAGTATATCCTTCAAGGACTGGTTCGATCCCTTTGTTGGCCATCAGGTCATCGAAGGAACGGATAGTACCCCATCTTCCTGTGTTCAGTCTCATGGTGGGAATACCGAGCTGGTAAGCAAGCTCAATCTGGCGTATGGTAAGTTTAACATTCTCATCCCTGCGTTCCTTTTCAGGATAGACAAATCCTTGGTGGGTTGAAAAGCCCATCAGATCGAGTCCGCTGTGAAATGCAAGACGTTTTAATTTTTGCAGATAAGCTTTTTCCTCGGAAGTCATTTGCATGAGAAGCAGTTCGATACCGTCGAATCCCATCCTGGCTGCATCCTCGATACATTTCTCAACAGGCGTGTTTTCCCGTGGACCGTTGAACTGCCAGAATGAATAGGTTGATACACCGATCCTGTTCCTGTAACCGGTTACCGGGGGGGGTATACTATCTTCCGCCAACGAAGCTGACCTGATCATATTAACATGGCTGAACCCTGCAATGCCTGCAGAAGCTACCATTGCATTTTTAAAGAATTTTCTGCGGGTTGATTTCATGGTTATGCTTGATTAATAATAAATTTCCTTTATAAAATTAGTATTTTATTACCTTTAAAAAAATAAAATAATATGAGGAACCGGAGATGAAAATTTCACTTACACTTGACCAAATGTTATCTGTCTTTGAGACATATAACACAGCCACCTGGTTTGTTCAGGTAATTGCCTGCATACTGGGAATAACAGCTATTTTTCTTACGGTTAAAACCTCGGTGTACACCAACAGAATTATCTCAGCTATTCTATCGTTTATCTGGTTATGGACAGGAGTTGTTTTTTGTATCTTTTACTGGGCTCCGGTCTTTACCCCTTCATATGGCTATGGTGTGTTATATATCATTCAGGCAGGAATGTTTTTTTGGGCTCTTTTCAGATTGAAGCTCTCTTTTCGATTTGAGATGAATGAATATTCAGTTCTTGGGGTATTGTTTATTATTTATTCGATGATTGGGTATCCTTTAGTTGGGTATTTTCTGGATCATATTTACCCGCAATCGGTATCTTTTATACTTGCCCCCTGTCCCGTTGTTGTTTTTACTTTTGGCATGCTGCTGCTGACACATATAAAATTCCCAAAGTATTTACTTATCATACCCCTATTTTGGTCAGTATGTGGAATAATCCCGGTTTATTTAGGGATTCTGGAGGATATTGGCCTGGTCGTTGCAGGTGTGGTGAGTACTATACTGATTTTGATAAGAGATCGAAAGAGGAGAGTGGGATTCTGAGGCTTTACAATTTCCGGTTTATAATTTACGTGAGTTTTGGATTTGTAATCTCTGAATATTAGATAAGTATTTGAAAATCCAATTAATCCCTCATCAACCTCAGGCTGATGAGTGATCTCGTTTATCTACATTGATATCTTTAGAATATATAAAAATAGCCTATATTATGAATTTAGTAATCAAAGTAAAAGAAATCAAAGGTCACTGTCCTGTATACGAGTTAAACGACAATTTTAAACTCCTGGATGGTTACAGGCTTGTATCTGATATACCAGTGTGTATGCATTCACTTGCGGCGTTGATGCCTTATTATAATGCCTTGCGGATTTCTTCTCCGGAGCAATGGGGATTAGCGGGGAAAGAGAACAGGGGTTGTGCATATGTACAATGCATGGATGCACAATCATATACTAACGGAGGGACAGCGATATTTGAAATAACCAGGCAGGTATGATAAATATAATTTCATATACAGCTAGTCGATAAAATATACACACTTTTTACCGATTACCTCAGGTAGTTGACAGCTTGTCCAATTAAACAAAAAGTTTTAATTTTGACGCCCACTGCCCCGTGGTGTAATTGGCAACACGTCTGACTCTGGATCAGAAAAGTTCAGGTTCGACCCCTGACGGGGCAACTGCATGTTAAGCATATGCAACTGATTTACAGAAGTATATGCTTATTTTATTTGGTATTGACTGTAACGATACTGAAACAATTATTAAAAAACAGGCTATTTAGTATTAATAATCTCACTCCTCATCCTTATCATCTTTCCTGAAAATAGCGTAAATAACTGCAACACCAATAACCACTGCCGGGATACCGAATAAAAAAGCTGGCAGACCAATTTCCAGGGCCTGTTCATGGAGGAAATGTATCGCATAGATGATAAATGCTGTCCATACGATGATCTTTAATATTGTTCTCATGGTTGTATCTGTTTTAGGTTAATAAAAAAAGCGCTGCTTACCCAGGGCAAACAACGCCATTTAACTGTTTGATAAACAAATATTTAAGGCTTAAAATAAGACGATTTAAGCGGTTTTACAGGCTCAGTAAGAGGATACCATTACTGACATGGAGATCGTGTCTCTGAAGTGCCTTAAAATGCGTCAGGAGGGCTAATTTGAGGCTATAAGGATGTATATGGCTGATATTCAGTTAGATGATCTGCGAATACGCCCTAAAAATGGCATTAAAATGAAGTACATCCATGTGGCATTTATCAGAGATATCAACAGTAAATAGAAGGTATTAAACTGTTTAAATAACA
>Ga0111176_1062_pt1 | contig 19417 bp, 31 predicted proteins | sample DeeMarSWOR324_28_FD_80229 | JGI IMG/M metagenome (GOLD analysis project Ga0111176, IMG submission 80229) | Bacteroides sp. SM23_62_1 | reverse complement strand
ATCCTGGTATAACCCCCCGGCCTGTCCCCCACCTTTTCCGCAACATCCCTGAAAAGTTCGGAGACAGCATATTTATCACCCAGATGTTTAAAAACCATTCTTCTCGAATGCGTCGTGTCTTCTTTCGATCGTGTAATTAATGGTTCTAAATAGGTACGCAATGCTTTTGCCTTGGCCGTAGTTGTTTTTATTCTTTTATGCATAATCAATGATGAGGCCAGGTTCGCAAGCATGGCTTTCCTGTGAGCACTTTTCCTGCTGAGATGATTGAAGCTCTTCCCGTGTCTCATTTCAATTAATCCTTTTCTAATTTATATTTGCTTGTGTCCATACCAAAGCTGAGGTTCATACTTACCAATAATTCGTCAAGTTCAGTAAGTGATTTCTTCCCGAAATTCCTGAATTTAAGCAGGTCATTTTTATTAAACTTGACAAGATCGCCCAGGGTTTCAACCTCAGCCGCCTTCAGGCAGTTGAGTGCCCTGACAGACAGATCAAGGTCGAGCAGTTTTGTTTTAAGCAGCTGCCGCATATGCAGTATCTCCTCATCAAACTCCTCATTGGCAAACTTTTCATCTGAATCAATTGTGATTTTTTCATCTGAAAAGAGCATGAAGTGATAGATCAGTATTTTGGCTGCTTCCTTCAGGGCATCTTTTGGATGAATAGATCCGTCGGTCATAATCTCTATGATAAGCCTTTCATAATCCGTTTTCTGTTCAACCCGGTAATTCTCAATTGAATACTTCACATTCCTTATGGGTGTAAAGATAGCATCCATGGAAATCATGCCGAACTCAAATTCAACCGGTTTATTTTCTTCGGCCGGAACATATCCCCTTCCTTTGTTAATGACCAGCTCCAACTGAAGTTTAACATCTTTTTCCATATGACAGATCACATGATCCGTATTCAGGACCTTGAATCCACTCAGGAATTTTGAAAGATCACCAGCCCTGAGTTCTTCCTGTCCCGAGATGGTTACAAGAATTTTTTCGTCATCGATATCCTCTATCTGTTTTTTAAACCTGATTTGTTTCAGATTTAAAACAATCTCCGTAACATCCTCGATTACCCCGGTTATTGTTGAGAACTCATGCTCAACACCCTCAATCTTTACCGAGGTAATGGCGTAACCTTCCAGGGATGATAAAAGAATGCGCCGTAAAGCATTCCCAACTGTTACTCCATATCCGGGTTCCAATGGGCGGAATTCAAACTTGCCATAAAAATCGTCGGACTCGACTAAAATGACATTATCGGGTTTTTGAAATGCAAGAATGGCCATATATGATGAATTATTTCGGTTTTTAACTGGTTGTTATCTATTATATTATGTGATACCTCTCTGGAATATAACAGGTAATATTTATCCTGCTACTTGGAATAGAGTTCAACGATTAATTGTTCTTTTATATTCTCAGGAATCTCCTCCCGTTTGGGACGATTCATGAACTTACCTGCCATCAGGTCATTATCCCATTCCAGCCATGGCATCTTTGTTCCGTGAAAAGAAGCGATTGAATTGACGATCACCTCCAGTGATCGTGACTTTTCCCGCACACCAATAATATCTCCTGTTTTTAGAATAAAAGATGGGATATTCACAATCTCACTATTTACCGTGATATGCCTGTGGGTTACAAGCTGCCGTGCTGCACTTCTGGTAGGAGCAAGACCGAGTCTGTAAACAACATTGTCAAGCCTTGATTCCAGAAGTTGCAGTAATACCTCTCCTGTTACACCTTTACTCCGGGAGGCTTTTTTAAAAAAATTCGAAAACTGCTTTTCAAGCACTCCATAAGTATATTTTGCTTTTTGTTTTTCTTTCAGCTGAATCCCATACTCCGACTGCTTCCTTCTTCTTTTATTAATACCGTGCATTCCTGGCGGATAATTCTTCCTCTCCAATACCTTGTCGGGTCCATAGATTGGTTCTCCGAACTTTCTTGCTATTTTACTTCTTGGTCCTTTGTATCTTGCCATGTTTGTCTTAAATCGTTTTAATCTTTATTTTATGATTGATATTATCCTGTTTTTTATTGGAATACCGGAATGTTTGAATATTGAAATGTTGAAAGACTTCTTGATCCAATAATCATCACACCCACACCCACACACCAACAAATCCATAAACTAATTAACATCCTTTCATCCTTGTTCCACATTCCTCCCACGAATAAATTCGTGGGCTGTAATCCAACTATCTGATCTATTTCGTCTCCCACACTTCCATTTCCCTTCAACCCTTCACCCTTTCGCCTCTTCTCTCCTTCGCTCCCTCACCCATTCATCCTTCATCCTTCTTATACTCTTCTTCTTTTTGGAGGACGGCAGCCATTATGTGGCAATGGCGTCACATCTACAATCTCCAACACCTCAATGCCTGCAGTGTGCAACGTACGTATTGCCGATTCTCTTCCTGCTCCAGGTCCTTTCACAAATACTTTAACTTTCCTGAGCCCCAGGTCATGGGCAGCTTTGGCACAGTCCTGGGCAGCAATTTGCGCTGCATACGGGGTATTTTTCTTAGAACCTTTAAAGCCCATTTTCCCTGCCGAAGACCATGATATCACGTCTCCCGAAGTATTTGTAATCGAAATTATGATATTGTTAAATGATGCATGAACATGAGCCTGACCGGTTGCTTCAACTTTAACCGTCCTTTTCCTGGATGATCCTGTTTTCTTTGCCATCGATTATTTCTTTTGTGTTGCTTTCTTCTTATTTGCAATAGTCTTACGTCTTCCTTTCCTGGTGCGGGCGTTATTTTTTGTACTTTGCCCGCGCACAGGCAACCCGATACGGTGACGGATGCCCCTGTAACAACCAATGTCCATCAGGCGCTTGATATTCATCTGGACGGTTGACCGCAGCTCTCCTTCAACCTTGAAATTTTCGTTCACGACAGCACGAATCTTTGAAATCTGCTCGTCATTCCAGTCTTTTATTTTTATATCCCAGTCAACACCTGCTTCATCCAGTATTTTCCGGGCATTGCTGCGACCGATTCCATAAATATAGGTCAGACCTACTTCACCTCGTTTGTTTTTAGGGAGATCAACTCCAACAATCCTTGCCATATGATGATTTTAAATTGGTTTGCAAAATTACAATAAATTATCCCTGACGCTGCTTGTATTTTGGATTTTTTTTATTGATAACATACAGGCGTCCTTTTCTCCTTACGATTTTACAGTCGGAGGTCCTTTTCTTTACCGATGCTCTTACTTTCATACTGCAATTATTTTATCCTGTCTGATGGTTCGCTGAATGAATGAACGGCCATTTACCCGTTAACCCATATGATCATATGTCCGTTTGTATCGTGTTCGTATTATTCCTACAGCGAATCATCCTTTGTATTATTTATATCTGAATGTTATTCTTCCTTTTGACAGATCATAGGGTGACATTTCGACCCTTACACGGTCTCCCGGTAACAGTTTAATATAATGCATCCTCATTTTACCGGAAATATGTGCTGTAATGATATGACCATTTTCCAGTTCTACTCTGAACATAGCATTTGACAAAGCCTCCGTGATGGTGCCATCCTGTTCTATGGAGGGTTGTTTAACCATACTTGTTTACTAATTATTTTGTAAAATGTTATGCGATTAAAAAATAATTATCAAATATCATTTTTTCAGTTACCCTGTTATGTGAATCTCATAACAGGTTCTTTTGTACCACTTCATCAATATATTCAAATGTCGATAGTACAATTGGCTCTTCTTTCCCGACTGCCACAGCCAGTTCAAAATGTGCCGATGGCTGGTTGTCCCGGGTTCTTATTGTCCATCCATCCTCATCCTGTTGAATAAATCTTGAGCCAAGGTTAACCATTGGTTCAAGACAAAGAACGATTCCATACTTAAGCTTAATACCTGTACCCCTCTTCCCATAATTTGGCACCTCTGGTTCTTCATGCAGGTTTTTTCCCAATCCATGACCTACCATTTCGCGGACAACTGTGTAGCCAGCTTTCTCAGCGTGATGCTGTATAGCATGGCTGATGTCTCCCAGCCGTTTACCCTCTATTGTTTTTTCTATGCCTTTAAAAAGTGATTCCCGTGTTGTTTTCAGAAGTGCCCTGACATGTTCCGCTACCAGTCCCACCTCAAATGTATAGGCTGAATCACCATAAAATCCTTTCAGTTTAACGCCACAATCTACTGAAATAATATCTCCATCTCTCAGTGCGTAGTTGGAAGGTATCCCATGAACAACTTCGCTGTTGACAGATGTACATAATGTTTTGGGGAACCCGTTATATCCAAGGAAAGCCGGTTCACCATGATGATCACGGATAAATTCTTCCGCGATCCTGTCAAGCTCATTGGTAGTTACTCCAGCCCTGATATTTTTTGCAACCTCAGCAAGTGTTTTGGACACCAGCATGTTGCTATCCTTCATTTGTCGGAGTTCCTCATCTGTTTTGATAAATATCATCAAAGAACTACTTAGTGTACTTACATTGCTGATGCACTACCCATCCGCCCCTTAATCCTGCCTGATTTCATCAATCCGTCATAATGCCGCATCAGCAGGTGGCTTTCAATTTGTTGTAAAGTATCCAGCACAACACCCACAAGAATCAGCAGGGATGTGCCTCCATAAAAACTGGCAAATTGTGAACTGATTCCCGCAAGCTGGGCAAAAGCAGGTAATATGGCAATGAAGGCAAGAAAAATGGATCCCGGTAATGTGATCCTCGACATGATTGAATCCAGAAATTCCATGGTCTTTCTTCCCGGCTTAACACCTGGAATGAATCCGCCGTTGCGCTTCATATCTTCAGCCATTTGTTGCGGATTGATGGTCACTGCCGTATAGAAATAGGTGAATGCAATGATCAGGATGGCAAATACAAGGTTATACCAGAAACCTGTGAAATTAGCAAATGCTGCTGCGAATCCTGTGAGTTTTTCAGAATTGGCGAATCCTGCAATTGTTAACGGAATAAACATCAATGCCTGGGCAAAGATAATAGGCATGACCCCGGCAGCATTAACTTTCAAGGGAATATACTGTCTTACACCACCATACTGTTTATTCCCGATAATTCTCTTGGCATACTGGACAGGTATTCTTCGTGTTCCCTGGACCAGGAGGATTGAAAACATAAATACTATAAACAGAACAACGAGTTCCACGAGGAAAGCTACCAGTCCTCCTCCCTGTTGTTCAAGCCTGGCCCCGAATTCTGCAACGGTTGCAAAAGGGAGCCTGGCGATGATCCCGATCATAATAATGAGTGAAATACCATTACCTATACCCCTGTCGGTAATTCTCTCTCCCAGCCACATGATAAACATCGTACCTGCTGTCATTATGACCACTGATGAAATGGTGAATGTCGATCCTTTGATGATAAATGCAGATTCAGGTATCTGAGCATGCAGGTTTGCGAGGTAGCTGGGTGCCTGCAGGACCAGTATAAACACGGTCAGGTACCGTGTAATCTGGTTCATTTTCCGCCGGCCGCTTTCCCCTTCTTTCTGCAATCTCTGGAAATAAGGAACTGCTATACCGAGAAGCTGCACAACGATGGATGCTGAGATATAGGGCATGATTCCCAGGGCAAAGATGGAGGCATTGGAGAAAGCACCGCCGGAGAACATATCAAGCAAACCAAGAACACCCTCTGCGGTCTGAGCCTTTAAAGAAGCAAGCTGTCCGGGATCAACGCCGGGTAGTGTGATGAAAGAACCCAGCCGGTAGACAAGAAGGATCCCTAGTGTATACAGGATCCTTTTGCGCAGATCCTCTATCTTCCAGATGTTCTTTAAGGTTTCAATAAATGCTCTCATGAAGCTTAAATATTTTCTGTGGAACCGCCCAGTTCTTCAATTGCTTTTTTTGCTGAAGCGGAAAAAGCATGGGCTCTGACCTCAAGTTTTGATGTCAGGTTACCATTTCCAAGTATTTTGACCAAAGTATGCTTTGAGATAAGTCCTGCCTTCATAAGGACATCCGGGTCAATTTTTTTAATAGCCTGTTTATCGGCAAGTTCTTGCAGGATACTGATATTGATAGCTTTGTATTCTTTCCTGTTAATGTTTTTGAAACCATATTTCGGCACCCTTCGTTGAAGAGGCATCTGCCCACCTTCAAAGCCAAAATTTCTGGAATATCCAGACCTTGATTTTTGACCTTTGTGACCACGGGTTGATGTTCCTCCCCTGCCGGAGCCCTGCCCTCTCCCAAGCCGTCTGTCTCTCCCGGTAGAACCCTTCGCCGGTTTTAAATTATGTAATTCCATATTATTGATCTTCCACTTTTACTAAATGCCTTACCTTATTGATCATACCCATAACCTGAGGAGTACTTTCGACTTCGATACTCTTATTTAACCTTCTGAGCCCCAGTGCATCCAGTGTACGTTTTTGCCTTTTCGTACTCCCGATCCTGCTTTTAACCTGTGTAATTCTCAGTTTTGCCATCTATAAAATATTATTTTCTATCCATTGAATACTTTTTCAAGCGGTATACTCCTGTGATCCGAAACCATAAAAGCATCTCTCAGTTCCAGTAACGCTTTGATTGTTGCTTTAACCAGGTTATGCGGGTTGGATGATCCTTTTGATTTTGCCAGGACATTCTTCACACCCACACTTTCCAGCACAGCGCGCATTGCTCCCCCTGCTTTAACACCTGTTCCGCTTGAAGCGGGCTTCAGGAATACCCTGGCACCACCGTACTTTGCCGTTTGCTCATGAGGGATGGTCCCTTTATAAATAGGTACCCTGATAAGGTTTTTCTTAGCATCTTCAATACCTTTTGCAATGGCAGTTGTTACTTCTCCAGCCTTGCCAAGACCATGGCCGACAATACCGTCCTCATTACCAACAACCACGATGGCAGAAAAGCTGAATGTCCTGCCACCCTTGGTCACCTTGGTCACACGCTGAATACTTACCAGCCGGTCTTTTAATTCAAGATCACTGGTTCTGACTTTCCTGATATTTGTTGTCATCTTACTTTAAAATTTTAATCCGCCTTCCCTGGCTCCTTCAGCAAGTTGCTTCACCCGCCCGTGATAAAGATATCCTCCCCGGTCAAACACAACTTTGCCTATGCCTTTGGAGAGTGATTTCTCAGCAATTAATTTGCCAACCAGTTTTGCCTGTTCTGACTTTGTAATACCTTTTTTCTCAGCAACTTCCTTGTTCCTTGAAGAGGCAGAGACCATAGTATTTCCCGATTCATCGTCCACCAGCTGAACATAAATCTGTTTATTACTTCTGAATACAGACATCCTGGGCACTTCCTTTGTCCCCGAAATGTTTTTCCGTATTCTCCTCCTTATTCTACGCCTTCTTTCCTGTATCGTAAGAGCCATATTCAAAAAATTTTATCGGTATTATACACTGGCAGCTTTCCCTGCTTTCTTTCTCAACTGCTCTCCAACAAATTTAATTCCTTTCCCTTTATAAGGTTCCGGTGGACGCAAAGAACGGATCTTTGCCGCAACATGACCGAGCAGTTGTTTATCGGCAGATTTCAGGGTGATGATTGGATTGGCACGACGTTCAGTTTTAGCCTCAACTTTTATGGCTGATGGCAATTCAATAATCACATCATGCGAAAAACCAAGGCTCATCTCCAGCCGCTGACCTTTTGCTTCGGCCCGGAAACCAATCCCAACCAGCTCCTGTTGAATCTCAAATCCTTTCGACACACCAATAACCATATTATTGATCAATGCACGGTACATCCCGTGCAAAGCCTTATGATGCTTCTGGTCTGATGGCCTGGTAACCACAACCTTATTTTCCTTGATTTCAACCTTTATTTCCTTATTGACCTGTTGCTCAAGCTCTCCCATTGGCCCTTTCACGCTTACCAGATTGTTATTATCAACAGTAATGGTCACGCCATCCGGGATTGCGACAGGTAATTGACCTATTCTTGACATTCCTGATCCTCCTTCCTTTAGTTAACATAACAGAGGACTTCGCCTCCTACTTTCATTTTCCTTGCCTCCTTATCAGTCATGACACCCATGGATGTGGATAAAATGGCGATGCCAAGTCCGTTTAGAACCCTGGGTATCTTATTGACACTGACATATTTTCTGAGTCCGGGGCGGCTGACCCTTTGCAACGATTTGATAGCTGATGTTTTTGTCTGTGGATGATATTTCAAAGCAATCTTAATAACGCCCTGTTTATCATCCTCGTCAACTTTGTAACTCAGAATATATCCTTTGTCATACAGTATCCTGGTAATTTCCTTTTTCATATTTGAGGCAGGAATCTCCACGATCTTATGCTTTGCCATGATGGCATTCCTGATTCGTGTCAGATAATCTGCAATCGGATCCGTCGACATATATTTTATTTTTTTAAGATGATGCTCTTTTCAGCTTTTAAGCTTTAATTACATTAATTAATTCTTATGACCTGTCCTGCTGGGTCAGACAGGTTAAATATTGCACATTGTAAATTATCTCATACCTTTTTATATTACCAGCTTGCTTTCTTCACCCCCGGGATAAGTCCTGCGGAAGCCATTTCCCTGAATGTTATTCTGCTGACACCGAACTGTCTCATATAACCTTTTGGCCTTCCTGTAAGCTTGCAACGGTTGTGAAGCCTGTTAGGATTGGAATTCCTTGGCAGGCGGCTCAAGCCGATATAATCACCGGCACTTTTTAACCTGGCTCTTTTCTCAGCATACCTGTCAACCATATTCTGCCTTCTGACTTCACGGGCTTTCATCGATTCTTTCGCCATATCTGAAATGTTTATTGTTTCCTGAATGGTAATCCAAATTCTCTCAGGAGTGCAAATCCCTCTTCATCATTATCCGCCGATGTAACAAAGATGACCTCCAGACCGAGAATTTTACTGATCTTGTCAATATCTATTTCCGGGAAAATAATTTGTTCGGAGATACCCATCGTATAATTTCCATGACCGTCTAACTTGGCTGTCATGCCCTTGAAATCCCTGATCCTTGGTAAAGCAGCATTGATAAGTCTTTCAAGGAACTCATACATGCGGTTATGACGAAGGGTAACCTTTACTCCAATCGGCATTTTCTTCCGGAGTTTAAAGTTTGAAATATCTTTTTTTGACAGTGTTTGAACAGCTTTCTGGCCTGCAATCAGTGTTAATTCCTCCTGTGCAGTATCGATCAGTTTTTTATCGGTAACAGCCTGTCCAACACCCTGATTGATAACAATCTTCTTCAATCTTGGCACCTGCATAACGGATGTGTACCCGAATTCTTTCATGAGTGCAGGTATAATCTCCTCCTGGTATTTTCGTTTAAGATTTGGTAAATATTCCATTATTTCAATTCCTCTCCTGATTTTTTTGCGTATCTGACCAGTTTTCCTTTATCATCGATTTTGCGTCCAATCCTTGTTGGTTCACCGCTGGAGGGGTCCAATGGTAACAGGTTGGAAATATGGATGGGTGCTTCCTTTTTGATAATTCCCCCCTGAGGATATTGTGCGTTGGGTTTTGTGTGCTTGGATACCATATTAACCCCTTCTACGATTGCCTTGTTCTGCTTTATGAATACCTCCAGCACCCTGCCCTGCTGTCCCTTATATTCACCGGTAATGACATATACCGTATCGCCTTTTTTGATATGAAGTTTGCTTCCCATGCTTCAATGATTTAAAAATTACAGGACCTCTGGAGCCAATGAGATGATTTTCATATATTTATCCCTCAGCTCTCTGGCAACAGGTCCAAATATACGTGTTCCACGTAATTCATCCAGGTTATTCAGAAGGACGACAGCATTATCATCGAACCGGATATATGAACCATCAGATCTTCTGACTTCTTTCTTTGTCCGCACTACGATTGCTTTCGAGACGGTACCCTTTTTAATGTCGCTGGTGGGAAGGGCACTCTTAACTGAAACTACGACCTTATCCCCGATAGAAGCATATCTTTTCCTTGTCCCTCCAAGGACGCGGATGCATAGTACCTCCTTGGCACCACTGTTATCTGCCACTGCCAGCCTGCTTTCTTGTTGTATCATGGTTATTTAGCTCTTTCAATAATTTCCACTAATCTCCAGTTTTTATTTTTGCTGAGCGGACGTGTTTCCATAATTTTAACCGTATCGCCCACGCCACAAGTATTCGTCTCATCGTGCGCCATAACCTTGGATGTTCTCGTAAGGAACTTTTTATAAATCGGATGTTTAACCTTCCGTTTTACGGCAACGATAATGGACTTTTCCATACTGTTACTGATAACAACACCGATGCGTTCTCTTCTGATAATTCTGGTCTCCATATTTATTCTTTTTTCTCTGTTGGTAAATCAGGCTGCTCATGGCGCTTGTTGAGCTCAGTGACAATCTTTGCTATATTCTGCCGCGTTTCCCTTATCTTCATCGGATTATCCAGGGGAGAGATGGCATGATTTAACCTGAGCCGGAGAAGGTAATCCCTCTCATTGTCAAGTCGTTCACTCAATTCTTTTATCGTAAGCTCTCTTAATTCAGAACTTTTCATAATTATTCAGTTTCAGAGTAATCCCGCCTGACGATTATTTTTGCCTGAACCGGAAGTTTCTGGGCACCCAGGCGTAATGCTTCCATTGCTGTCTGATATGATACGCCCTCCACTTCCATGATAATTCGTCCCGGTGTTACCGGTGCGACAAATCCTTCAGGAGATCCTTTCCCTTTACCCATTCTCACCTCGGCGGGTTTTTTTGTGATGGGTTTATCGGGAAAAATCCTTATCCACAGCTGCCCCTCCCTCTTCATATGACGTGTGATAGCCTGCCTTGCTGCCTCTATCTGACGGCCTGTCAACCAGGCTGAATCGAGTACTTTGATTCCAAAAGAACCGAAAGCAAGCTGGTTACCACGCTGTGCGCTACCCTTCATCCGGCCTTTCTGACTTCGTCTGTATCGTGTTTTCTTTGGTTGTAACATCCCGAAATATTTATATTATTCTTATTTTCTTCTCTTTTTAAAGTTACCGGATTTGGGCTTTGAGCTTTTTACGCCAACATTTGGAGAAAGGTCTCTTTTACCAAAGACTTCACCTGTACAGATCCAGACTTTAATACCGATGATCCCAACTTTAGTGCGGGCGGCAGCAATAGCATAATCTATATCGGCCCGCAGGGTATGCAGCGGTATCCTGCCTTCTTTGTATGTCTCAGAGCGCGCCATCTCCGCACCTCCAAGCCTTCCTGAAATCTGAACCTTAATGCCTTCGGCACCCATCCTGATAGTCGATGCAATGGCCATCTTGATAGCCCTTCTGTATGAGATCTTTCCCTCTACCTGGCGAGCAATATTATTTGCAACAATGGTTGCATCCAGTTCAGGCCTTTTAACTTCATAGATATTGATCTGAACTTCTTTCTTGGTTATCTTTTTCAACTCTTCCTTTAACTTATCAACCTCCTGGCCTCCTTTTCCAATAATGATTCCCGGCCTGGCAGTGTTCACCGTCACCGTTATCAGTTTCAACGTTCTCTCAATAATAATCTTCGATATACTGGCTTTGGATAACCGTGCATCAAGGTAATCCCTTATATTATTGTCCTCAGCCAGTTTGGAAGAATAGTCATTACCACCAAACCAGTTGGAGTCCCATCCTTTGATGATACCTAATCGATTTGCAATAGGGTTTGCTTTCTGTCCCATTTATTTTTCCTTTTGTGTTTCATTTTCATTCTCCATATTTGCACTTTCCAGAACCACTGTAACATGGTTCGACCTCTTTCTGATTCTGTGAGCCCTGCCCTGTGGTGCAGGCCGGTAACGTTTCAGAGTGCGACCCTGATCAACACGAACCTCACTGATATAGAGATTACTATCTTCAATCCTGACACCCTCATTCTTATTCTGCCAGTTAGATATGGCAGAAAGTACCAGTTTCTCAAGATCCTTCGAAACATGCTGGGGTGAAAATTTCAGGATGTCCAGTGCCTTATTCACATCTTTTCCGCGGATCAAATCTGCAACCAGCCTCATTTTCCTTGGAGAAGACGGATAATTCCTCAGCATGGCAGAGTAAGTATTTAACCTTTCCTCTTTGATCCTGTTTGCTCTATTTCTTTTTCTTGCTCCCATTAATCAGAATATTATATTTTACATTCCTTCACCCTGGGTTGAAGGTATGATTTGTCATTTTATCTTGCCTTGCCACCATGCCCCCTGAAAATCCTTGTAGGGGCAAATTCTCCTAATTTGTGACCAACCATATTTTCCGTAATATAAACCGGAATAAACTTGTTACCGTTATGAACCGCAATTGTGTGCCCGACAAAATCAGGTGATATAAGGGACCTTCTCGACCATGTCTTGACCACAGATTTCTTGCCTGATTCGTTCATTTCGAGAATTCTTTTTTCCAGTTTATAATCAATAAAAGGACCTTTCTTAAGTGATCGGCTCATATAAAAACAATTTTTAAATTTTACAGACTGAATTAAACAGTTGATTGAATTATCCACTAATCATCCTGTACTGTTTAACCGTCATACCACATATTTCATTAATTATCCTTTTCTTTTTTCGACAATATATTTGTTCGAATCTTTTTTCGTCGGTCTTGTCTTGAATCCTTTTGCCAGCAATCCTGTTCTGGATCGTGGATGCCCTCCTGATGCCCTGCCTTCTCCTCCACCCATCGGATGGTCAACGGGATTCATTGCAACACCCCTGACCCTTGGGCGGCGGCCCAGCCATCTTGCTCTGCCTGCCTTACCCGATTTCTCAAGGTCATGGTCTGCATTTGAAACACTGCCAACGGTAGCCTTGCAGGTTGTCAGTATCATTCTTGACTCACCGGATGGCAACTTAACGATCGCATATTTCCCATCCCTGGAGGTCAGCTGTGCATAGGATCCTGCACTTCTTGCCAGGCTCGCTCCCCGCCCGGGTTGTAACTCAATATTATGGATGATGGTCCCCAGCGGCAACTCTGCCAGTGTCAGTGCGTTTCCCACATCAGGAGAAACGCCGGGCCCTGAAATGATGGTCTGCCCAACTTTCAGCCCGTTGGGAGCCAGGATATACCTTTTCTCACCATCCTCATATACAACCAGTGCAATACGTGCGGAACGGTTTGGATCATATTCAATCGTCTTTACCGTGGCAGGTATATTATCCTTTTTCCTGTTAAAATCAATTAGACGGTAGCGTCTTTTATGCCCTCCTCCAAGATATCTCATGGTCATTTTACCGGAGGAATTCCTTCCACCCGTTCTTTTTCTTGTTTTCATGAGGGATTTTTCAGGAGTGCTCCTGGTAATCTCCTCAAAAGAACTGATGATCTTTCTTCTCTGACCTGGTGTGACAGGTTTAAATTTTCTTACCGCCATTGCTGTTAAATGTTGCTATAAAAATCAATTGACTCGCCTTCTGCCAGGGTAACGATTGCCTTCTTGTACGAGCTTCTTTTCCCGCTAACAAGCCCGCTGCGGGTATACCTCGATTTGATCTTCCCTCCATATCTCATTGTATTAACAGATTCAACTGCAACTCCATAAGTCTTCTCAATTGCTTCCTTAATCTGTATCTTGTTAGCCTTCTTGTGAACAACAAAACCATACCGGTTCATGTCTTCACCCTGGGCTGACATTTTCTCCGTTACAATTGGTTTTAGCAGAATATTCATATGCGATCTGAATTATGAAATGTTTTTTTGCAGGGCTTCGAGTGAACTCTCAACGAATACAACAACGGATGCCTTCATAATATCATACGTATTGATTTGAGAAACAAGGATTACTTTTGAATCCTGCAAATTCCTTGACGACAAATAAATGTTTTTATCAGCTTCCTGTAAGACAAGAAGTGATTTCTTATCAATGATATCGAGATTTCTTCTGATCCCATTAAATTCACTTGTTTTCGGTGTCTCCAGGGAAAAATCCTCTAGTACAATGATCTTATTATCCTTAGCCTTTGTTGAAAGGGCTGATTTCCGTGCAAGCTGTTTAACCTTTTTATTCAGCTTAAATGAATAATCTCTTGGCATAGGCCCAAAAGTCCTTCCACCACCACGGAATATTGGTGACTTAATATTTCCGGCCCTGGCTGTCCCTGTACCCTTTTGCCTCTTTATTTTTCTTGTGCTTCCGGTAATCTCTGCCCGCTCTTTTGTTTTGTGCGTTCCACGCCGGTTGTTAGCCATATATTGCCTGACATCAAGGTAAATAGCGTGATTATTGGGTTCAATCTCAAAGATTGATTTTTTCAATTCTGCTTTTTTCCCTGTATCTTCTCCAGTTATATTGAAAACCGGTACTTTCATCACTTTTCAATAATTAAATATGTTCCTTTTGATCCTGGTACTGAACCTTTAAGTAATAACAGGTTATCTTCAGGAATGATTTTAACCACTCTAAGGTTGATCTGTTTTACTTTTTTGCCACCTGTTTGACCGGCCATCCTCATTCCTTTCATTACCCTCGACGGGAATGATGAGGCCCCAAGTGATCCGGGATGCCTGTTCCTGTTATGTTGTCCGTGCGAAGCATCATTTACCCCACCAAATCCATGCCTTTTCACAACACCCTGAAATCCTTTTCCTTTAGTAATTCCGGAGACATCCAGCCATGTATCATCGTTAAAATAATCGACTGTGATCACATCACCCGGCTTCCAGTCTTTTACAAATCCCTTCAGTTCAATAATCTTCCTCTTAGGCGTGGTCTTTGCTTTCTTAAGATGGCCCATCATTGCCCTGCTGGTATGTTTTTCCTTCTTTTCATCATAGGCCAGTTGAATAGCTCTGTATCCATCATTTTCAACAGTCTTGATCTGTGTTACAACACACGGACCAACCTCAATGACAGTACAGGGAACTGATTTTCCCTGGTCATTAAAAACAGTGGTCATCCCAATCTTTTTTCCAATTAGTCCGGGCATATTGTTATATTATTTGTTGTTGCTTTATTCAGTTATATTGATACTCACTATTTTGCAGAGCCCTGGAAACGCGGGTGGTGGATCTGCAAAACATGGTATGATCAATTGTTTATCATTATCAGGTAAAAAAAAATTTTTGTCATACTTTAATTTCAACTTCCACACCGCTTGGCAGTTCAAGTTTCATAAGCGCATCTATGGTCTTTGGTGTTGAACTGTAAATATCTAACAACCTCTTGTAGGAAGAAAGCTCAAACTGATCCCTTGCTTTCTTGTTTACAAAGGGAGATCGCAGAACGGTAAAGAACCTTTTGTGTGTGGGTAATGGGATCGGACCGCTGATGACTGCACCTGTTGACTTAACTGTTTTGACAATTTTTTCGGCAGATTTGTCAACAAGGTTATGATCATAAGATTTAAGTTTTATTCTGATTTTCTGACTCATATTTTATTATAATAATTAATCCAATCTGTTATATAAATAATATGTATATGATTCCCTCATAATTTTTTTTGCAAAGTCATGGTGCAGCGTGAACTACAAAATTTTGAACTCATAACCTTTGCTTTAAACATAAAAAACTCTATTTATACAAATAATGTTTTACCTGTTATCCTTTCAAGGACTTCCCTGGCAATTTCGGGTGGCACCTCCTCATAATGCGAAAATTCCATTGTGGCTGTTGCACGTCCTGATGTCAAAGTACGCAGTGTGGTCACATAACCGAATTGTTCAGCCAGGGGTACCTGTGCTTTGATGACTCTGGCACCTGCTCTTGTTTCCATACCTTCAACCTGACCTCTCCGTTTATTAAAATCTGCTATTACATCTCCCATATATTCCTCAGGCGTTACAACTTCAGCTGACATGAGAGGTTCGAGAAGCACTGGTCCGGCCTTCTGGGCTGCTTTTCTGAATCCTATCTTGGCAACAAGCTCAAAAGCCAGGGTATCAGAATCCGTTGGGTGAAACATCCCATCCCTTAAGATTACTTTGAGATTATCGAGTGGATAGCTTGCAAGCGGACCATTCTGCATGGATTCGCGAAAACCTTTTTCAACAGCCTTTATAAATTCTGCCGGCAGGTTCCCTGATCCTAATTCGTCAAAGAACTGAAGTCCTGTAATGTCTTCATCAGCAGGACCAATTTGAAATTCGATTTCAGCAAATTTGCCTTTTCCACCTGTCTGCTTTTTGAAAACCTCCCGGTGAATAACCGGGATAGTAAGAGCCTCTTTATAATTCACTTGCGGTAATCCCTGATTGCATTCCACTCCGAATTCTCTTTTTATTCTGTCGATGAGCACTTCCAGGTGAAGCTCCCCCATACCATTCATGATTGTTTGCCCGGTATCCTCATCCACCTTTACATGAAAGGACGGATCTTCTTCTGCCAGTTTGTTCAGAGCCTGGGAAAGACGATCAATATCAACCTGGGTCTTTGGTTCAATCACAATACTGATAACCGGTTCCGGGAAATTCATGGATCCCAGTAAAATGGGTCTTCTGGGATCCGAGAGCGTATCACCCGTTTTAATATCTTTAAATCCAACGATAGCACATATATCCCCTGCTTCAATCATATCTTTCGGATGCTGTTTATTAGCATGCATCTGGTACAGCCTGGCAATCCTCTCTTTTTTGTTTGTACGTGTATTCAGGACCTGGTCTCCAGACCTGATTGATCCTGAATAGACCCTCAGGTAAGCAAGCTTCCCCACATAAGGATCTGTTGCAATCTTAAATGCCAGTGCTGCCAGTGGTTGCTGAGCATCTGCCGGCCTTTCCTCTTCCTTCTTGATGAATGGGTTAATCCCTTTCACAGATCCAATATCTATTGGGCTCGGAAGAAGACTCACAATGCCATCAAGCAAACTCTGTATACCTTTATTTCTGAAAGCAGCCCCGCAATATACAGGTACAATTTTCAGATTGATGGTTGCCTTTCTTGCAGCTGCTATAAACTCCTCAACAGTTATCGAATCTCTGTCAGCAAAAAACTTTTCAAGTAATTCATCGTCTGACTCGCACACCGTTTCGACCAGATTTTCCCTCCATTCTTCAACTGTCTCAATCATATCCTGAGGAATATCACGATATTCAAACTTAAGTCCAAGCGTGTCATCATCATCATCCCAGACAATAGCTTTTCTTTTGATGAGGTCGATAACACCTTTGAACTTCTCCTCTGAACCAAAGGGGATTTGCATCGGAGCAGGATTTGCCTTCAGTTTATTTTTTATCTCACTCACCACGCGGTAAAAATCAGATCCCACGCGATCCAGTTTATTAACAAACGCAATCCTTGGAATCCTGTATTTTTCTGCCTGTCTCCAGACAGTCTCAGACTGTGGCTCTACACCTCCCACGCCGCAAAATAGTGCAACTGCCCCATCAAGAACACGCAATGAACGTTCTACCTCAATGGTAAAATCAACATGCCCTGGTGTATCGATGATATTTATTTTGTATTCCTGCCCGTTCAATTTCCAGTAGCTGGTAATCGCAGCAGAGGTAATAGTAATACCTCTTTCTTTTTCCTGGACCATCCAGTCCATTACTGCAGCTCCATCATGTACCTCTCCCATCCGATGGGTCAGACCTGTGTAGAATAATATTCTTTCCGTAGCCGTGGTCTTCCCCGCATCGATATGGGCCATGATCCCGATATTCCTTGTATATTTCAGATCTCTGCTCACTGCTTAATCCGATGACCTTTTGTTTTCTCATCCGGAGGATTTTCCCGGAGCAACAATAAGGTATAAAAATCAGTATTTTTTTTCAGGAGCCGTGTCGTGACACGACCACTGACAGATTACATCTTAAAATCTTTGGTTTTAAAGCATTAAGAGAGCTGCTCGGCTTTTTTCAGGCTTAGAACCTGAAATGGGCAAAGGCTTTATTTGCATCTGCCATTCTATGCATATCCTCCTTCTTCTTAAAAGCACCTCCCTCTTCCTTGTAGGCAGCAATGATCTCTGCTGCAAGCTTGTCGCTCATCGACTTACCCGATCGCTGTTTGGCATACCGGATAAGATTCTTCATACTTAAAGTTATTTTCCTGTCTGGTCTCACTTCCACAGGAACCTGAAAAGTGGCACCTCCCACCCTTCTGCTTTTTACTTCAACATGTGGTGTTATGTTCTCAAGTGCTTTTTTCCATATTTCAAGGGGTTGCTTGTTTTCTCCCTTGGTTCTCTCTGCTACCAAATCAATCGCTTCGTAAAAGATATTGAAAGCTACATTCTTCTTCCCTTTCAGCATCATGTTATTCACAAACCTGGTTACCAGCTCATCATGATATTTAGGATCTGCCAGAAGTTCCCTTCTTTTTGGTTTTCCTTTTCTCATTTATCCTTATATAATATTATATTAATATTGTGCGAAACCCGTTATACTATCTGTCTTTTCCATTTCTTCTCAACCGTGCTTACAATCCTTGCATTATTCCAGGCATTGCTTTGTCTATCATATCACCCCCTGCTACCCCTCCTTTATCTTTTCCATTTTCCTCTCCCCTCAAATCTTTTTTTTCCTTCCTTTTTATCTTTTATCTTTTGCCTTTTCCCTTTTATCTTTTCCTTTTATCTTTTCCCTTTTATCTTTTCCCTTTTATCTTTTCCCTGTTATCTTTTATCTTTTCCCTGTTATCTTTTCCCTGTTATCTTTTATCTTTTCCCTTTTATCTTTTATCTTTTGCCTTTTATCTTTTATCCTTTCCCCACACTTTACTTCTTGGGTTGTTTGGTACCATACTTGGAACGACGCTGTGTTCTGCCTTCAACTCCTGACGTGTCGAGAGCACCACGGATCAGGTGGTATCTTACACCCGGAAGATCTTTCACCCTTCCCCCTCTGATCAGAACAATTGAATGTTCCTGCAGGTTATGCCCTTCACCAGGAATATATGCGTTCACCTCTTTCTGATTCGTCAACCTCACCCTTGCAACTTTACGCATTGCAGAATTTGGTTTCTTGGGTGTGGTGGTATAAACGCGCACGCATACACCCCTTCTTTGCGGACATGAGTCCAGGGCAGGGGCCTTGCTTTTATCAACCTGTTTCTTCCTTCCTTTTCTAACTAATTGCTGTATTGTCGGCATTTTAAGTCTAACATTTTGTTATTGAAAACCTCCCTTAGTAAATCGGTTCGCAAAGGTATACTTTTTTTTCGAAAACCATAAAAAATTAAATGAATTTTTAGATGTACCTGTAATTGTTGATTTTCCAAGGTAATCACTAAATTTTGGATCCCATTACAGGACTCTTTTGTGGTCATTTTTTAACTGTTTTTTTACAAACAATTTCGTTCATTCAAAAATAAATTACACGACTTGATACTTTATAGAAAATTATTACTTTTGCAAGTCCATCGGGAGAAAGGCTGTTAATGCGTTCACAATAAGATAAATAAACGCATCAACAGTGATAATAAAACTTGTGGCAGAATAAATCAAAGATATTGGCAGTCAAATTTTTGTGAAGCTCCGGAGACTATTTTAGAACTCCGCAACATAATTTCCCGGAATAACTTTAATC
>Ga0111176_1194_pt1 | contig 19633 bp, 16 predicted proteins | sample DeeMarSWOR324_28_FD_80229 | JGI IMG/M metagenome (GOLD analysis project Ga0111176, IMG submission 80229) | Bacteroides sp. SM23_62_1 | reverse complement strand
GAAGCACCTCAGAAAAACCTTCTGATCTCAGACCTGAAAGAGATCCTTGGCCCCCCGAGATACCTCAAAGATAAATATGAGGGTAATGAAATCCCCGGGGTTGTTACAGGGCTGGCCTGGACAGCCCATGGTGGCGAGATACTAAATGTTGAAACAAGCCTGAGCCAGGGAAAAGGGAACCTGACCCTCACCGGAAACCTGGGGGATGTGATGAAAGAATCAGCTGTCATAGCACTGGAATACATAAAATCCCATGCCAAACAGCTGGATATGGATCCGGAAATTTTCCAGTCATGGAATGTCCATGTTCATGTACCTGAAGGTGCTATCCCTAAGGACGGCCCATCCGCAGGTATGGCTATGGCCACTTCCATAGCGTCTGCATTCTCTCAGCGAAAAGTGAAGAAAAGCACTGCCATGACCGGTGAGATTACACTTACCGGCAAATTACTTCCGGTTGGGGGAATAAAGGAAAAAATCCTGGCAGCCAAACGTGCCAATATTACAGATATCATACTGGCTAAAGAAAATCTTAAGGATATCGAAGAAATTAACGAAGTTTACCTGAAAGGTGTCAGGTTTCATTATGTCACCCACCTGATGGAGGTGCTGAACCTGGCACTGCTGAAACAAAAGGTCAAAGGGGCGCTGAAAATAGCGTAAGCGAAGATCCCCCAGGGCCTGACCTGGAGTCAGGACCTGGGTATATTTAATCCCTATTTTATAACAAACTTCCCTCGATATACCCTGTCCCCCTTCAGTTCAAACATATAAAATCCCTGAGGTAAATTATCCCGAAGAAAAACCACTTTGTTATCCCGGATATCACCTATCATCTTTACAAGCTTTCCGCTCATATCAGTAACCTTTAGTTCGTAGGGATATTTGAGAGAATTTTCAAAGTCAATCTGTGTCCAATAATTGAAAGGATTGGGATAGGAACGGATCTCCCAGGTAAGAGGTTCAACAGCACTTGTACCTGTATCCTGTAACCTGTTATCCTCCATATTTGACATGGAGTGGCTGTATGGACCGGAATCGGCTTTTTTACCTTCTGTTGGGAAACAGGTAAACGGCAATATTACTCCAACCCTGTAATAATGACGTCCAATTATTCCATAATCGGTATATGTAAGTGTGGTATTATCCCAGGGAATGGAGTCGATGGCAACCAAATTGTCAGGCGAAGTTCCCCTGAAAATAATATAATAAGGGAAATAGAATCCTTCATAGTTCTGCCAGATAAGGTTGACCTCTGTGGTGTCCAGACCCAGGTTAATAGTTAAATGCATTGTTTTATGGAAAAAACTTTGTCCTGATTCATTCCCGCAGGTATCCACACTTGAAATTTTATATTTATAGGATTTTTTTCTTGGATCAGCATCCTGGTCCCGGTAAACACTCAGGTTGCCCACCGGCACATTCGCTTTGAAATTATAAACATCAGTGGCAACTTCCCTGTAGATATTATAGGATGCGGTCCCAACCTCAGGAGTTTTTTCCCAAACAATCAGGTTCTGACCATCAGCACTTACTGTTACCACACAGGGTTTTTCGTCTTCAAAAACATGCTGGGCTATAACATTCAGTGTATCATAGAAATAACAATTGTTTGTCCCTTCATAGGCCAGGGTAACCTCGGCATTATCATATATCGTCGTAGTTTGAGAGGTTGTACCATCGGACCAGACATAAGTATCTGCGGCTACATTGGCATCAAGAACAATACTGTCGCCATAACAGAACGCAGGAGCAGGTTGATTTGTGATTGTTATGGGTGTTGCAGTATTAGGGCTTCTGTACAGATAACCAATTCCCGGATAATTGGTAGCTGATATTTTATAATAGTAAGAGAACCATAAATTACCATCCGCATCAAATTCCAGAGGGATCGGGGAGAAAAGGTCGGGAATGGCGCTGTTTGATTTGTTGTACCTGCGGAAAGTGTCCCCTACTTTTACCAGTAGTCCCTTGTTTGAAGACACCCAGACACCTCCATTCGGCCCGACTTCCACATCGAACAGTGTTGCATCCAGGCTTGTATCAGCTCTTATCGTGTTCACAATCTGGTCACCGATAATAACCATCATACTGTCGCCTGAGGTCACAAATGTCCTTCCATACTGGTCTGAAGTGATATACCGGGCGTCCTTGAACTGACTGAATGTTGTCCAGTTGCCCTCTTTATATTTGACGACCCCGGGTGTGCCGTTTTTTGCCACCCAGATTGAACCGTCCTTTGCTGTATCTATTTCATTGATCTGCCCTTGTAAAGGAATTCTATTGTTTTCCGGCCCTATGGAGTCGTATAAAGTCCATATATTATTTTCTAAGGTCATGATATCACCATTCCCTAATCCGATCCATTTGATATTATTCCTGTCTACCTTCAGGGCTGTGACTTTGTTAGAGGTAAGAGTAGGTGTCTTGAATATTTCCCATCCGGTTGGGCTGGATCCGTCAAATTGTGCCAGACCACTTTCAGTTCCAACCCAGACACTGTCATGCTTATCTATGGCAATGGCATATACTGCTGTATGGAGTTTTGTTAAATCTGTCCCGGCATAAAAACTAGTCCATTCTTCACCTGTGAATTTACCAAATCCAAGACTTAAACTAGTAGATTGGTATAAATTAAACCAGATATCATGATTAGGTGCAATTTCCAGGACCGTAATATTCATATGGGCACTTGTAATTTCAGGATGTTCGCTAAGATTATATGTTTTTACACATAACTGGCTGAATGTTTGAGACAGAAAATAAAGGAATGTTAAAATTAGGATAGACTTTTTCATGTTTATTTTTTTTGGGTTTAAAGATCATCTACGGATATAGAGCTCTGTAAGTTACAAACAAAAATGAATAGAATAAAATTCTTTATAATATATGTCAAAAATTCAGAGGTAATGGTTGCATGGTTATTAATCAGTCAGGGCCTGCCGTGAAGTCAGACCCTGACTTGAAGTAATTCACCGGCAATTTACTCCCATCTACCGAATTTCTTTTGTGTCCCGATCACAGATAATATACTTTCGAATTATAATTTTAATCTGTTTAATCTAAATTATTATGAAAATGGGTGCTGCAATATTTTGGGGTTCAATATTAATCCTGATCGGATTGGCCCTGGTAATAAAGGTTGTCTTTAATGTTGACTTCCCGGTTTTAAAGATACTGATCGCTTTTGTGTTTATCTATTTAGGAATAAGGATATTATTCGGGAGTTTTGGCCTGTTTAACTTTAAAACCGGACCCAACGAGGTGATTTTCGGTGAGCGGTACTTTACACCACCTTACGAACATTCAGAATATAATGTGGTTTTCGGGAAGGGTGTTTTCGATTTCCGGGATATTGATCTGAGTGAAGGAACGAAATATGTAAAAATAGGAACTGTTTTTGCCGGTTCACATATCAAGATCCGCCGTGACATGCCGGTAAGGATAAATGCTGAAGCTGTTTTTGCAGGTGCTGAATTGCCCGACGGTAATACTGCTGTATTTGGAAGTTCAACATACACAAGCGAATCTTTTAATCCTGATTCTGCCTGTCTGGACATAAAGGTCGAAGTTGTTTTTGGCGGTGTGCAGGTTATTAGGGAATAGCAGGGAGCAGGGAGCAGGGAATAAAGAACTTCTGAGCTCCCTACTATTTTTATTATAAAGTGCGCTGAAAGCCTGTAATCATTTTTGATAATTCTTCAAGTTCCAGATATAATTCATCCTTGGTATCTAATGAAATTAAATTTTGTAAATACAATATGATTACAACATTCGCACTTTCAAAAACTGAACTTCTTGAATAATCCAAATACCTATTAAAATTTCGGCTTTTAAAGAATCCTGATCCCTCAGCAATATTATTACACATACTTAAACCGGATGCCCTTGCTTATTCTGCATACCGGTGAAATCCCTTTTTATCCAGCTCAAGAGAAATTATGAACAACTTGTTTGCAATCGAAACAGCCTTTTGTCAAATTTTAAATCTTCAAATCTAAAATGCTTACTCATAATTATTGGTTTTAAGTTATACATAGTCGATACCTATTTATTCCAGAAATCTTAAATTATCGGTTATATGTTAAAACTTTTATCTCTCCAAACCACTTTTTTCTCCCTGTTCCTTTCTCCCTGCTCCCTGCTCCCTGCTGATATATTCAAAGATTTTCGCTATTTTTAGGCTGCACAAAATAAAAACAATCTTTGGCCAAAAGCTTAGTCAATAAAAAAGCCGATTTCGGCACCATTCCGGTTTTCCTCACAACAATTTGCACCATCCTGGGTGCTATTCTTTTTCTCAGGTTTGGATATGCTGTCGGCCATGTCGGGTTTATCGGTGCTGTTGGTATCATTGTTCTGGGTCACCTGGTTACGATCCCTACTGCCCTGGCTGTTGCTGAGATAGCGACCAACCAGAAAGTGCTCGGAGGAGGTGCCTATTATATTATCTCACGCTCTTTCGGCCTGAATATTGGCGCTGCCATTGGTATCACCCTTTTTCTGTCACAGGCTATCAGCATAGCTTTTTATGTTATAGCTTTCGGTGAAGCTTTCGAACCGATTGTGCGGTTGCTTCAGGAAAAATATAACCTGGTCATACCGGATAACAGGTTTATCAGTATTCCATCCATGCTGATTCTTTCTTTAATTATCCTCACACGTGGCGCCAGGCTGGGAATGAAATTTCTGTATGTTGTGGCTGCAATTCTTTTCACTTCGATAATATTTTTTCTTCTCGGCAAATCCTCAACCGGCAGTTCTGAACTGATCGTCCGGGACACCATACCAAATCCGGATTCTTTCTTTTATGTGTTTACTATCATTTTTCCTGCATTCACAGGTATTGCTGCCGGACTTGGACTGTCGGGCGACCTTAAGAACCCGACAAAATCGATTCCTAACGGGACACTTTATGCCACTATCACCGGAATGATTATTTATCTTATCGTGGCTTATAAACTGGCCATTTCTTTTTCACCCTATGAGCTGGCAACGGATCAGCTGATCATGCAAAGAATTGCTATCTGGGGGCCAATTATTCCTATCGGCCTGGCTGCTGCATCACTCTCTTCTGCACTCGGGTCTGTAATGGTTGCCCCCCGAACTCTTCAGGCTATCGGTATAGACAATATATTCCCGACACAAAAATTAAATCGCTGGTTTGCCAGGGGAAGACCAATCTCAAATGAGCCTTTCAATGCATCCCTTGTTTCCGTGCTGATTGCTTTTATCTTTGTATGTATTGGTGAACTGGATTTTGTTGCCAAGACCATCTCCATGTTTTTTATGGTAACTTATGGAGCTATTTGTGCTATTTCACTCCTTGAACATTTTGCCGCTGATCCCTCCTATCGCCCAACATTCAGATCTTACTGGTACTTTTCACTCATTGGCGCCATATTTTCAGTATGGATTATGTTCAGGATGAATTCTTTATATGCAACAATCTCACTAATTATCATGGCGATCATTTATTATATGGTTACTTCATATAATCGTGAAAAGAAAGGCTTGGGAAAACTGTTCAGGGGTGTTGTATTCCAGTTGTCAAGGCAACTGCAGATCTTTGCCCAGAGGGCCGATAAAGAAGATCCTAATAAATACTGGAGACCCTTTGCCATCTGTATCTCAAAAGATACATTTGTCAGACGATCAGCATTTGACCTGTTACGCTGGATTTCTTACAAATATGGATTCGGAACCTATATCCATTATATAGAAGGTTACCTTTCACAACAAACAAACCAGCAATCTAAAGAAGTTCTCGAAAAGTTAATAAACCTTGCTACAGGAAGTAAAAACCGTGTATACCTGGATACCATTATCAGTCCATCCTACACTTCTGCAATTGCACAGGTGATTCAGCTCAGCGGGATATCAGGGAAAGGGAATAACATGATCCTGTTTGAGTTTTCCAGATCGGAGCCGGAAAAACTTACAGAATCACTCAAAAATTATCGCCTCCTGGAGACAACTGAATTTGACATCTGTGTGCTTAACACCTCTTATAAAGGATTTGGATATAAGCGGGAAATCCATATCTGGATCTCAATCCTGGATTACGAAAATGCTAACCTTATGATCCTTCTGGGGTATATAATCCTTGGTCATCCGGAATGGAAAAATGGACAGATAAAGATTTTCGCCATGTTCGCAGAAAATGAGCTGGAAAGAAAGAAGGAAGATCTTATTTCTGTTATTAAATCAGGCCGACTCCCAATCTCAACAGGAAATGTACAGCTCATCCCTGTGGATACCGAATCGAGCTCCAAAGAGATCATTTCCAGGAACTCAATCGATGCCGATCTGACCATCGTTGGATTCAGAAATGAATTGATCAGGGCTGAAGGTATCAATATATTTACGGGCTATGAAAACCTGGGTAATATCCTGTTCGTTAGCTCAACCGAAAAGAAAGAAATTTCTTAATTTTCCTCTGTAAAAAGTTTAAATTTGTTTAAGCCAATTAACAAATTTAAACTTTACAGCAGTGAATTACCATGAAATCTATTTCATGAGTCTTTGAGAAGTTTTTCATGAAAAAATTTCATGTTCGTTTACTGAAGTAACCTGAATAATTGAAGATGGAAAAAATTGCAGTTTTTGCCGGTTCCTTTGACCCCTTTACAGTCGGGCATGAGTCAGTGGTAAAAAGATCACTGCCATTGTTTGATAAGATCATCATTGCTGTAGGAACCAATATTCACAAAAAAGAATTTTTCACACTTGACAAAAGACTTGCAATGATCAAAGATGTGATTGCTGGTGAACCCAAAATCCATGTTGATCATTATACAGGCCTTACAATAGACTTCTGTAAGAAAGCTGGGGCAAGGTATTTATTAAGAGGACTGCGAACATCTGCTGATTTTGAATTTGAGAGGGCAATTGCACAACTCAACAAAGCTATGTATCCGGAGATAGAATCCGTTTTTCTACTCACACTGCCGGAACATACACCGGTAAATTCAACAATCGTCAGGGACATTATCAGATTTGGTGGTGATGCTTCAAAATTTATACCTAAAAAAGTTGATCTGAAAAAATATTTATAGGATGATAACCGGGAAAAAATATACATACATCTTCCATCTTGTATTACTGATTCTTGCGGGAATCTCTGAAACATTTGCCGCTGAAATCGTTATTCAGGGAAATGCACCTTCCTATGCCGGAGAAAAACTTACTTTTTATACCTATTCAAATATGATTTCTTTCAGGGAAACAGTAGTTGCATCCTGTATGGTGAATGATTCAGGTAATTTTGAATGTAGAGCAGACATTGAGGAAATAAGGCTTATCTTCACAAGCCTTGGCATTTATAAATGCCTCTTCTATGCTGAGCCAGGATTTATATATCAGATACGGCTACCTTCAAAAATAGAAAAAACGGTTGCCGAAGCAGCTAATCCTTATTTTGAAGAGGTAACAATTCATCTTGTTGTTAAACCAACCGGCTCAACAAATGGTGACAAGATTCCACCTTTAACACAGGAACTCAACTTCCTGATCAGGACATTTAACGATTCATTTCATCCCTTTTACTATAAATATGTAATCAATGCATATCTGAATGCTGTTGACCGTCAGGAGATCGACAGGGCAATTGCTGATATAAAAGCTCCGTTTGAAGGGATTAACAATAATTATTTTTTAACCTACCTTGAATACAGGATTGGATTACTGGTACATTTCGGCGCCCAGCAATCATCTCAGAAGATTATAAACGACTACTTTAAGAATCATCATATTTTTCATTACAATCCGGCTTATATGGAGTTGTTCAATGAAGTATTTGCAGGTTACTTCGATCTCTACATATCTGAAAATCCCAAGAGCGGACTTGCTTCTCGGATAAACCGTGAAGCCAACCTTGAGAAAGTCCTGGAATTATTCCGGAAGGATAAAAACCTGGAAAACGATACACTGATTGAACTGATGGTGATAAAAAACCTGTATGATGGTTATTTTAACCAGAATTATTCAAAACCCTCCATCATAATTCTTCTTGACTCATTAAAATCCATGAGTAAAATTGCATATCACAAACTGATCATTGATGAAATAAAGGCTGAAATTACAAAATTAATGGTCGGAACACCGGCTCCTTCATTTGAATTATATGACAGGGACAGTAACCTGATCAGCCTGGATAATTTTTCCGGTCAGTATGTTTATCTCAGTTTTTGTAATTCCTTCAGCTATTATTGTATTATGGAGTTTGAGTTATTAAATGATCTGATAAGCAGACACCAGAATCATCTTGCTATTATTACAATTCTTGTAGATGACAGCTTCAGGGCAATGAGAGATCTTCTGCGAGCCAATAAATACAACTGGACCTTCGTACATTATTCAAATCAGCCGGATGTTATTGACAATTATGACATTCAGGCCTACCCTGCCTACTACCTGATTGGGCCCGATGGAAAGCTGATTGCCTCCCCTGCACCATCTCCTTCCGAAGGTTTTGAATCCTACCTTATAAAAGTATTGCGCGCCAGGGGGGAGATATAATTGCTGGTTCCTGGTTCCTGGTGGCTGGTTCCTTATAGCTGGTTCCTGGTGGATTAGAGTTCTGAGTGCTGAATTCTGAATGCTGAGTTTTGCCACCTGTTTGCCGGTCAGGCAGGGTTTCCAACCGGTATTTGTATCAATTCCGGGAGACATAGTCTAGTCTGCCAGCCTGTGTATCCGCATGACCGCATAACTTACCAACCGCAAGACAGGAGGAATTTCCAACCGGATTATCTGGCCCCTAGTTGTTTGTTTCTGGTACCTGATTAGTTTGAGTTCAGAATCCGCGAATGTGTTATAACTAAACGCTACCTGAAAATCAAATTCACACTCTCCTCTTCGCTATACTCTCCTCAAACGTATAATCCACCACTCACGATTCACGATTGCTCGCTCCCGCAAAGCCACAATCATAACCCGCTCGCGAACACCACTCACGATTCACGATTGCTCGCTCCCGCAAAGCCACAATCATAACCCGCTCGCGAATGTTTGCGCAGCAAACATTTCACGACTTATGACTCACGACTCACGGCTTCTTCCCTTCCCCGGCATGGATCACATCAATAACAGTCGGGAAGGTATTACCTGAGATTTTATCAAGCTGATTGTATGGAAGCCAGATTACCTTTTCAATTCCTTCCGTACCGGGTGACTGAGGATCTTTTTCTCCATCATAATGCATTGCAAACCACATGGTTTCTTTCAGGACAGGTACATCTTCCAGGAAATATATATGGTACGTAGTAATTAAATATCCTTCGACTTCATGTCCTTCGATCATACATTCCTCTTCAACTTCCCTCAATGCTGTCTCTTCACTTGATTCATTTGTATCTACCTTACCTTTGGGAAGGTCCCATTTGCCCCTTCTAAACATAACAAGATTTTCTCCCTTCTTATTTTTAACCAGTCCACCCGAAGCAAGGATTACTTTAAAACAGGAACGGAATGTTTTCATACAGTGATTAATATCGGTATGAAATATTACCAGGTTGCCTGGTTTACCGGAAAGCAGGTATCGCATTACCTGTGGTTTCAGATCGTGAATATCCCTGAAGGAGCTTATATAATCATACCTGAACTCAGAGATCTTCGGGATTTTATCCGCTAAAAAGATTGTATTATCGTTAAAAAAAACTTTATACATTTGTCAATATGGAAATCTCAAAAAAACTGGCAGGTTATCTATTGCAAATTAAAGCAATTATCATTGATCCTGCAAAACCTTTTACCTGGTCTTCAGGCTGGAAATCACCAATCTATTGCGACAATAGGAAAACCCTTTCTCATCCGGAGATCAGGGATTTCATACGTGATCAGCTGACCAGTTTAATCCAGGACCGTCTGGGTATTCCGGATATGATTGCCGGTGTCGCCACAGGAGCCATTGCGCAGGGTGCACTTGTCGCTGACAAGCTTCATTTACCATTTGTATATGTCAGATCCTCTGCAAAAGATCATGGAACAGGTAATATCATTGAAGGTGAGGTAACTCCCGGCAGATCTGTTGTTGTTGTGGAAGATCTTGTTTCAACCGGAGGAAGCAGTCTCAGGGCAGCAGATGCTTTACGTGAGGCAGGATTGAATCTCCTTGGTATGGTTGCAATATTTACATATGGTTTTAAAACTGCCGAGGATAATTTCCGGAACGCCGGCATAACACTTCATACCATTACAGATTATCACACATTGATTACCCATGGAGTGAGCACGGGCTATGTTCAACCCCGGTTTCTTGAAACACTCAAAGAATGGAGAGAAAATCCAGCTCAATGGGGGAAAAATTAAATTAACCTGCATGCCGAAAATTGAAAGCCGCGTTGGTAAAATCAATGCATCAGAAGAAAAAATCTTTACTTTTCTGTCAGATTTTAATAATTTCAGAAACCTGATACCGGAAGACAGAGTGAAAGACTGGGAATCTACAGAAGATACCTGCAGTTTCAGTGTAGAAGGTCTTGGCCGCTTTGGTCTCAGGATTATTGAAAAAGAGCCCAATAAACTGATCAAAATTACCAGTGATGATAAAACACCGGTCAGTTTCCTTTTATGGACTCAAATAAAAGAAGTCGAAGAGAATGATTCACGTCTCATGATTACCGTTGATGTGAATGTGAACCCATTTATGGCAGTAATGATAAAGAATCCTCTTCAGACTTTTGTGGATACACTCATAGACCAGGCAGAGAAATTAACTTTTTGATAAAAATTGGGGGTATGTTACAACTCTACCCCCTCTTAATCTCCCCTTGAAATGGGCAACCCGGGAGGTGGTTTCTATTCCCCTTCCCTTTTCAGGAGAAGGAGTTAGGGGAGGGGGTGAAGTAAATCACATAGTGATCTATCCCCATCACTACCGAATCAATTCAACTTCTTTAAATCCATACTTCCGGATTTCTCCTCCCTCCGTTTCCAGTATTAATACACCAGTCGATTCAACACCTCTTATCCTGGCTTTAAAATTATCCGCACCGCTTCGGTAATCTCTCAATTCCTCCAAGCCATAAAGACTGCCGGTATATCTCTTTTTAATCATATCCCGTTTATCCCTTAGAAGTATGTTATACCAATATTCGAGCTGTACCATCAGATTATCCAGCAATTCAGTCATGTCAAAATGACACCCTGTCTCGAGGTACAATGAGGTCGGATGAGGAATTGCCTTGCTGAACTTTTCCTGGTTTACATTCAGCCCTATACCCGCGATCGACTTTTCAAGTTTATTCCCCTGAATATGATTCTCGATGAGCAATCCTGCTATCTTTTTATGCTTTACATACATATCATTGGGCCATTTGATTGTTGTTTCTTTACAATATGACCCGATGATTTCAAGAAGGGCAAGACTTACAACCATTGAAAGGTAAAACTGGTATTGGGGTGCAAGAAAATCCGGTAATAGCAAAATACTCATCAGCAAGTTTTTCCCCGGCTCACTTTCCCATGTGTTATCCATGTGGCCTTTCCCTCTTGTCTGAAAACCTGCAATTAGTATAGTACCTTCATCAATTTCGTTTTTTTGCAGCATCCTCTGCATTTCTTCATTCGTTGAATCAATTGATTCATAAAATATCCTTTTCGATGAGAATTTTCTTTCTATCATAATATTAATTTTAGAGCGATAAAAAAGAAGAAATTAATTGGAACCAATTAACAGGGTCTTTAAAATGTTACTTACCGTCCCGACACCATTGCGACCATTGGTACCATTGCGGCAATTGCGACCATCCATCATGTAATTTCTTCCCCCTTCTCAGAACAAATTTCGCCATTTTCTGTTATATATTTAAAACAAGATGGGAAATCGTGGCATACCATTTGAACAGCTTGAAAAAGTGCAAATACTTAAATTTTGCTTAATTTTGTGTCAAATATTGTGAATGAGGAAAAAGAAAGATGATAACCTTCCGGATCTGGAGAATACAATCATAGAAAGTATTCGTGAAAAAAAAGGAAGAAACATAATAAGTATCGATCTCAGGCTACTGAATAATTCTGTTTGTGTATATTTCGTGATATCTCATGGTGACTCTAATACACAGGTCAGGGCCATAGCAGAAAATATTGAGCAGAAAGTCAAAAAGATACTCAACCTGAATGTCTATCACAGGGAGGGATATGAAAATGCCCATTGGATTCTCCTTGATTACAATACCGTTGTTATACACATATTTCAGGAGGAGACAAGACGGTATTACAGGCTTGAGGAGCTGTGGGCAGATGGCAAATTCACAATATTGGAGGACATATTATAATTAACCTTGTGAAATGATATGAGTGAGAAGTCAAAAAATAATAATTTAAAGAACAATTCAGGCGGTGGATCGGGCAAGGGTCAGAATCCCAGGCCAAAATTCAGTGTCTACTGGATTTATGGTATCATAGGGCTTGCCATTATAGGGACCTATTTCCTAAATATGGGTGGAAAGCCCGAAGAAATCTCCTGGCAACGCTTTGAAAAAGAGATTCTTGCCAGCTATGATGTTGAGAAGATCGTTATAGTAAACAAGGAAAGAGCCGAGATATATATTAAGAAGGATCGCCTGTCATCAGGCAAATATAAGGACACTGATTCAAGAAGTCTCAACCCTCTTGGGAAGACCGGTCCGCAGTACTTTTTTACGATTGGTTCTGTTGAGATTTTTGATCAGAGGCTTCAGGAAGCGATGAAAGATTTTCCTGAAGAAGAACTTGTTACTGTAACCTATGAAACAAGGAGGAATTTCTTTGGTGAGATTATCGGGTGGCTGTTACCTATATTTTTACTGGTCATCATATGGATATTTATTTTCCGAAGGATGAGTGCAGGTGCCGGGGGAGGTGGAGCCGGTAATATTTTCAATGTTGGAAAATCCAAGGCTCGCATATTTGATAAGGATGCCCATGTAAAGGTTGATTTTAAGGATGTTGCCGGTCTTGAGGAAGCGAAACTTGAAGTAAAAGAAATTGTAGATTTTCTTAAGAACCCGAAGAAATATACCGACCTGGGAGGAAAGATTCCGAAGGGTGCGTTGCTGGTTGGCCCTCCGGGAACAGGAAAGACCCTTCTTGCCAAAGCTGTTGCCGGCGAGGCGAATGTGCCCTTTTTCTCAATATCCGGATCGGATTTTGTCGAAATGTTCGTCGGAGTGGGTGCATCACGTGTAAGAGACCTGTTCAAACAGGCTAAAGAGAAAGCTCCCTGTATTGTCTTTATAGATGAAATAGATGCTGTGGGGAGGGCCCGGGGAAGAAATCCGAATTTCGGGGCAAATGATGAAAGAGAAAACACACTTAACCAGCTGCTGACTGAAATGGATGGTTTTGACACAAATACAGGAGTTATCATCCTGGCAGCTACAAACCGTGCTGATGTGCTTGACAGGGCACTGCTGCGTGCCGGACGTTTTGATCGCCAGATCCATGTTGAACTACCCGATATGAAGGAACGCCGAGAGATCTTTGATGTCCATCTGAGACCATTGAAACTGGATAAAAACCTTGATATTGAAATTCTTGCCAAACAAACTCCCGGCTTCTCCGGTGCTGATATTGCAAACGTTTGTAATGAAGCAGCTCTAATAGCTGCTCGAAAAAACAAGAAACAGGTTGAAAAACAGGACTTTCTTTGTTCAGCTCTTGGCGGAAGGGCATCGGAAGAAATCAATTTTAAGAAAATCTCTACGGGTGCTTTGAATGACCTTGAACGTATAACCAAACTGGCATACGCCATGGTTTCCTATTTCGGTATGAGTGATAAAGTAGGAAATATCAGCTTTTATGATTCAACCGGACAAGCCGAATTCTCTTTTAATAAACCTTATTCTGAGAAAACTGCAGAACTGATCGATGAGGAAGTGAATATTCTTATTGATTCGCAATATGAACGTGCGAAGAAAATCCTCAGAGAAAATATGGAGGGACTGAAAAAACTTGCTGAGCAACTTCTTGAAAAAGAAGTGATCTTCAGTGAAGATCTGGAAAAAATATTTGGAAAGAGAAAGGAAAAACCTGATGACAAGACCCGGGATAAAAAACTGCCAACCCGGCCAATTGGAAAGCGGAATACATCAAAATCAAAAAATAAAACAAAATCTGTTACTCCTGAAACTGACTCCCAGCCGGTGATCGGAAAAGACGATCCGGAACAGAAAAACCGGCAGAGTAAAAGAGCATGATCCACATCCAGAATAATCCAATGGAAAAAGGCTGGGTCGCTATATACACAACAAATAAATTATACCAGGCTGAGCTTCTCAGAAAGGTGCTCGGTGACAACGGTATAGGATCATTTATCCTGAATAAACAGGATTCTTCATACAAATTTGGAAATATCGAGGTTTGCGTCAGGAGAGAAAATGTACTGAAAGCAAAAATGCTGGTTAAAGAATTTGAAAATTGAAAAATTTTACACAGAGAACAATCACCGGATTATTATATGTTGCAGTTATCATAATCTCCCTCTACCTCCATCCCTTCCTGTTCATGTCATTGCTGATGATCATCATGATACTGGCAATGATTGAATTCTACAGGTTAATTACAACAGAAAATATTAAACCACAGGTTTTGCCAGGCATAGTAACAGGTATCATTATACTTTTAACATCCTGTGTATACGCTGCCGGATTTATCCATACCAGGATATTGTTTTTACCAGCTATTCTTGTTTTCTTATTATTTTTTATTGAATTATTCCGCCATCAGGGAATCCTGGCAGGCAATCTCGCATTTACAATCCTCGGCTTGATTTATATTACCTTCCCCTTATCCATTCTGATTCTTCTTGGTTATCCAACGAGCATAGTGGAAGGATTTTCTCTGGAAATCATCCTTGGCTACCTCATTCTGTTATGGTTATATGATACCGGAGCATACATTATTGGCAGTTTTGCTGGCAGGCATAAAATAATGGAAAACATTTCTCCTGGCAAATCATGGGAGGGATTTCTGGGCGGATTGATAATATCTATAGGAGTTGCCTTTGCTGTTGCTGAGTTCTTTCCAATCCTTGACAGAACAGATTGGATGATTGTTGCCCTGATAACAGCCGTCACAGGAACTCTTGGAGACTTTGTCGAATCAGGATTGAAAAGAAATGCCGGGGTTAAAGACAGCGGGAAAATACTCCCTGGTCACGGAGGTATGCTCGACAGAATAGATTCAATTTTGTTATCTGTTCCTTTTGTATATATATATCTTCTGATAAGGCAGTATCTTTAACTGGTTTTAACCACAGTATAAACAGAGAATAAAGAGAATAAATAGAGATCACGGAGTTAAATACCGGGGGTAAAGAAATATCTCTGTGCCTTCTGTGCATTTTCTGCGGACTCTGTGTTTAAATAAATAACATAATCATTATAGTAGCACCTGAAATGATTCATAAAGAAGGCAAAAAAATAATTTCTTTAACATTCATTATTCTGGCAATATTAAATGCCCTTCTTTTGATTTTATTACCATCCTCCTTCCTGTTAAAACTGGTAATTATTGTTCTTTCCTTTACGTTATTCTTTCTCTTCTGCCTTTTTTTCAGAAAACCTGCCAGAAAATTCAATCCCAATGATCAGTTGATTTATTCCCCGGCAGATGGCCGAATTGTCGCAATAGAGGAAACCCGGGAAGAGGAATATTTCGGAGATATCCGAATTCAGATTTCTGTGTTCATGTCGATATGGAATGTACATATTAACTGGTATCCTGTGTCGGGGAAAATAATTTACTATAAATATCATCCTGGCAATTATCTCGTGGCCAGGTATCCCAAATCCTCCGTGAAAAATGAGCGGAACACAATTGTAATCGAAAGCAGAGATGCCGGAAAAATCCTGGTCAGACAGATCGCAGGAGCAGTTGCCCGAAGGATTATTTCAAATGCACATCCGGATAAAATGGTGAACCAGGGTGATGAACTCGGTTTTATTCGCTTCGGATCACGTGTCGATATACTTCTTCCACCCGGGATACAGCTGTTAGTAAAACCAGGCGATCAGGTCAGAGGACTGGTAACACCTGTTGCAGGCATCAAATAAATAATTTAAGACACCTTTATCCTTCTTTAACATCCGGTTAACAGTTCCGGGAACTTTTTAGTTTTATATTTGGGATATTAAAACTGATTGTTAAATCTCAAAATTGAAGACGATGAAAAAATTGTTAGTATTATTTGCACTTGTAGCTTTTCTTGGTGTTATTTCATCTCCGGTATTTGCCGTAACTGAAACAGGAAAAATCACACGCGTTCTCAGCGATGATGATCCCAAGAAGAAGGAAAACAAAGAAGATAAAGAAACCAAGGATAATAAAGAAACCAAGGAAGTTAAGGATCAGAAAAGTGAATGCCCTGACAGTAAAACTCCTGCCTGCTGCGAAAAAAGTAAAGAATGTACAGATAAAAAGTAATTCATTAATAAATTATCTGATATAATTTTATTCCATTTAATTAACGATAACAAGGAATTAATTTAGAAGAGCCGCGCCTTGGTGCGGCTCTACAAATTAATATGAACCAATAACAGATCCGCAGGAAAATAATATTAAGAGGCTGTATCAAAAGTTATTAATTGTCTTTTTATCCTTTGTGTAACTTTGTGTTGCACTTTGTGATCCTTGGTGGTTTAATTAGTTATATTAACCGCAAAGGTACACAAAGGTTTACTCAAAGGATCACAAAGGACTTTTGATACAGTCTCTTTTATTTTTTTTCATTTTACTTTATAATTTTACCGGAAAACATCCAGACAAATGAAAGTAATCAATCCTTTAAAAATTAATGACCTTGTTTATTGGGCTGGTATTCTCGACGAGGATCTGGTCACGTTCGACATCGTAATGGAGACACAATATGGGACAACCTATAATTCCTTTCTCCTGAAAACAGATAAGATAGCTGTTATTGATACCGTAAAGAAAACTTTTGCAGAAACATACATCCAGAATATCAGCAAGATGGTGAATCCTGCTGAAATTGAATACATTATTTGTAATCATACTGAGCCCGATCATTCCGGCAGTGTCGGGAAACTCCTGGAGCTGGCACCGGATGCAACAGTCGTAGGAAGTGGTCAGGCCATTCATTACCTGCAGGAAATGATTGAAGAACCATTCAGAAATATGAAGGTTAAAGACGGGGATGTGTTAAGCCTTGGTAACAGGACATTAAAATTTATCGGAGCTCCAAATCTCCATTGGCCAGACTCAATATATACCTACCTGGAGGAGGATAAAATACTTTTTACATGTGATTCATTCGGAGCTCATTATTGTGATGAAAAGATGTTTGATGACCAGGTAAGTGATTATTCAGATACATTTAAATATTATTTCGACGTCATCTTAAAACCATACAGCAAATTCATGCTTAAGGCGATTGAAAAGATCAGGCCCTTGCAAATCAGTATGATTTGCCCGGGACATGGTCCTATTCTCCGTCATACCTGGAAGGACAAGGTGGATATTTCTGAAAAATATGCAAAAGAATATCTTGATCTTACAGCTGGAGGAATCAACCAGGTACTCGTTACTTATATATCCGCATATGGCTTTACAAAAGAGATGGCTGAAAAGATTGGGGCCGGCATACGCAAAGCAGGTGTTATCAGTGTCGAACTTGCTGATATTGAACACATCAGCCTTGGAGATCTTGAGGAAAAGATTGTCCGTTCAGAAGGTATCCTGGTCGGTTCGCCAACAATCAATCAGAATACCCTGTTACCGGTATATAAATTATTTGCTCTCATCAACCCTATCCGTGATAAGGGAAAACTTGCTGCTTCTTTCGGATCATATGGCTGGAGTGGTGAAGCTGTAAAATTAATCGATGACCATTTAAGGAACCTTAAGCTGGATGTTGTGCAGGCAGGATTGGCCACTAAATTCTACCCTGGCAGGAATAAGACTGAAGAACTTGAGATGTTTGGAGAGAATTTCGGCAAGTTGTTCCTTGAGAGGAGAAATAACTAAAATCCATATTGGTAAGAACACCCAGGGCATAACATCAAGTTACCTTTCAAGCACACCCAGGGCATGACTTAAAGTCAAGCCCTGGGTGAGGGGTAGGTTCGTTTTAAAATACCATCAATTTACTTACTCCAATCAATTTATTCCCCTGTACAATTCTAAGGTAGTATACTCCTTTCCTGTAATCCTGAACGTTCATTTGATGGAGGGAAATACCACTTTCAATCTGGTAAATCCCAATGAGTGCACCCATATGATTAAATACCTGCAGAGTAGTTCTTTCAGCCAGGGGATCGCTGAAAAGGATATTTGTAACATCGCTGGCAGGATTCGGGAAGATAAGGAGTTCCAGATTTTTAGCATGCATAAATGTGCTGACCGGTCCGGCAAGGGCATCAGGATCATTTGTTGCAGCCTGGTATACTTCTTTTGTATCCCGGTTCTGAATAAAGACAACCACATAGAGAAGGTCTTCATTGAGAACATTCTGTATATTCCAGTCAAGGGAGAAATTTTCCTTTTCTCCTTTTACCCACTCCCTTGTAAAGATCGTTCCTCCGGCATCAGGCAGCATTTTCCTGACAACATTTTCAAATCTCGTCTGGTTAAAGGCCCCATGATAGGCAGGATCGTCAATTTCTTTTTCAATAACGGCTGTATGAACAGTATAACTCGATAATGCCATGTTATTCAGGGCTGTAATTTCAACAGAAATATTCATTTGTCCGTTTTGAGTTTCTGCCTGTATGTCGATACCAAAATCAGGATCCCTCAGAACACGTGTATAGAGGTTAAGCTCATTCAAATCACTGGTAATATAATCGTAAACATACTGACCAGAACTTCCTCCACCATCAAAATATGTATACGGAAATGTTGATATTCCGTAATACAAAGATCTTGCACCCGGACCGATAGGATAGTCAGTGTACATTTTATCAGTCCCCAGATCTCCCACATGGTATTGAATATCAATAATATCCAGCACATTTTCTGACACCAGGTTGTTGACCTCATCATTTGCATTTTTACAGGTAGAATCTGCAGCGCTTGTAAAGTGCTCCAGCAGCACCAGCCTTGTCCTTTCTCCTATAAACACGTCATCAAATGCGAATCCTTCATTCTGAACAACACTGGATCCGTCAGATCCATAGGCAAACCTGAATTGAATGATAGGTTTGGTTCTCAGGTTATCCAGTTCATGTTTTGCAATTACCCAGCTGGCATCAGGTTTAAAAGTAAAATCACCTGTCCATCCCTGTTCCTGCCCACCGGGGCCATTCTGTATCCTGTAGGAATTGTACCAGCTGATGCTTCCATCATCCAGTGTTCCGACATTATTCCAGGTTTTACCGTGATCCGCTGTATATTGCAGGACTGCGCCATCCCTGTCACGTTCAAAGGATCTTTTAATGCTGAAGCGAATCATTGGCCGATACAAACCAGACAGATTGAAACAGGGGCTGGAGACCCATGATTGTTCAACAAGTGTCCTGTCATTGATATCTGTATACCATGCCTTGGCTCCCGAGGCAGCAGTCCGTGGAAAATCAGATGAATTCACATCCTTGAAAGTCCAGCTGTTTATGATTGTGTTGATGCTGTCATATGTGCTGTACCAGCCGGGAGGATCATTCTCAAAATCCTCGAAATAAGGCTCGTCGGCAGT
>Ga0111176_1061_pt1 | contig 19723 bp, 14 predicted proteins | sample DeeMarSWOR324_28_FD_80229 | JGI IMG/M metagenome (GOLD analysis project Ga0111176, IMG submission 80229) | Bacteroides sp. SM23_62_1 | reverse complement strand
AAGGCGTCGTGAGCTGGTTGGGATCATGCTGGGTTTATCGGAATATTATTTCCCGATTTTTGAAGAGATTTTCGCCTATTACGACATTCCGCTGGAGTTGAAATACTGTTCAATCATTGAATCGGCACTCAATCCCAGGGCTGTATCAAGGGCGGGAGCAACCGGTATCTGGCAATTCATGTATGGTACAGGAAAAATGTATAATCTTACCATTAACTCCCTTGTCGATGAACGACGTGATCCTGTTAAATCCACCCATGCTGCAGCACGATTAATGATGGATCTGTATGGTATATATGGTGACTGGATTCTTGTAATTGCTGCATATAATTGTGGTCCCGGTAATGTGAACAAGGCTATCAGACGGTCAGGCGGAAAAAATAATTACTGGGATATTTATTATTACCTGCCGCGGGAGACCCGTGGCCATGTACCTGCTTTTATTGCAACAGCCTATTTTATGAATTACTACCAGGAGCATAACCTCCTGCCCAGGAAAATTGACCTGGCAATGGCGGTTGATACCATAATGATTACAGAAGAATTGCATCTTGAACAGGTCGCCAGGGTATTGGATATTCCGCTGTCTATGGTACGCGATCTGAATCCTCAGTATAAATGGGATATTATACCAGGCCGGGAAAAACCCTATCCCCTGAGAATACCGGTAGAATACAGTATGAAGTTTATTGAACTCAGTGATACAATCTTTACCTATAACGATTCTGTTTATTTTAATGAAAAAAATAGGATAAGATCCCCATCTTATTATGCTTCCTCCAATTATTTGCCCGGGCCACCATCACCTGATATGGTAGGGTTACCCTATACAGTAAAATCCGGTGATAATCTCGGATACATTGCAGCCTGGTACAATGTAAGGGTATCCGATTTGAAATACTGGAACAATATTGGCGGAACAATGATCCGTTCCGGTCAGAAACTCGTTGTATATGTGCCTAAAAGCAGGCAATCTCGATACAAAGAGATTAATAATATGTCCTTTGAAGAAAAACAAAAAATGATTGGCAAAGAGGTAACCATTGTGAATAATATAACGAATGCGCAATCAGAGGATGCAGGTGGTGAATATATTTATTATACTGTAAAATCGGGTGATACACTCTGGGATATTGCGAAGAAATTCCCCGGGGTGACGGATACAGATATCATGCAGCTGAATGGTATTACCAATGCCAGCAAAATACAGCCGGGGCAGATAATAAAGGTAACCAGAAAGGATAACTTCTGAACCTGGCTCTGATCTGATTAACCGGATATATGAAGCCTTTTAAGATATTATTGTTTCTGTTGTCTGTCTTAGTTATTCTCTTCATTGTCTCCCTGTTTTTCCCCGAACAGGGGATCCACATTAATGAGAGGTTAAGTCTTCAATTTATTTCTCCGGATGAAATTTTGAAGCCTGACACTTTTGAATATGCTGATATTTCATCAATTATTAGTCAGAGTATTGCCATCCATGATTCAATGCCATCCGGAGATCCGGTTTTTTCAAATGAGGAAGGAATCCTTCTGGATACGATAAGAGCTGATGAGGACAGCCTCAGGATTAAGGTGCACAGGATTGAATTTCCCGGGGGTGACAGCACCCTGTTGTACCCGATTTTTCGTCAGTTGAGAAAAGTTAAATCAACCGGAGAACTGATCCGGATTATGCATTATGGTGATTCCCAGATAGAGGGAGACCGGATGACCTCTTTTATCAGGTATAAATTACAGGGACGTTTCGGGGGGTCTGGCATTGGCCTTCAACCATTAGTATCCCTTTATGGTTATCAGATTTCACTGAAGCATGCTTCATCCGAAAATTGGTTGAGATATACTGCCTTCGGGAATGCAGACACGACGCTGGGACATAGCCATTATGGTGCACTTGGCTGCTTTGCAAGATTTACTCCCCATTCTGCAGATTCATTGTCACCCGACACTGTTATACAAGAGGCATGGATAGAATTAACGGGATCGGGCCGGACATGGTCCGGGAGAGCTGCATTCCATCAATGCAGGATTTTTTTTGGAAATAATCCTGAACCTTTACTCTATAAAATGTATGTCGACGATACACTCGTAGATGCCGATTTTCTGGCCGTTACGGATGGATTGGAGATTAAGGAATGGCATTTTAATCAATCACCGGCAAAACTAAAATTTTCTTTTTATGGGGAAGTTAGTCCGGATTTCTATGCTATTGCACTGGATGATGAACAGGGTGTAGCAGTAGATAATATTCCAATGAGGGGGAGTGCCGGTCTTGTTTTTACAAAAATTGAGCAGGACATGCTAAAAAAAATGTTTGATGTCCTCAATGTAAAAATGTTTATTCTTCAGTTCGGGGGGAATGTGGTACCTTACATGGTGGATAATTATAGCTACTATGAAAAATGGTTTACCGGCCAGTTGAAAGCATTAAAAGCGTTATGTCCGGATATACCAATTGTTGTGATTGGAGTATCAGATATGTCAACAAAAGAAAAGGACAGGTTTATTACCTATCCAAACCTGGAAAACATTAGAGATGCACTGAAATCAGCATCATTCAGTGCAGGTTGCGCATACTGGGATATGTTCGAAGCAATGGGCGGAAGAAATTCAATGCCCAGCTGGGTTTATGCACAACCTCCCCTGGCAACTTCTGATTTTGTCCATTTCAACGAGAGAGGTGCCAGGGTGATCGCGGAAATGTTTTATAACGCCTTAATATATGAATATGAGGCCTATCTTAAAAACCTGAAATGATGAACAGGTATCTATATTAAAGCTTGCTGGTTTCTGGCAATCAGGAGATTGAGTTTATTTCGTAGCCTTTGCATTTTATATGTGAAAAAATTGTGAGAGATATAGGAACATGATCTGCAATTCTGAATGTATTGTTCTGACAGATTTTTGCAAAATGAGAAAAGGTGTCAGATTGATTTTGATTATTATTTATCAGGTTTTCGCTTTTACTTCTTTTCCCCAGGCAAACGATTATCCATACCTGGCTGAATCATATGATTTTATAAGATATGATCTCAACAGGTTCAATTTTTATGGCAACGACACGAATTATACCCATCTCCACCAGCTTTATGATGATCTGATTTTGAAAGGTGAAGGTAAAATGAAGATTGTACACATTGGAGGATCACATATCCAGGCAGATATCTATTCAAACAGGATGAGAAAGCGTTTGCAGACTTTCCATCCGGGAATGAATGGTGGAAGAGGATTCGTATTTCCCTATAGTATAGCGGGAACTACCAATCCATCAAATTATTACGTAAGGTATTCCGGAGAATGGGAAAGCTGCAGGAATGTAGAAACAAAAAAACAATGTGTCCTGGGATTGTCCGGAATTTTGGTAGCAACCCATGACACAACAGCTTCATTCAGTATTAAGCTGTCTGACCGGGCAGACACATACTATGATTTCAACATAATCAGGATCTTTTATGAAAATGACAGTGCATCATTTAACCTGGAAGCAAGTACCAGTTGCAATATCATGGAGGTTATTGAAAATAAAGAACTTGGATACAGGCTTTATAAACTCGACAGGTATACTGATTCGGTCTGTCTGTCAGTTAAAAAGACAAACAGCTTTCAGGATCATTTCATATTTTACGGTATGAGCCTGGAAACTGAAGATCCGGGAGTTGTTTATCATTCCATTGGAATCAATGGTGCCAAATTAACTTCTTATCTGAGATGTAACCTGCTGGAAGAGCACCTTAAAGCCCTTGAGCCGGACTGGATCATCCTTTCTATTGGAACCAATGATGCCAATTACAGGTATTTCAAACCTGAAGAGTACAAACAGCATTATGATTCGCTTATTTCCATTATCACCCGGGCTATACCCGGTGCAGCCATACTGTTGACAGTTCCGAACGACAGTTACTTATACAGAAGGTATGTAAACAGGAACACAGAAGAGGTTAAGAAGGTGATTGAAGAGATCGCAGTAAACTATAACTGTGGTGTCTGGGATTTTTATACCATCATGGGTGGTTTGAATTCCATCGTAGCGTGGCAACATTTTAATCTGGCCGCACGAGACAGGATCCATTTCACAGTGAGTGGGTATTTACTGATGGGAGATCTTTTTTTTGATGCCTTTTTGAAATCATATGAGGATCACCTTGATATGAAAAAAGCTGACCTGGAATAAAGCGAATGGAACTATTCCGAAACATATTTATCTTCAGTGAAAAGTCACCGTTACTTTTCACCAGGTTCTATTTCTGGGGATTCCTGGCTGTTTCATTAACTATTTATTCAATCATATATAAACAGAAAGGACTTCGTAATACCTACCTCTTCTTAATCAGCCTGTTTTTCTATTATAAATCGAGCGGATTCTTTTTCTGTTTATTAATATTCTCCACAATTGTCGATTATTTTCTTGGTTTAAGAATTTACCATAGCAAAAGGACATTATGGAAAAAAATTTTTGTTGCTGTAAGTGTCATTATTAACCTGAGTGTATTGTCTTATTTCAAATATGCTTATTTTTTCACAGATACTTTTAACCAGATATTTGGCACCCACCTTGAAGTTGTAAACTGGTTATCTCTATGGGCAAACCAGGTGACCGGATCACATTTCGATGTATCCAGGATCATACTTCCTGTGGGAATCTCTTTTTTTACTTTCCAGACAATCAGTTATACAGTTGATGTTTACAGGGGGAAATGCCAGCCTGTCAGGAATATTATTGATTTCGGATTTTATGTTTCATTTTTCCCTCAGCTTGTGGCGGGACCCATAGTAAGAGCTTCAGAATTTGTTCCCCAGTTATATCAGAAATATTCCCTTAGCCGCGAAGAATTTGGTTTTGCCCTCTTTATGATTATGAAAGGCCTGTTTAAAAAACTGGTGCTGGGTGATTACCTGGCTGTAAACTTCATTGACAGGGTATTTGAAAATCCGGTAATGTACAGTGGGTTTGAAAATTTAATGGCTCTGTATGGTTATTCATTACAGGTTTATTGTGACTTCAGCGGATATACCGATATCGCTATTGGTGTGGCACTCCTTTTTGGATTCAGGCTCCCACAAAATTTTAATTCACCTTATAAAGCACTCAATGTGGGCGACTTCTGGAAAAGGTGGCATATGTCCCTCTCATCCTGGCTTAAAGATTATCTGTATATCCCGATAGGTGGCAACAGGAAGGGTAAGTTACGAACAAATATTAACCTTATGATTACCATGTTGCTGGGTGGATTATGGCATGGTGCCGACATGAAGTTTATTATCTGGGGTGGTTTGAATGGTATAGGTTTGATAATTTATAAAATGTGGAAAAAAATCAGTCCTTATGAAAATAGCAGGCATTTCCTGATAACATTCTGGAGGATTTTTCTGACTTTCAATTTTATTACGTTTACCCGGATCTGGTTTCGTGCCGATGATATGGAACGGGTTCGTGCGATGCTTTACCAGCTATCGCATAACCTGGATTTTTCAGTAGCTCCGCAGGTGATCATGTCCTATAAAATGATCTTTATTATTATGTTGTTCGGTTATGTGACCCACTGGTGGCCCTCCAGGTGGAAAGATAATTACATGAACTGGTTCATACGTATCCCTCACTGGGCAAAGGTGATCATTGTGGCGTTACTGGTTTTCATCATTTATCAGGCACAAACAACAGACCTGCAGCCGTTTATTTATTTTCAGTTTTAAGTGTCACTCCCCGAATGACAAGGGAGATGTCCTCCCGGAGGAAAAAGTGTTGAATAGATCATATTTTACTTTAAAAAATAATCCTCTTTACCTTCTTTCGCCAATGTATAATCAGGAACCTTGATCAACTTTTCCAGTTCATCATATTTCCTTGTCCTGAAGAATGATTTGAAGTAAGCTTTTCCCGTCATGCCATCCCAGTGCACCGATCCGTAATAGTACTGGATATTAAAGTATGACCCCTTTAACCCCATCAGGAGAAATAAAGTTATCAGGATCAGTTTTACATGGCCCTTTCGATTAAACGTCCATTTCAGGAAAGCAGCCACAGGTATTGCCAGCAGGCCATAGATATCGATCATCGGCCGTGAACCCAGGCTGCCCCCATACCACCAGCACCACCATGAATAGATAATATATACATGGGCAATGAGTAATATGAGGACAGGCCAGAAAAATTCTCTCCTCTGCCTCCACAGAACGGGGATTCCTGCAAGAGCAAATAGCATAACGGGTGTATATACCAGCCATCCTTTCCTGAAACTGAAAAGTCCGTTGATGATCTGTGGCTTGAGGAAAAAAAATCTTTCACCGATATATGAAAAGAAAATCCATTGCCCGGTAACAGTTTTCCAGTAAATAAATTGAGGTATCCATATCAGGATGGTTAGCAGTCCAATCAGGATCAGATGATGGAAATATTTTCCAAAAAGCAGTGTCCGTGACCTCAGATCATCCCATGAACGGATACCAAATAGAATAAATATAAGTAGGATAATAATGTTAGTTGGCCGGATCAGGCTGATAATTCCTGTCAGTATACCAATGAAAATCGCTTTCAGGATCCCGGGTGATTCATGCCATTTAATCGTGAGATATAAAAATATATTCGTTAATGCGAAAATATATACATGGGGCATCGTGACCTCTGTGCCGGAATAATACATCAGGTTGGTTCCAAGGGTAATTGTAATAAGCGCAAGAAATGCCGTCAGCTGGTCAAAATACCGGATCAAAATTTTTCTGAGGAAAATTAATCCTGCAAGGTAAAAGATGATACCTCCGATAACAAGAAAATATTTGTAATGAGGTGAGAAACCGGAAGGATTATATTCTGTTAATCCAACTGTTGCATGAGCCAGAAAGAAAAATGGTGCATAAAGGTAGGCCATACCCATCGATGTCTTGATAACATATTGATTATCAGAAGTATAATTGGGCCAGAAGAGAACTTCGGGGTAGTCTGTTCCCCGGTCAATAAATTTCAGGGTGATGTCATGATAGATGAAGGTAGCCGGGAGATAGGCATAATAGGAGATCACATCCCAGGCAATCACCCGTCCGGGATCCTTCCATGACCGGATGTTATAGACGTGCCATAAGGAGACAATAACAGAGATCAGAATAGCCAGTGAAACATAATCAAACCGGTTTTTCATACCCGGGGAAGGCGTTGTAGGTTTTGGGTTCACAGTAAGTATGATGGGATTTAACTTTTTATTTTCAAGCAAAGGTCATTTTGATAATGGCTGAGCGAATGCTATCACATCCCGGCCATCAATTTCTTTGTCACAAAGGATAATTAATCGTTCCAGGACATTTCTGAATTCCCTGATATTGCCTGTCCAGGTGATCTTTTTCAACTCTTCTATGGCACTTTTGGTGATTATCTTGTTTGCTATACCATACTCACTGCATATCTGGGTATTAAAATAATCTGCAAGAAGGGGAATATCTTCTTTGCGTTGATTGAGTGTTGGCACATTAATCAGGATGACACTGATTCTGTGGTAGAGGTCTTCCCGGAAATTATTTTTCATGATTTCCTCATGAAGGTCCTTGTTTGTTGCAGCTATGATCCTGACGTCCACCACGATATCTTTATCGCTACCCACCGGTGTGATCCTGTTTTCCTGAAGTGCCCTGAGTACTTTGGATTGCGCAGAAAGGCTCATATCTCCTATTTCATCAAGAAACAGGGTACCGCCATGTGCCTGTTCAAACTTTCCTTTACGCTGTTTATGAGCAGATGTGAATGCCCCTTTTTCGTGTCCAAACAATTCACTCTCAATAAGTTCAGATGGTATAGCAGCACAATTTACTTCAACAAAGGGATAATCTGCCCGTTCACTTTTTTCGTGAAGCCACCTCGCCACGAGTTCTTTCCCCGTCCCATTTTTCCCCGTTATAAGAACCCTTGCATCAGTATGAGCAACCCTTTCAATCATTTCTCTCACTTTCAGCATAGCCTCCGATTCCCCGATCATTTCATTCGTTTTGCTTACCTTTTGCTTCAGGACCTTTGTTTCCGTAATAAGACTGGTCTTATCCATCGCGTTCCTGATAGTAATTAGTAAGCGGTTCAGGTCAGGAGGTTTTTCAACAAAATCGAATGCTCCTTTCTTGATTGCTTCAACAGCTGTGTCAATTGTACCATGACCGGAAATCATGATGACCGGCACATCACGTGAGATAGCCTGAATTTTTTCAAGAACCTCAAGCCCATCCATGTCCGGCATTTTTATATCACACAGGATTACATCATAATTCGTATTGCTGAACATCTCAATACCTTCAGGTCCATTTGAGGCAAGATCAACCTCCAGTCCTTCATGTTCAAGGATATCCTTCAGGGTTATACGGATACTTTTTTCGTCATCGATTACCAGAATCTTAGCCATTATGTAAAGAATTTAACCACAAAGGTTTCCAAAGGGTATCACAAAGGGTACAAAGAATAGAAACAGAATCCTTTGTGTTACTTTGTGTTATCCTTTGTGATCCTTAGTGGTTAAGATTAAAAAAATAAAAATAATATATTTTAAGATGACAGGAACATTAATTTAACCTTGGATATAAATCTAATTGTCAGACATCATAAAATGTCTGATAATGATTATTGATGATCCTGACGATGAGATTTAATACTTTAGCCATTTCCATAACTCTTTGTAAGTGATCTTTTTCCCATACATAAGGATACCGGTTCGGTAAATTTTACCTGCCAGCCATGTAGAGGCAAGGAAGAACAGGATTAACAGGAATGCTGATAAAACAACTTCCGGAATTGGGACGCCAAAAGGAATTCTGGCCATCATGACAACCGGTGAAGTCAAAGGAATGATGGAGAACCAGTAAGCAACAGAACTGCCCGGATTATTAATAGCGTTTACTAGAACGATCAATCCGAGGATTAGAGGAATCAGTATGGGAAACACGAACTGCTGTGTATCTGTTTCACTATCAACTGCCGAGCCTACTGCAGCAAAAAGGGATGCATATAAGAAATATCCACCCAGGAAATAAAACAGGAATGAGCCGATCATTACCAGGAAATCTATATTTTTTAATGTTCCCAGGGCTGATTTTAATTCCTCAATTTCCTGTGATGTATCCATGGGTTGATCTTCCACCGGGCTTGCAGACATAACATCCTGCGAGATAACCTGTTCAGTTGGTGTTAATCTGAATTCAGGAAAGAAAAGTGTCTGGGCAACGGATACCAGAATGAAGGTAGAAACGATCCAGATTAACAATTGGGTAAGGCCAACAAATGCAATACCAACAATCTTGCCCATCATCAGCTGAAAGGGTTTGACAGAGGAGATGATGATCTCCACAATCCTGCTTGTTTTTTCCTCCATTACTCCACGCATAACCTGTGTGCCAAGAAATAGCAGAAACATATACATCAGGAAGCCACTTACATATCCCACTGCCATCATGATACCGGTATTGCTTTCTTTTTCTATTCCTCCCGGCGTGAGTTTGATGGTCCTGACATTGATCTGTGTCTTTACTGATTTCAGAATCTCATCAAGGTTTTCAATATTATATGTTTTTAATTTCTCATCCCTGATATATTCTTCCAGGTATTTGCTGATGTGCATCCTGGTGGCTAGGTTAGGCTGTTTATCAGAATAAAGTATAACGGCGTTCGGATCATATGTTACAACAGGAGCTATGAAAAGGATCCCGAAGTATCCAAGGTCACTGAAATTTTCTTTCAGGCTTGATAATGAGACATTGCCGAGGTAGTCAAATTTGAGATATTCAGTTTCAGGTATAACATTTTGAAAGAGATATGAACTATCCACAACTGCAATTCTTTTAATATCCGTGTCTTCAACCTGTGCCAGCCATGCGGGAATGATCATCATTGCGGCAAACAGAAGAGGCCCGATAATGGACATGATAATAAAGGATCTTTTCCGGACCCTTGTGATGTATTCCCTTGCGATGATAATCAATATTTTTTTCATACTTTTTTCTTTGCTTCTTTTACAATACCTATGAAGATATCGCGCATTCCCGGTAACTCTTCATTCAAGGAAAGTATAGAGACCTTTGGGATCAGGGCATTTAACAGGTCATTGGTTGGAGTATGATCCAGTATTTTGATCCTTGCCAGCAGGTGGTCATCCTTTTTTGTGATAGATAAAATTTCGAAGCGGTCATTGAGCAGTGTTCTTACTTTATCTTCATCTCCCTGAAAACCAACCTGATATATATTTGATTTGTATTCTTTCTGTATATTATTTATTTCGCCTTCTACGAGTTTAATACCATTATCGATCAGTGCAATATGATCACATAGCTCCTCTACGGATTCCATATTATGTGTTGAAAAGATAATTGTTGCCCCTTCTTCTTTAAGAGTAATGATTTCATTTTTAAGAAGATCAACATTGATTGGATCAAATCCGCTGAATGGTTCATCGAAGATAAGGAGATCAGGTTTATGAAGGATGGTGACCACGAACTGCAATTTTTGTTGCATACCCTTCGAAAGTTCTTCAACCTTTCTGTTCCACCATGAAATGATTTCAAATTTTTCAAACCAGAATCTGAGTCCCTTAATAGCCTCCTTTTTTGGTAAACCTTTTAACTGTGCAAGATAGATTGCTTGCTCACCGACTTTCATTTTTTTATAAAGGCCACGTTCTTCGGGGAGGTAGCCTATATTAAAGATATTTGCAGGAAGGAGTTTATGTCCCTTAAAAAACAGTTCTCCATCGTCCGGTGCGGTGATCTGGTTGATGATCCTTAACAGCGTTGTCTTACCTGCACCATTCGGTCCGAGGAGGCCATAAATGCTTCCCCTGGGGACTGCGATTGATACCCTGTCCAGTGCAAGGTGGTGAGCGAATCGTTTAACTACGTTGGTTGCTTTGAAAATTTCCATAATATTTTCACTGGGGCTGTGTCACAACTACAATTTAAGGCTTCACGCAGAGTCCGTAAAGTTATCGTAAACCTGCCGGACGGCAGGCAGGGATCGCAAAGTGTTGATTAACAGATACGTATTCTTTGCATACTTGATGTTTTCTTTGCGATCTTTGCGTGAAATATTAGTTGTGAAACAGCGCCTTATTTAAAATAGCTTTTCATTCTTTCGAAGAAGTTTTTTTCCATCGCATCCGGGTCGGGTTTAAAATTCCTTGATTGGGAGAATTTTTCCATAAGAGCTTTTTCTTCCCTGGATAATTCTTTAGGTATCCAGACGTTGATACTTACCAGAAGATCTCCTTTTCCATACCCATTCACATTAGGGAGTCCTTTATTGCGGAGTCTGAGAATCTTCCCTGGCTGGGTGCCCGGTTCAATGCGTATTTTTACCTTACCGTCTATTGCCGGGATCTCCACTGCTGCGCCCATGGTTGCTTCAGGTATACTGAGGTAAAGGTTATAGAGAAGGTCATTGCCATCGCGTATCAGCTCCGGATGCTCTTCTTCCTGAATAAGAATCAGGAGGTCTCCATTGACACCACCCCTTCTGGCAGCGTTTCCTTTTCCGCTGACAGTCATTTGCATGCCTTCTCCCACACCTGCCGGGATGCTGATCGGGATAATTTCTTCACTTTTAACAATTCCTTCCCCGGCACATTTCGGACATTTATCGGCGATGGTCTTTCCCTCTCCATTACAGGTAGGACAGGTCGTTGTAGTCTGCATCTGTCCGAGAAATGTATTGGTGATCCTGGTAACCTGTCCAGTCCCCCTGCAGGTGGAACAGGTTGCATGCCCGGTGGCATTTCTCGCACCTGAACCATTGCATGCATCACAGGGGATGTATTTACTGACTTTTATTTTTTTATCTACACCATTGGCGATTTCTTCAAGCTTAAGTTTTACTTTGACCCTGATATTTGATCCTTTGTTTATTCTTCTTGAAGACCGGCTGCTGAAACCACCGAAAGGGTTAAAAACATCCCCGAAAATATCTCCGAAATTGGCAAATATATCTTCAATTGTCATACCTCCACCGAAACCACCCCCTGCAGCACCTCCCAAACCGGCATGTCCGTAATTATCATAACGGCTCCTTTTGTTATCATCACTTAAAACCTCGTAGGCCTCGGCAGCTTCTTTAAACTTTTCTTCAGCTTCCTTATTACCCGGGTTCTTGTCAGGATGATATTCCAGAGCCTTTTTACGATAAGCTTTTTTTATTTCATCTTTTGAGGCACTTCGGGGGACCTGGAGTACATCATAATAATCTCTTTTTGCCATCTTTTGGTCCTTGATATGAATTAGAAGGAAGAATTATTCCCCCACAACAACCTTTGAGTATCGTATAATCCTGTCATTCAACTTGTAACCCTTTTCGATAACATCCACAATTTTCCCTTTCAGATCTTTTTTTGGTGCAGGAATTTTCGTAACAGCTTCGTGAAGATCTGTATTAAATTCCTGGTGCAGGGCATCGATCTCTTCCACGCCCTGCTGGTTCAGGTAATCTTTGAACTTATTGTATATCAGTTCCAAACCCTGCCTGACTGCATCACAATTCTGGCTCTCTTTCATGGATGCAATAGCCCTTTCAAAATCATCAATGACCGGCAGAATCCGGGTCAGGATTTCTGTACCCGCATATTTGGTCATTTCAATTTTTTCTTTCAGGGTTCGTTTCCTGTAATTATCAAAGTCAGCAGATAACCTTAAATACTTGTCCTGCTGTTCTTTGAGTTTATGTTCCAGTTCTTTTTCTTTTGATGTCTTTTTCTGTTTTTTAGAAGGACTTTTCTCTTTTTCCTTTGACTCCTTCAAGGCAATATCCTCATCCCCAGATATACCCCCACCCTGTATACTTTCTTCTTTGGGTTTATCATTCATTTCCTTTTTTGTCATAATGAAATATAATTGGGTTGAAAATTAAACTGATCAACTTATACAAATGTTTTGCCAATTCGTTTATCAGGACAAAATGGCATATTATCAAAGTGTCATAATATGACAGAATGTTATACCAATGATTAGTCAATCCTGGAAATCGATGCTCCGATTTTGTTCAGGCGGGTATCAATATTTTCATAACCTCTGTCAATCTGTTCAATATTATGGATTGTACTGGTTCCATCGGCAGAAAGGGCGGCTATCAGAAGGGCTACCCCGGCCCGGATATCGGGAGAGCTCATAACCGTTGGGCGCAGGTTATATTGTCTGTTAATACCGATAACAGTTGCCCTGTGCGGATCACAAAGGATAATTTGTGCCCCCATGTCAATCAGCTTATCGACAAAGAACAACCTGCTTTCAAACATCTTCTGATGAATCAGAACGCTGCCCAATGCCTGAGTTGATACAACAAGCATAACACTTAAAAGATCAGGAGTAAGACCAGGCCAGGGTGCGTCGGCGATGGTCATGATTGAACCGTCAATATATGTTTCTATTTCATAATGTTTCTGGGCGGGGATATACAGATCATCCATCCTTTGTTCTACCCTTATTCCCAGCCTGCTGAATGATTCAGGTATCATTCCAAGATTTTCAACAGAAACATTTTTCAGTGTGATTTCAGATTGTGTCATAGCTGCCAGACCGATAAAGCTCCCGACTTCGATCATATCCGGCAGAAGTATATGTTCACAACCATGCAGCTCTTTTACGCCGTCAATGGAGACCAGATTAGAGCCCACACCAGAAATTTTTGCCCCCATGCTGATCAGCATACAGCAGAGCTGTTGAATATAAGGTTCGCAGGCGGCATTATAAATGGTCGTCCGTCCCCTGGCCAGGACAGCAGTCATGATAATATTTGCTGTTCCTGTGACAGACGCTTCATCCAGCAGCATATAAGCACCCTGAAGATGATCTGCTTCGACATGATAAAAATTACTCATGGGGTCAAAATCAAATATTGCCCCGAGATTCTGAAAACCCAGAAAATGGGTGTCTAGTCTGCGTCTTCCTATCCTGTCACCACCCGGACGGGGGATGAATCCCTTTCCAAACCTGGCAAGCAGTGGACCAAGAATCATGATTGATCCCCTCAGACTTGAACTGATCTGCCTGAATTCATCACTGAGCATGTATTCAATATCTACGTTTTGAGCCCGGAAAGTATATTCATGATCCCCGGAATGCTGAACATCAACACCCATTTGTTTAAGGAGCATGATGAGATTATTAACATCCTGTATATCAGGCATATTTTTAATCTTTACAGGATCAGATGTCAGGAGACTTGCACATATTACCTGCAGGGCTTCGTTTTTAGCCCCCTGCGGATGAAGGTCACCATGAAGTGCTTTTCCACCATTTATTATGAATGTGCTCATCTGGTGGGGAATAATGGGAGATATTGCAGATCAGTTTATTTTTTACCCTGAATTCTTTTCTTCTTATTCTTTGCCAGGATATCCCTGGTGTCTGATAATTTCATTTCATTATCAATCACTATCTTTCCTTCTGACAGAGTGCGTAAATCATTGAATATAATATCATCAGTTACCACTTCCCTGTTCCAGGTCAGATAACATTTTTTCATATGATTTGCAATGAGGCGGATCAATGCTTCCCGTTCCTTCCCTTCTGGATAATCTGCAGCTTTTTTAATCATCAATTCAATGATTTTACCATAGTGTTTGTAACGGATATCATAATTGCTGTAAGGAACCGGTCTGGGTTTCTCATAGAGGACCTCGGGTGTTGGCTTTTCATATGGGGAATCAATATCGAGCATGAAATCGGACATGATAAACAGATGATCCCATAACTTATGCTTGAAATCAGCGACATCGCGCAGATGAGGATTCAGGTTGCCCATAATGGATATGATAGCCCTGGCTGCCTTATTCCTCTCCTCACGGTCTTTCAGGGTCATGAGATACTCCACCATTTTATGAACATTCCGTCCGTATTCAGGTAATACCAGCTTCTTCCTCTGTGTGTTATAATCGTAACTCATTGTTTTAATTTTATGCAAATCTAATTCAATTCGTAATTGTATTCAAAGAATTCAAGGAAAATTTCATCCATAATGGTTCAGGCCTGCCCACAGGAACACTATTTCAGTTTGGTTCCCAATTGAGTGAGTGTCTTTATTTCAAGCATATGGCATGAATTGTTAAAAAAACCATTTAAGACTTCTCGCAAATGTGTTCGCTAATTTACACATATATAATAATCCGCAAATTAGCTTCTGCGGATAAAGCTGCGGATATATGTGTGAAATTAAGATTCAAAGATTCATTATTCATGTGCAATAACTCTCTACTCATTATTATTCAAAAGACTTAATAATACGAAGTTTGGCAAATTTCAGGAGGAGCTGCTTCTGGCCGGTTGTCTGAAAATAAACTGTTGCTTTTTTATTTGTTAAATCACCCTCGATATTCAGGACTTTTCCTTTTCCGAACCTGGGATGTTCAACCTCCATTCCAACCTGAATTTTTGATGGATTGTCAAAATCAAAGGATGATTCATCTTTGTCCCTGCGCAGCGTTTCATCAACCGGGCGTAACTTTTCTCTTCTCAGTCTTTTCACTTTAAGTTCCGGCTCTTTAATATCAAAATTCCTTCGGGTATATTTTACGTCCCTGCTTTTCGCATTCCCGTTTGGAAATGATTGATGATTAAGAGAAGTCATTTGGACAGGTTTTTCAAAATAGCCGGGATCAATTTCCCGGATAAACCTGCTGGGTGTACAGCTTAGCAATATTCCCCACTTGTATCTTGATTCTGCAAAGGTAAGGATGACTTTTTTCATTGCACGGGTGACAGCGACATAAAACAACCTTCTTTCTTCTTCAAGCTCCTCTCTGGTGGATGATGAAAGTCTGGATGGAAATAAGTCTTCTTCCAGGCCGGTAACAAACACATGCCTGAATTCAAGCCCTTTTGCAGAATGGATGGTCATGATCGTTACCTTGTTCCGGTCCTCGTCCTTATCTGTATCAAGATCGGTAAGCAAAACAACAGTCTGAAGGTAGGTATCGAGTGTTGATTTTTCTCCTTCTGTCTGACTTTCAGTAAATTCTTTAATTCCATTCAGTAGCTCCTGGATATTTTCAAATTTACTCAGGTTTTCAGGTGACTTTTCATAATGGAGGTCTTTGAGTATTCCTGTTGATTCAGCTATGCTGAATGCCAGGTCAAAAGCCTCCATGGTCGCAAGGTTTTTTCTGAATGATGAAATCAGATGGTAAAATGATTCGAGTTTAGCAATTGTTCCCCTGTTAAAATATTCAGTGAAATTTCTGATCTCTGACAGGATGATCCATAGTCTCTTACCCGTTTTTTCACCCAGTCCCTCCAATTTTGAGATTGTGGTAGTCCCGATACCTCTTGGAGGATAATTTATGATCCGCAACAGGGCTTCTTCATCAAAAGGATTAACAGTTAATCTGAAGTATGCCAGAAGGTCCTTTATTTCCTTTCTTTGATAAAATGAAAGACTTCCGTATACCCTGTATGGAATATTTAACTTTCTCAATGATTCCTCAAAGATCCTTGACTGGGCATTTGTCCTGTAAAGGATAGCAAAATCCCTATATTGCAGTTGTTCGGAATAGATTGTATCCTGTACGAGATTGGAGACCAGAAAACCTTCCTCATTATCCGTAGCTGCCCTGATAAGCCGGATCTTCTCACCCGATTCATTCCCGGACCAGATTTTTTTGCTTATTTGACCTTTATTATTGGATATCAAACTATTAGCAGCATCAACGATATTTTTTGTAGACCTGTAATTTTGCTCAAGCTTGAATAATTTATAGTCTTTATAATCATGTTGAAAATTCAGAATATTTTCAATTCTTGCTCCTCTGAAAGAGTATATACTCTGTGCATCATCTCCCACAACGCAGATATTTTTATGGATTGCAGCCAGCTGGTTAATAATCATGTATTGAACATAATTGGTATCCTGATATTCATCGACAAGAATATAACTGAACATCTTCTGGTATTTCTCAAGTGTCTGAGGATGATCACGGAAGAGGATATAGGTATTCAGAAGCAAGTCATCAAAATCCATGGCATCTGCCTTTTTAAGGCGGGCAGCATATTTCATATATATATCACCAATGAGTGGTCTTCGTGAACGTTTATCCTGTTCGATGAGTTGATTGCTTGCGAGGTACGCTTTGGGAGTAATCAGGTTATTTTTCGCAAAAGAAATCCTGCCGGCAATTTCACCTCCCTTATAAACCTGGTCATCAAGGTTTTTTTCTTTGATGATTATTTTCAGAAGGTTCTTGGTATCGGTGGTATCATAAATTGTATAACTGGATGGATATCCAAGAAGATTACCCTCTAACCTGAGAATCCTTGCAAATATAGAATGAAAGGTTCCCATCCAGAGATTTTTTGCCAGGTCATCCCCGACGAGCTTACCAATACGCTCCTTCATTTCACCTGCTGCTTTGTTGGTAAAGGTAAGGGCAAGTATGCTGGCGGGTCTGATACCATGACTGAGAAGGTGGGCGATGCGGTAGGTAAGTACCCTGGTTTTACCTGAGCCAGCCCCTGCAATCACTAAAGATGGCCCTTTAAAATCTTCAACAGCGGCACGCTGTGCCTCATTCAAATCATTCAGGTATGTTCTCAAAAAAATCTCCTTTCTTTAATAACCGGCTAAATTAATAGATGTAACTGAAATCATGGTTGAAAGATGGGATAAATTATTTACAAGATGCAGATTCTATCCTGATTCCTACGGTACAGATATCAGTTGACGTAAGTTTCAGCTGACATTAATCCATTTGCTGTCAGCTTTAACTAACATTAATCCATTTGCCGTCAGCTTTAGCTGACGGATTATGTGCATTAACAACAATCCTCAAGCCATATTCATCATTTTTCAAAATCCTTAAATTTTTTGAATCCGAATTTTTAATAAGAATCTCAATTTCCTCTTCCCAAGTAATATTGGAATGATGTATTTCCTGTGCGCGGATATAATTTCTAACATTTTGAATATGAGTGGGACAGACAGATGCAGCATAATAATCATCCTGCCAGATAAGATGACTTGTTGTAAGTTTATTTTTATTTACCCAGGCAGAACTTTCTCCCTTGATACTTTGCATAATATCTGCGATAGTTTGAATCTTACCCAATGAAATCAGGGCATGGGTATGATCTGAATAGCCATTTATAAAATCTAAATTAATTCCCTTCTCCAAAGCATTCAATTTAATATGCGAAAAGACATCTTTTCTGATATCCTGGGAAAGGTAATTTTTACGGTACTTGGTACTCCAAACAGCATGTATCCAGATATTTACATATGGCATAATAATAAAAATTAATTGTTAAACATTGAAAGAATAAAATGATAAAGAGATGTAACATTTAAATTTTAGTTTACCGTTAGCTAAAGCTGACGGCAATTGATGACAGTTGAAATTGATTTCATTATTTATATCTTTGCCCCGTTTGGATTTACTATATAATATTTCTCTTTTATCTCAGTTATCTTATAACAAAGCTCCTATCAGGATACCAGGTTTATGAAACGATCCGGGAACTATTTCATAAAAAACCTTCTACTCTCTTTATCCACTTTTCTTGTATTTATCGGTCATGTTTCAGGACAAATTTCTGCTCCTGGTTCAAATTTTTCTGATACAATTTATTATCCTGCATTCCAGGGGGTGGATATGTATTATATTTTTTATGCTCCTGAGCATTCCGCTAGTCCCGTTTACGGCAGTCTCATGGCTTTTCCGCCGAAAGGGACAGCGGGCTGGGATTTTGAATGGAGTAAGTATGACTCTATCATGAATGATTTCGCACCACCTTTCAGGATTGAATTGGGAGTTTCATCCTCCAGGGTTGATAATCTGGAGTCGGGCGGATACAGGGTTCATATTCAATCTGCCGATCTCGATACTTTTCTCAGAGCATGGGTATTTATAAATGATCCAATTGTGCAGGTAGAAAAAGATGACAGCGGAAAACTGAAACTCTACAAGTATACCTGTGATTATATTCAGCTCGATGGGATTGCACAGGCTGACACGCACCCTTATGAGGATCTGCTGACAGGTCAACCGCTGACTATCCCAAACGGCATGAGTTTCATATGGACTTCTGATAACCCGGATGTAACCATTCCTGCTCCTACTTACTGGGTTAATCCCAGGCTTGGGAGTGATTTGCCTTCCATTGATACATGGTTTATTCTGACTGCTGTTGATAGTTTCGGGCTAAGCCGTGATGATTCAGTATTTTATGAAACTGTTCATACAAAAGCCGAATTCTCGTTATTGTATGAAGCTCCTGACGGCCAATGGATGGAAACCCTGGATAAGGAAGATTATGAGGCTCCCTTGAAAGTGCGTTTTGTGAACCTTTCGGAAAATGGGGAAGAGTTTCAGTGGACTTATATTGACAGTGCGAAAGCAGGAAAATCGGGCGAGGCTGTTAACTATGATTTAGAAGATACGCTTGAGTTTGTCTATTATATTCCCGGGTATTATTATCCACGGCTCACATCTATCAGTGAAGCACAGTGTGTGGATTCATTCCCGGATCCGGGGCAGGGTGAAGTGTTAATAGAAATAAAGGTCAATCCGTCTGACCTGGAGGTTATGAATGTCTTTACGCCAAATGAGGATGGTGTTAATGATTATTTCATTGTTTACGCAAAATCACTCCGACAGTTTCGCATCAGCATTTATAACCGGTGGGGCAATCTTGTATACCGTTATGAGCAGACCGATGAAAAATTTGGATGGCAGGGATGGGATGGAACAATAGATGGAAGGGGTAAATCAAAAGCCGAACCAGGTGTATATTA
>Ga0111176_1202_pt1 | contig 20388 bp, 12 predicted proteins | sample DeeMarSWOR324_28_FD_80229 | JGI IMG/M metagenome (GOLD analysis project Ga0111176, IMG submission 80229) | Bacteroides sp. SM23_62_1 | reverse complement strand
AACAACAAACCTTGAACCCTGAACCTTGAACCCTGAACCTTGAACCCTGAACCTTGAACCCTGAACCTTGAACTATTTCCCCTTAGCCTTCTTCCTTAATTCTCCTTCAAAATATTATCATCGTACTCAATCTCAAACCGCAGTTTATGCTTTGCTTCTTCCTGGGCCAGCATAAGGAAAGTTTCTTTTGCAGCTGTATTATCAGTGCGGGCTGCAAGGTCGGAATAAAGCCTGAAAGCAGCCTTTTCTTCCTTCATAGCAATGATCAGTGCTTCCTGGTAGCTCAGGTCATCCCTTGAAGTATTAACATCAACCAGGTAATCACCAATCTTGAGATCCTGAACCCTTGTGTTGGAAGGAATCATCTTTCCTCCCTTTTTGATTAGTTCAAGTTTCTTTTTATGGCCAAGTTCTTCTTTAGAGAATAGTTCAAATATTTTCTGCATTTCCTTGCTCTTGCTTCTTTTTGCAAGGTCAGCATACAGGTTAGAGGCTCTGAGTTCATCTTTAATAGCAAAATCAAGAATATCGTTAATGGTTTTAAACTCCTGCATAGCTTAGGATTTATGATTATTAAAAGAAGACAAAAATAGGTATTAAAAGAAAATTTACAAAAGTGACGATAGGCTAGAAATATGGCAAAGTCCCCGGACAGTAAAACATAATTCATTGTTGTCCGTGGATTTTATTCATAACCCCCTCTGTGTGGGGCTGTGGCACAAAATGGAAAACATGGATTAATGTCTATCAGAAAGCTTTTCAAGGCTTCCCGCAGATTTCGCAGATCCGCCTGAGGTGGACAAGTTATTTAAAAATCAGTGACTAAGTTCTGCGAAATCCGTGTTTAAATCTGCGGAATCTGTGAGGAATAATTTATTTTCTTCCATTGAACACCTTGAAATTAATTTATGACACTGCCCCATATCCGCATATGGGACAGAGGGGGTGAAATAAAACCAGGTATTACATTTTTTACAATAATTAAGTAATTAAATTTAGGTTCAGAAACATTACAAAAATCAATATTACCTGCAATTTAAAATGTTATTTTTGCCTCTTTGGTGAAGGATAAAATCCCGGATGATTCACAATATTTTATTTTAAGGCAAGATATTTATAACTATACCAATTTAGCCATTTAACCATTTAGCAATTTAGCAATGTAACCATTTAACAATGAACAAGATTGTCGAAAAAGAATTTTTTTCTGACTCTGTAGTAAAACTAGTGATTGAGGCACCCTATATTGCACAAAGCCGCAAAGCTGGACATTTTGTGATAGTCAGGACAGGACAGAAAGGGGAGAGGATTCCTCTTACAATTGCCGAAGCAGATTTAGAAAAAGGTACAATTACGATTATCATACAAAAGGTGGGTGTGAGTTCTATCAAGCTTTGTAACATGGAAGTGGGGGATTATATTACAGATGTTGTAGGTCCCCTGGGGAGGCCTACACATATTGAAAAGGTTGGCACAGTTCTGGCTTCAGGTGGAGGTGTTGGGATTGCTCCGTTACTCCCGATTGTAGAAGCCATGAAGAAAGCCGGGAATAAAATTATAACTGTGCTGGCTGCACGTCGCAAGGATTTGATCATTCTTGAAGAACAGATACGAAAATATTCTGATGAAGTGATTATTATGACTGACGATGGTTCTTATGGGAAAAAAGGGCTCGTTACCGATGGTATGGAAGAGATCATTAAACGTGAAAAAATCAATCAGGTTATTACTGTGGGACCAGCAATTATGATGAAATATGTAGCACTTCTTACTAAAAAGAATAAAATTCCCACCCTTGCCAGTCTGAACACCATCATGGTAGATGGAACCGGCATGTGCGGTGCATGCAGGATTTCTGTAGGAGGTAAAACCAGGTTTGTATGTGTCGATGGGCCTGAGTTTGATGCGCACCAGGTAGATTTTGATGAGATGTTGTTGAGATTGAACTTTTACAGGGATAAGGAAGAGAAAGCCTATGATAATTTCCTTAATAAATACAGAAAGGCTTTGTAAATGGAAGTATTACTAGAATATTTAAAGAAAGAAAGAGACAAGGAATGGAGGGTTGAACTTCGTGATAAACTGAAGGCAAGGGACAGAACCAAGCTGGAAAGACTTCATATGCCTGAACAGGCACCGGAAGAGAGAATTAAAAATTTTAATGAGGTTAACCTTGGTTTAACAGAGGAACAGGCCGTTCATGAGGCCCGGCGTTGTGTAGACTGTCCTAGGCCTACATGTATTACAGGTTGTCCGGTAGGTATTAATATTCCAAAATTTATCAAAAAGATTGAAGCTGGGGAATTTCTGGATGCAGCAAAGGTGCTCAAAGAAACAAATGCACTACCTGCAGTATGTGGAAGGGTTTGCCCGCAGGAGATACAATGTGAGCAGGTCTGCTTTTATCCGCAGAAACTGAAAAAACCAGCTGTGGCCATTGGCAATCTTGAAAGATTTGCAGCCGATTATGAACTGAAAAGCAGCAGTATATCTGTACCTGAAATAACAAGTTATAATGGAATCAAGGTTGCCTCTATTGGCTCCGGTCCGGCAGGCCTTGCATTTGCAGGTGATATGGCGAAGATGGGTTATGATGTTACGGTCTTTGAAGCATTACATGAAATAGGAGGCGTTCTGAAGTATGGGATTCCGGAATTCCGCCTCCCAAATGAGATTGTTGATGTTGAGATCAACATATTGAAAAAAATGGGTGTAAAGTTTATTCATAACTTTATTGTTGGCAAAACAGCTACTATTGATCAACTGAGAAAGGAAGGATTTACAGCCTTCCTGATTGGCAGCGGAGCAGGATTACCCAATTTTATGAATATTCCTGGTGAAAATGCAATTGGTATCTATTCCTCAAATGAATATCTTACCCGCGTTAACCTGATGAAGGCAGCGAATCCTGAATATGATACACCCATTGTCAGTGGTAAGAAAGTGGCTGTAATTGGCGGGGGAAATACAGCTATGGATGCGGTGAGAACGGCAAAAAGACTGGGAGCAGAAAAAGCAATGATCATTTACCGCCGCTCCATTGAAGAAATGCCAGCAAGGATTGAGGAGATTAAGCATGCCCAGGAGGAGGGTATCGAATTTTTGAACCTGCATAACCCGGTTGAATATCTCGCCGATGACCAGGGTAAGATTAATAAAATGAAAGTACAGAGAATGGAATTAGGAGAACCTGATGAATCAGGAAGAAGAAGACCCATACCTATTGAAGGATCTGAATACCTGATTGATGTCGATACAGTTGTGGTGAGCGTTGGAGTATCGCCTAATCCACTGATACCTCAGAGTATGAAAGAACTGAAGGTCTCTTTATGGGGGACCATTACTATCGATAAAGAGACCATGCAATCATCAATCCCTGATATTTTTGCAGGTGGTGATATCGTTAGAGGTGGCGCTACCGTTATCCTGGCAATGGGTGATGGCAGGAGGGCTGCTGCTGCCATGGATCGCTATATCAAAGAGAAAGTCAGGAATATCATATCCCTAATCAAGGAATTTAAAACGATAGGGGAAATCCTGGAATTCGCGTCGAAGTAAAGTAAAAAGTAAAACTATACTACTATGTTCAATCTGATCTCATTAAAAGTCAAATGCCCTGTATGCGGGCATTCACTGATGAACGAAAAACAGCTTGTTGATAATTGCCCGAGTATACAGCTTGGGGTTATGGTGGGTGAAAAAAAAGGGACTATTAATTTAAGTTCCGTTTACGAAAGCTATAATTATTTAAGTGATATTGAAACACCTGAAAATGAACTGATAAGATTATTTTGCCCACATTGTAATTCCGAGATTAAATCCAGGACTGATTGTGATGCGTGTAATGCGCCTATGATTCCACTTGATCTTGAACTAGGTGGAAATGTAAGTATTTGCTCACGTATCGGTTGTACAAATCACTTTGTAAAATTTGTTGATTTTTCATTTGCCCTCAAGCAGCTTTATATCGATTCAGGATATCTTGAGCGGCCATACGATGAAGACATGACAGGTTCATGGAAGCCACTGGGGATGAGTGCCGATGAAGAAGAAAAGATTGAGGTCATTAAAACAGGCACCTTTCTACATACCTATTGTCCTTATTGTAAGAAATCCTTGATTGAGAAGGGCACCATCAAACTCAAGGTGAAAAGGAATGGCAAATCAGGCTTCCTGATGCTCAGTCCATATTTAAACGTATTCACCTCAAAATCAACAATCTATCTCCCGGAAAATGAATTCATCGGAGATATCAGCTGTTTTCATTGTGATAAAACCCTGATACTCTCCGACGAGAAATGCAAGGAATGTGGCAGTGATATTGCACGAATTATGGTAAGTGCGCGGAAAAGGCTGTTTGATTTTTATATATGTTCAAAGAAAGGATGTAAATGGCATGGGTTGAGCAAGGAGGATATTAATGATATCAGGTTGGAGGACAGTTTGGAGTGGTGAGATAATGGAATGATGAATGATGAACAACAGAAAAGGGACTGTATCATAACTTAATTTCAATATGTTGAGTGGGGTAAAATAATTTATTCCTCGCAGATTCCGCAGAACTTAATATACTGAACCTAAGACATCTGTGAAATCTGCGGGATAATCTGCGAATATCTGCGATAAGCCTTTACAAGTCTTCTGATCAATATCTGTTTATTATTTCTAAGTTGTGACACAGCCCCCATTCAGCATTGAGCAAAGTTAAAAGGATGTCTCAAAGCCCCATATTCAGAAAAAGTTCACACTCAAAGCTCAAACACACCGATTCACTTCTTCTTCTCCGTCACATATTTATGAATTCCTCTGGCAGCTATTTTTCCAGCCCCCATTGCGAGGATCACGGTGGCTGCTCCTGTTGCCACATCGCCACCTGCAAAGACACCGGGCTTTGAGGTCATCCCTGTTGATGGGTCAGTAATGATATTTCCCCCTTTTCCGGTTTCAATATCGGGTGTGGTGGCAGGTATCAGGGGATTAGGGCTGTTTCCGATGGCAATGACGGCTACGTCGATGGGCATCCTGAAATTCGCATCAGGAATGGGTACGGGTCTTCGGCGGCCCGATTCATCGGGTTCCCCCAGCTTCATCCGGATACATTCAACTTCCTTTACCCAGTTATTTTCTCCTCCGTGAAATGCTGCCGGATTTGACAGTAACTGAAAGATTACCCCTTCTTCTTCAGCATGATGAATTTCTTCATTCCTGGCAGGCATCTCATCGCGGGATCTCCTGTAAATGATAATTGATTTTTCAGCTCCCAGACGAAGGGCGGTGCGGGCACAATCCATAGCAACATTACCTCCCCCGACAGTGGCTACTCTTTTACCTTTAACAATAGGTGTTTTATATTTTGGAAATAAATAGGCTTTCATGAGGTTGGCCCGTGTGAGATATTCGTTTGCTGAATAGAGGCCATTCAGGTTTTCCCCGGGGACATTCAGGAACCATGGCAATCCTGCACCGGTTCCCAGAAATACAGCATTGTAATCCTTGAGAAGTTCATCAATACTTTTAATTTTGCCGACTACATAATCCTTAAACAATCGGACACCCAGTTGTTCCAGATAATTGATTTCCCTGAACACTATTGTCTTAGGAAGTCTGAACTCCGGTATGCCATAAACCAGTACGCCTCCGGGTTCATGAAGTGCTTCAAACATATCCACGGCATGTCCCAGCCGTACCAGGTCAGCTGCTACAGTGATGCCTGCCGGTCCTGCACCGACGACTGCAATCTTTTTCCCTGTAGCTTTCGGTTTTGGGGGTAACTCACTATCTCCCTGTTCTGCCTCCCAGTCTGCAAGGAACCGTTCTAATCGCCCAATAGCTACGGGTTCATTTTTAATCCCTTCCTTAAATTTTTTGTCTGAGATGAATTGGATAAACCCGGGTATATCAATTTCAACCGGACAACCATTGATGCATTTTGGATTTTTACACATAAGGCATCGTTTGGCTTCGAGTACAGCCTCATCGGGTGAATAACCGAACGGGACCTCGTCATAATTGCGGATCCTTTCTCCGGGTGGTTGTTCACGCATCGGTGTTTTAGTCGGACTTACTTTCGCCATAATGGTGTCTTTCCTTTGTAACAATTTCTTCTTCAAGGTAGGCTTTTCTTCTCGCCAGAACCAGGTCCCAGTTGATTTTATGGCCGTCGAAATGGGGGCCATCGACGCAGGCAAATCTTGTTGTTCCTTCAACTTCTATCCTGCACGCCCCACACATCCCGGTTCCATCGATCATGATCGGATTCATGCTTACAATGGTTTTGACCTGGAAGGGCAGTGTGACCTGGGATATCCGGTACATCATAAAAGTACAGCCAACAGCAATAATCCGGTCGAATTTCATCCCGGCCTTCAGATCAGATTCAAGCAGGCCGGCATTATGCCCTTTATAACCCAGCGATCCATCAGCAGTGGCATACCTGACTTCATCCGAAACATTTTCCAGTTTTTCATTCCAGTAAAGCAGAAACTTACTCCTTGCTTCAGAATAACAGATAACCTTATTGCCTTTCTGCTTAAGAGCCCTTGCAGCAGGGTAGATGCTTCCGATTCCATAGCACCCTCCAACGAGGCCAACGGTGCCGACTTTGCCGATCTCAAATGATTGTCCGAGTGGCCCTGTAAGGGAGTATATCTCATCACCTGGATTCATCTCTGCAAGCCTGTGAGTACTTGAACCAATGTCAAGAAAAATGAATGTTAATGTTCCTTCCCTGGTATCCCAGTCGGCAACAGTAATGGGTGTCCTTTCACTGAATTCATCCGGAATGATGATAATAAACTGTCCGGGCTCTACCTTCCTGGCAATTTCCATGGCACTCACCGTGCAGGCATGAACATTTGGTGCTATTTCAACTTTACTGAGAATTTGCGCCATATCAGATTTTTTCAATTCTAGTGTCGATCATTGTTCGATCTGGATTAATTCTTCCCGTTAGAGATAAAATGTCCGTACAATCGGGAAATAGACGTGCTGCTTTCCCATTCATTGACGGAGATGACTTAAGGATACTCTGAGATTCACCAAACTCAGTTTTGATCTTTACTTTATCCCCATCTTTTAACTTTAACTGTTTAATCAGTTGAGGTGACATAGCCAGGATATTTTCATCAATCACTTCTTTCAAATCAGTGACCAGGGAAGTAAGGCTATTTCCCTTGTATCTGAAATGATTATGGCTCAGTATCACTTCTATGGGAAAGTCTTTATTTGTCTCAGTCGGTTTAGGTTTGACAGGGATCAATTTCAGATTTTCCCCATGCAGGGATGGGGAGGATGATACAGTATTTTGTATTTCTTTAAGGATATCTTTTGATTTATAGCTGGAAAAACCTGATTCCAGCATTTTTTCGGCCAGTTTTGAGATAATCCATGAGATTGTCCTGATACCTTCTGGTGGAGGAATAGTTTTTCTGATTTTCTTAAACTGTCCGTCCAGTGTTAAAGTGTAACCGTCATTTTCAAGAAAGGTGGTAACCGGTAAAATTACATTGGCATATTCTGACAATCCGGTCTGAAACATATTAAATTGAACCAGGAATTTAAGATTTGCCATTTCTTTCCGTGACGGTATGTCTCCTGCTATCATTAATGCTGTAATCCCATCATCCCTTATACTGCCCAGCATGTCATCGGAGGCTAGTCCTTTGATTGTACTTAGCTTTGTCTGCCAGATTTGATTCCACTTATATATCATCTTTTCATCACCAAGATGATCAAATCCCGGTAATATATCAGGATGTGCGCCGGCAAGTACTCCTCCATAAAGATTGCCTTCATATTCCAGGAACAGGAGATAGCATCCGTGTTTTATATTCTTTATTTGATGAATATTCTGAAGGATATGAAGATTGTCCATACCGGCTGTACAGCGGATAATTTCGTCTCCTGCGATAATTATAAGTTTTCTTGATCGGTCGAGAGCGTTGGCAGCCTGGCGTATTGCAGATTCGTTGGCGCCACACAGACTACGTGCTTTTTGTACATCAGCTTTCTTGAAATGCCTGGTGAAATTATCCGGTAATGAAGAGTTATTTTTGCTTACCAGTTCTGATAATAGCAGGTACAGGAAATTTATTTCCTCCCCGGGGGCATACAGTATATTTTGGGTAGCAAAATCAGAGGTTCGGGTAGTGAAGGCATTGGCATAAATTATCTGTTTGTCATTGTTAAACGCCTTTCTTATCCTGTATTCTACTAATGGATGGGTGACTGAGGCATCTGTGCCCAGCAGAAAAAGAGTATCTGCTTTTTCAATCTCTTCGATAGCAGGCGGAGGATAAACTGAATAATGCTGATGCAGCTGATCCATAACCTCACGGTTTGCATAGGAGGAGAACAGGTCAACATTATTGGATCTCATAATTTTCCGGGCAAATTTCTGCAGTAAATAGTTTTCTTCAATCGTGTCATGGGGTGAGCATATCATTCCGAACTGGTTCCCCCTGTACCTCTCGAGGTTGCTTGCGGTGTATTCCACAGCTTCATTCCAGGTAACCTCTACCCATTTGTTTTTTTTCTTTATCAGTGGTGTGACAATTCTTGATGGGTGGTTGTTGATATCAACAGGTATAAATTTCCCACGCAGGCATAACTGGGGCGGATTTGTCCTGGTTCCGGGTCGGGGTCCTACATTCACCACTCTGTTACCCCTTGTATTGATATTCATCCTGCATCCGGCAGAACATAATAAGCATGTTGTTTCAGTGTATTTATCTGGCAGTCCGGCCCATTTCCCCATTTTTTCAGATATTGAACCCGTGGGGCACACATCCACACAGGCACCGCAGAATTCACAGCCTGCATCTTTCTGTGATTCATTAAAAGCAGTCCCTACGATGGTATTGTTACCTCTTTGAATAAATGCCAGTACCTGGCTATTCCTCCCCTCATTACAGATCCTGACACATCGTCCGCACAACACGCAGAGGTTATAATCAAGGTCATAAAATGGATTGTTTTTTTCCGGGGGGATACCTTTATAGTGTATCGGATATTTTATTTCTTTCAGATCGAGATAGTCAACAAGAACCTGCAATTCACAATCACCATTGCTGGTACAGAAATTACACCCGGTAATGGTGCTAACCTTTCTTGTGGTATGCATAAAATCAATACAATCTTCTTTATCCTTGCATACCAGGCAGGTGTATGGATGTTCTGAAAGAGAGAGCTCCAGAATTTCAGCTCTTAATTTTTGCAGTTCAGCTGTTTTTGTCTGAATTATCATGCCTTGGGCAACAGGTGTTGAACAGGCAGTGGAAAAACCTTTCATATCGTTTACCTCAACTATACAGAGCCGGCAGCCACCGTATGGCTCCAGATGGTCGAGGTAACACAGGGCAGGGATATAAATATCGGCCTGCCTGGCAGCTTCCAGAATAGAAAGGCCTTTGGGGACCAGTATTTTTTTTCCATCAATGGTTACTGTTATTTTTCTGTTGCTGGTTCTTTTCATCAATAATTATTAAACAATCCTGATTTATCATTCAATTACAATAGCATCACCTGCAATGGCATCGAACCGGCATATTTCATAGCAGGCCCGGCATTTAATACACTTTTCCGGATCGAGGTTGTGGGGTTTGGAACGGGGACCGGTAATTGCGTTTGTTGGACATACGCTGACACAGAGCTGACAGCCTGTACACTTAACGGGAATGACGCGGTACTCAACCAGGTCGCGGCATACAGTGGCCGGACACCTTTTATCAATAACATGAGTTTCAAATTCTTCCCTGAAATATCGTAAGGCAGAAAGTATAGGATTTGGAGCGGTCTGTCCGAGTCCGCATAAGGATCCTTTCTGAACAGTATGAGCGAGATCTTCCAGCCTTTCCAGATCACCCTCTTCGCCTTTTCCTGTAGTAATTTTATTTAGGATTTCCAGCATCTGCCGGGTACCAACACGGCATGGTGTGCATTTGCCGCAACTTTCTTCACTGGTAAAGGTGAGAAAAAATTTCACCACGTCGACCATACAGGTATGTTCATCCATCACGATGAGGCCTCCAGAACCCATCATTGATCCGGCCTCCGTCAGGCTTTCATAATCGATCGTAAGATCAAATTTATCCACCGGCAGGCACCCTCCTGAAGGTCCACCAGTTTGTATAGCCTTTATCTTTACCCTGCCGGATGGACCACCCCCTATCTCATCAACGATTTTCTTTAATGTGATACCCATTGGAACTTCAACGAGACCGGTATTCTTTATTTTACCAACGAGGCTGAAGATTTTTGTACCCGTACTTTTTTTAGTTCCTGTTTTAGCAAAACTTTCAGCTCCCTCCCGGATGATAATCGGTATATTAGCCCACGTTTCAACATTGTTGATGGCTGTTGGATTCCCATTAATGCCCTTTTCAACAGGATATGGTGGCCGCTGTTTCGGAATACTTCTTTTCCCCTCAATTGATTGGATAAGGGCTGTTTCCTCACCGCATACAAATGCACCTGCTCCCTCTACCAGCCTGATGTTAAAAGAAAGACCCGTTCCGAGAATATGCTCGCCCAATAAACCAGCTTCATATGCCTGTTGAAGGGCAATACGCAGGTGTTTGATAGCCAGGGGGTATTCAGTACGGACATAAATAATCCCCTGTCGTGCACCGGTAGCATAGGCACCTATTAACATTCCCTCAAATATGCTTTGTGGATTTCCTTCCAGGACACTTCTATCCATATATGCGCCGGGGTCACCTTCATCACCATTGCATACCAGGTATTTGATCTTTCGATTTGGCTGGTCTGCCAGGTATTCCCATTTTAAACCGGTAGGAAAGCCTGCTCCACCCCGTCCACGTAAGCTTGATTTTTTGACCTCCCCGATCACATCACGAGGTTTCATTTTGAATAGCGCCCTGGAGAGTGCAGTATACCCCTCAACAACAAGGTAGTCCTCTATCTTTGTTGGATCAATAATACCATTATTCTTAAAGACTGTCCTTTGTTGCTCCCTGTAGAAAGGGATCTCATGTTCATGAATAAGCATTTTCCTGCTTGTCGGATCAAAATATTGCAATTTCTTAATGATCTCACCGTTTAAAACTGTTTTTTCAATGATTTCCCTGACATCATCCTTTGTCACATGCTGGTAAAATATTTCCTGTGGACGGATGACAACCAGCGGCCCTCTTTCGCAGAATCCATGACAACCGGTAGTTTTTATTTCTATCTCTACTTTTAGTTTTCGTTTGTTTTTTTCTTTTATGAACTCGTTAGCCACCTCTTCAGCTCCATATGCTCTGCAACCTGTTCCGCAGCATATTGAAATACAGGGTTTTTCCGGATCCTGATTCTTAAGTATCTCTTTTCTCCAGTCTTCTAATTCTTTCGCTGATCCAAGTTTCTTCATGAGTTTTCCGGTTTCAATTCTCCCTGAATCTTTTCCAGGAGTGTTTTTGTTTTTCCTATATTCATCTGTCCGTGATATTTTCCATCCACAACGACAATGGGTCCAAGAGCGCAGGCACCCAGACAGTTAACTGTTTCAAGTGAATATTTGAAATCCGGCGTCGTTCCACCCGCTTTAATGCCCAGTAAACGCTCTAATTCTTCCACAATGATTGCGGCACCTCTCACATGGCATGCGGTACCCAGACAGACGGAGATACAGCATTTACCCTTAGGCGTGAAGCTGAAGGAACGGTAAAAGGTAGCAATACTGAAAACCTGGCTTTTTGATATCCTCAGATGTTTGGAGATTGAATCGACAGCTTCAGGCGAGAGATATCCTTCCTGCTTCTGGACAGTTTGCAGGATCGCTATCAGGCTGCTTTTATCTCGTGATTCATAATGGGAGAGGATTTTCTCAATGGGATTGGCCATACGCGTCAACTTTTTTCAAGGTTTTAAATATATAAAAAATCAAAGAAGTTGATTCTGCTGAATATCAACTCCGGAATATTTATATTCATTCTATTGAAAATATTAAGTATAAATAGTTGATTTTCTTTTATTTGTTGAGAAAGTTACCTGAAGACAGCAGGGTGAACTATCTGCCTGCATAGATTCATGATCTACCTGCCGAATGAGTTCCCTGCTATTTTAAAATAAATTCCTAAATTTGCATCCCTACAATTGGAGCTCGGATAGTTTATAAACAATCAAATACAATGATTATCGGAGTATTGAGAGAAGGAGGGAGGGAAAACAGGGTTGCTTTGCTGCCCGAGAACGTATCTGTCCTAATTAAGAATAATATATCCGTTTTAATCGAGTCTGATGCCGGAAATTCCTCTTGTGCCAGCAATAAAGAGTATGTTGATGCAGGAGCTGTGATACAGACAAAAGAATACATCCTCAGGGAGGCTAGTTTAATACTGAAGATCAATCCTCCGGAAGATCATGAAATTCCATCGGGAAGGGTACTTGTTGCCATACTAAATCCTTTGGTTAACACTGCATTAATCAATAAACTTGCGAATGAGAATGTAACATCATTCAGCCTTGATATGGTTCCGCGATCCACCCGTGCCCAGGCTGTTGACATCCTCTCGTCGATGGCAACTATAGCTGGCTACAAAGCAGTTCTGGTAGCGGCCAGTAAATTACCAAACTTTTTCCCAATGTTTATGTCTGCCTCAGGTACAATCAAACCTTCCAGGGTCCTGGTCCTGGGTGCTGGAGTTGCTGGATTGCAGGCTGTTGCAACAGCAAAAAAGCTGGGTGCTGTAGTCGAGGTATTTGATGTAAGATCGGCAGTCAAAGAGGAAGTACTGAGCCTGGGTGGGAAATTTATTGAGGTGGAGGGGGCAAGAGAAGATAAGACTGCAGGCGGATATGCCGTTGAGCAGACTGAGGAGTATAAAAAGAAACAGGAGGAGCTTATACATAAACATGCTGTTAAAGCAAATGTTGTTATATGTACAGCCCAGATTCCTGGTAGAAGAGCGCCTCTTTTACTGAAGAAAGAGACGGTTGAAGCGATGCGTCCGGGATCAGTAATCATTGATATGGCAGCCGGTTCAGGTGGTAATTGTGAGCTGACGAAGAAGGATGAGACGATCATTCATAAGCAGGTCAGGATTATCGGTAACTCAAATTTTCCATCGAGGATGCCGGCTGATGCTAGTAGGATGCTGGGAAATAATTATGTTAACTTCCTTAAACTGATTATTGATGGTGCGGGAAACCTGAACCTGAATTTTGATGATGAAATAGTTAGAAGTACCTGCATGACGCATGATCGGAAAATCAGGAATGAGAAGGTGCTTGAGATCATTGCTATGGAAGAAGGCTGAGGCTAAGGCTGAGGAAAAAAGGTATCGTACTGGTCGGAATGGTCACAATTGTCGCAATTGTCGCAAGATCACAGGGTCGCAGCGTTAGGAGGTCGTCGGGGCAGTAGGTTGTAAGGTTGCAAGTTGGTGAGAGGAATGGATTTAGGATTATGAAGTTCTGTTGGTTGCCAACCAGCAGTTGAAGCAATACAGGATGCACCAGTAATCCCGGTTGTTAACCGGGGATAAAAAACACACATGTCGTCCTTTTAAAAAATATATATGAATTCTATCCTTGAGTTTTTCTATTTATACAAAGAGACGATTTTTATCATCGCCTTATCGATTATTCTTGGTATCGTAGTAATATCAAACGTTCCTGCCATATTACATACGCCTCTTATGTCCGGTGCCAATGCTATCAGTGGAGTAATCATCATTGGTGCAATTATCCTGGTCGGACACGCTGATAACACTTTAACGCTTATTCTGGGTCTTATAGGAATTGTTCTGGCAACATTGAATGTTGTTGGTGGATTTGTCGTAACAGACAGGATGCTCGAGATGTTTAAAAGGAAAAAGCAAAAGTAGGACCGGTTATGGAAAAAATTACAGAAGTTACAAGGACATTGGAATTCACATCCGGTCAATCAGTATTGGAGCTGTCCTACCTTGTTGCAGCAATACTTTTTGTTCTGGGCCTCAGAATGCTTAGTCACCCAGATACTGCACGAAAAGGAAATTTCTGGGCTGCATTTGGTATGATACTGGCCATTATAACCACCATAGTTTTCTATAAAGATGATCAGGGTAATGGAATAAAAAACCTTGGATTGATATTTGGTGCCCTGTTGATTGGTTCAGTTGCCGGCTGGATTATAGCACGCAAGATCAAGATGACGGCAATGCCTCAACTGGTTTCATTCTTCAATGGAACAGGGGGGGCGGCAGCGGCCCTGATTTCTTTAAGGGAATTTCCCAATATTGATCCTTCCCTTCTATCTAATCACGGAATGTTCAACGGACAGGTTCTTGTTATATTACTGGGATTATTCATTGGATCCGTCTCATTTACCGGAAGCATGATTGCTTATGGGAAACTGGATGATAAAATAAGGGATATCAGGGCTTCTTTCCTGAAATATGTGAATATTATCCTGCTGATAATTGTAATTGGATTTTTTGTCTATATCATGTCCCGTGGGCCGGTTAGTCCTGATAAACTAATGCCCGTAATCTATCTCTTATTTACTATATCCTTGATTTATGGTGTGTTATTCGTGATGCCCATCGGTGGCGCTGATATGCCTGTGGTGATATCATTGCTTAACTCCTTCACGGGAATCGCTGCTGCAATGGGAGGATTTTTATACCATAACGATGCCATGCTGCTGGGTGGTATACTGGTTGGTTCAGCCGGTATTATACTGACAATCCTGATGTGTAAGGCCATGAACAGATCCCTGTTGAATGTTATTATCGGAACATTTGGGGGAGGAGGTGTTTCTGTTGACCGGGAAATAGGGACAATCAAAGAAATATCTGTCAGCGATGCTGCTGTCCTGTTAAGTTATACACAACGTGTGGTGATTGTCCCAGGTTATGGTCTGGCCGTTGCCCAGGCTCAGCATGTATGTAACGATATGGTTAAGTTGCTGGAAGAGAAAGGTGTGGAGGTAAAATTTGCAATTCATCCCGTGGCAGGTAGAATGCCAGGACATATGAATGTGTTGCTGGCCGAGGCGGAAGTGCCATATGAAAAACTGGTAGAACTGGATGATATCAATCCGGAATTGCCAAAAACGGATGTTGTGATTATCATTGGTGCCAACGATGTGGTGAATCCTGCTGCTGAAGATGATCCCACCAGTCCCATATATGGTATGCCGATCATCAGGGCACACACAGCAAAAAATGTGATCGTCATGAAACGTGGTATGGGCAAAGGATATGCCGCAATTGAAAATCTGCTTTTCTATGCAGATAATACACGAATGCTTTTTGGCAATGCAAAGGATACTTTGCAGAACCTTGTGGCTGAGATAAAAAGTCTGTAAAACTATTAAGTCACTATTGATTTCTTCTTTTAATCCAGAACCTTCTGTTGTATTGTTGATCGAAACATAGATTAAATCTCAGTAATCCTGTTATATTATTTATTATCATCATACGGATTACAAGGAATGATGGAATAATGAAGAATTGGAATGTTGGAGGGATTGGATGTTGGGTTGGATAAATGGAGCGATAGAATGATAAAGGTTGATTGTAAAGTGCACTAAACTGTTATATATAACTCCTAAATAGATCTATGCAACTATTTGACAAAGAGAATAGTCAAATAGATTGAAGCCCTGCTGATACAAATATGAGCCGTATTATCTGTAATTTATCTGTCTGTTTATTGAACGTGCATGTTACTAAGTGTATCTTGCTGGCACATTATGTCGTATAAACGAATAATTGCAATAATCAACAGTCTTTCTGATCTGAAAAAAATGGAATAACCTAATTTATTGTTATGAACAGGAAATATAAAATTCTATAATAACTCAATGATTTTCAGGTGGTTGAAATATGAAATCCCTGGTTTCCTTTTCCTTATCCTGCTGGCAGCAAATATTTCAGAATTATCAGGTCAGACGACCTATACGTCAGCACAATCGGGGGATTGGACTGCAGGTTCAACATGGGTTGGTGGTGTTGCTCCGGGAGCAGCTGACAATGCAATCATCAAAGACGGGCATACGGTTCGCCTGACCCTTGGAGGAGCCGGATCAGTTATTCATGATCTCACCATTGAGGATGGAGCAGTCCTGGATGCTGATAATAAAGAGATGAATGTCACAGGTAAATTTGAGGTAAATGGCATCTATACTTCTTTTGAGGGGGCTGCACAGGATCTTAATTTCAGTGGTGATACGCTGGAAGGAACAGGAACAATAGCTGTCAACAAGAACACAAGTTATTTCATTATTTTATCCAGTACAACAATTCTTCCAGCAGCCGAGCTAAATATCTTTGGACATATACGTATTGCTGCTGCCGTTACCGTTACCAACCAGGGAATGATAGAAGTCAACGGTGAAATTAACGGGCAGAATTCCACTACATCAGTCTGGACGAATGATGCAGGATCGACAGTTGAAGCGGGTGACCTGATGATGAGCATCGGTATTCTGAATGCTTCTGCCTCAGGAAATACAATTGTGTATATGCAACAGGCTGACCAGGCTGTTAAAATTCCTTCTGCTTTCACCTATTACAATCTGACAATATCCGGGTCCGGTATTAAAAATATTTCTGCAGGACTGATTATCAATAATGACCTGACAATCAGCTCAGGCACATTGAATAGTAATGGCAATAACCTTCAGATAAGAGGTAACTGGATAAACGCGGGAGATTTTACTGAAGGTACAGGAACAGTTACTTTTAACGGCACTACCGATCAATCCATAAAGAATGCAAGTGGTGAAGTTTTTTATAATCTGACGGTAAATAAATCTTCCGGATCACTGATTCTGAACAATGATATCAATGTATCAGGCACATTGACAATGACATCAGGAGTGATCAGTACCGGCACAGGAGTATTAATTCTCGGAACAAGTACTGCCACTACAGGGACTTTGTCCCGTACGGGAGGATTCATAACCGGATCATTCAGGCGGTGGATTAATTCCACTGGTACTTTTCTTTTTCCTGTAGGTACAACAGCTGATTATCATCCACTTAATATCACCCTTAACGGTTTGGGTGCAGGAGGGACCTTAACCTCAAAATTTAGCGAGTCAGTCCCGGGGAGCAATGGGTTGCCCTTATTTGACAATCCCGACTGGCTCTATAACACATTTGTCGATGGCTTCTGGGAGTTAAGCAAGGCCGATGGATTTGACCTTGGAGGAGGTAATAATTACAATATCACCCTTGATGGTACCGGATTTACCGCCTTTTCAATCAATGGCGCTACGAGGATACTTACCCGGGCGGATGCAGGTAGTGCATGGCTTGCCCAGGGAACACACCTCAGCCCGGTTGGGAATGTTGCAAGAAGAAATACACTTACTCTACTTTCGGCCCAATACGCACTGGGTGATACCACCAATTGTACACCTCCTGTTACATCGGTCATTACAGGATCTGATGAGGTTTGTACCAGTGCTTCAGGTGTCCCATACTCTGTGACCAACAATCCACCAAATACATATAACTGGATTATAACCGGTGGGAATGTGGCAACGGGGCAGGTCACCAATAATATTACTGTCGACTGGGGTTCAACGGGCATGGCAAACGCCAGGGTTCGGGTTATTGAATCCAACAGCTGTACTTATGGAGCCCCGGAGGATCTTACTGTTACAATCCATTCAATCCAGCCTTCCTCCATTTCTGGAAAAACAACCGTTGCGGAGATGACAGCAGGAGAATCTTATACAGTAGCTGGTATAGCAGGATATACGTATACCTGGGCCATTACAGGCGGAACATTGGCATCCGGACAGGGCACCAGCAGCATAACTGTTGACTGGGGAAGCAACGGGACAGGAATCGTTTCAGTTGTGGCCCAGAAACCAGGGTGTGCATCTGCCCCGGCTAAAGAACTTTACGTTAAGAAATATGTAGTTATCGAAAGTATTGCATCAGGAGACTGGGATGATCCGGCTACCTGGGATTGTAATTGTGTGCCTCTTGCAACACTGCCCTATGATAATGTGCGGATTAAAAATGGACATACCGTTAGTCTTGTAGCTGGTGGTGCCGGAACAGAGGTAAAGAATTTCATCATTGAAACAGGTGGCACATTAGATCCAAACGACAGAATAATGACCATCCATGAGAACTTTGAATTATTCGGAACATATGGAAATGGAAACAAAGATCTTATCATGAATGGATCCGGTAGTTATATTGATGGAGTGGGAACATTGCAGCAGGGAATTGTTTTGTCTGCGAATGTATATTTCCGGTCAACAGCTGTTATTAATATTACTGCAGGGGATATCGAAGTAGGCAATGGGGTGCAGGTTTCAAACTACGGATCAGTCACAATCGCCGGCAATATTACAGGAGGTAATGCAACCAGCAAATGGACCAATGAAAATAACTCTGTCCTGCGGATTGGGGGGACATTACTAACTACCGGCACACTGGCTGCCTCGGCAAGCGGGAATACTGTCAATTATAATGGTACCGTTGCCCAGGCGATAAAAACACCGCTGTCAAGTTATTATAATCTGACGACCGGTGGCAGTGGTAATAAAAATATGTCTGTTGCCCTTGATGTGAACGGGAATATTACTTTAAGCGCAGGTAATCTTATCACAAATAACTTCAACATTAATCTTGCCGGTGACTGGAACAATACGGGTGGCACATTTGCTGAAGGAACAGGAACTGTAATATTCGATGGCTCCTCAAGCCAGACAATAAGTGGTGTTGAAACATTCTACAACCTGAACCTGACCAATACCTCCGGTTTATACTTAAATAATAATGTTTCGGTCTCCGGAACCCTCACCATGGGTGGAGGTAATATCTACCCGCAGGCCAGTAAACTGATCATCGGTACAGGAGCCGGCACACCCGGGACACTCAGCTATACCTCCGGTATTGTGGCCGGTAAACTTGAGCGGTGGGTGAATGCAACAGGAACAGGGATATTGTATCCGATCGGCACATCCGGTATTTACCGTCCTGCAACGATAACATATAATAACCTTGGAAGTGGATCGGTTATCGGGGAGTTTATTGCAGCAGACCCCGGATCTGCAGGGTTACCGTTGAGTGAAGGTGGAATTAATGTTACAAATCAGTTTACAGAAGGATACTGGAGTTTCACAGCTGCCAATGGCCTTACTACAAATGATTACAATATTCAGTTAACGGCAACCAACTTCACAAGCTACACGATCGTTCCCGGTACGCGTATCATAAAAAAGACAGCAGGTGGGAACTGGGTTCTTGATGGCACGCATGCTGCTGCCAGCAGTCCGGATCTGTTCAGGAATAATCTGACCGGGGGGATTGCCGTCACCGGGACTCATTTTGGTGCGGGCCATATCAGCTGCCCGGGATTAACGATCAACAGGGTGATCACAGATGTCAGCTGTTATGAAGATGGCGATGGAGCAATAGATGTAACCATGTCAGGAGGGATAGCCCCCTATACCTATGCCTGGGGACACGGGCCGACAACGGAAGATGTGAGTGGTTTATCCGGCGGATCCTATTCTCTTAATGTGACAGATGCAAATGGATGTGAAGTAGACAGCACATTCACTGTTTACGAGCCTTTTGCATTAATATTAAGCATTGATTCTGTCGATAATGTTACCTGTCCCGGAGGATCAGATGGTGCCGTCTATGCCAGTGCAACAGGAGGTACTGTGCCTTATCAGTTTAGTATTGATGGAGGAATGACCTGGCAGGGATCAGGAACTTTTAGTGGTCTGACAGCTAATAATTATACTATAGACCTTCTTGACAATAATTTATGTACGGATGATTCTACTGTTGTTGTAATAGAGAGTGATACGATACTTCCAACAGTACTCTGTCAGAATATTACGGTTCAACTGGATGCATCAGGTAATGTATCAATTACACCGGCACAGATCGACAATGGAAGCTCAGACAACTGCCTGATCGATACAATGTATCTGAATAAATATGATTTTACCTGTGCGGATACAGGTGTAAATAATGTAACCTTAATAGTAATAGATAATAGCGGTAATACAGATTCCTGTATTGCGGTTGTAACGGTAGAAGATAATGTTGATCCGGTGGTTACCTGCCAGGATATCACCGTCCAGCTCGATGCAGGAGGTAATGCGACGATCACCCCTGAAGATGTATTAAATACGCTCATCGATAATTGCACCGACTCAGCCTCTATAGGCCTGTCGCTTGATATCAGCACGTTCGACTGCACTGACCTTGGTTCACCTGTAACGGTCACGCTTACTGCCGATGATGGCAACGGCAACACTGCCCAGTGCACTGCCGATGTAACAGTAGAGGATAATGTTGATCCGGTGGTTACCTGCAAGGATATAACTGTCCAGCTTGATGCAGGCGGCAGTGCCACGATCATTACGACAGATGTACTCAATACCCTGAGCGATAACTGCACGGACTCAGCCTC
>Ga0111176_1058_pt1 | contig 20438 bp, 17 predicted proteins | sample DeeMarSWOR324_28_FD_80229 | JGI IMG/M metagenome (GOLD analysis project Ga0111176, IMG submission 80229) | Bacteroides sp. SM23_62_1 | reverse complement strand
AGAATTCACCGAAGTCATATGATTCGCCTTTTTTAATCTTTCTTGCAACAATAAAGAATCCTGCCGTTAAAGGACCGGTAATAAAAAGAGGAGCAAACGGAATAAAACATGAAATAATTGTGATCAGGAAATATAGAACAGTGTAACCCAGAAAATTGCCAGCATCCTTTTCAAATATTCTGAAGCCTTCACTGATATATCTTCCGATATCTGTTTCATATCCACGGGCAATCAACTCATCAGCCCGTGCTTTAATAGATGTGATTAATTCCATTATGGTTGATTTAAAATTAGGTGATATATAGAACAAAATTAATCTTTTTGTTGTGGAAAAATAAAAAAAATCTGAATTGGAATAATGGTATACTGGTATATTGGTTTATTGGTGGGTGGGAAATGGGTGTTTGAGTGTTCATTATCTGGGAGAATCGGAGAAAAGGCAAACATGTTAAATGTAAACATATTATGATACAATATACCAAATATACCAATATACCAGCATTCCAAACGAAATATAATTTAACTTTCCTGGTTAGATATATTAATTAATTCATAACTTTATTTCAGACCTGTTAACCAGAAACGGATTTGAAGTGATGAAGGATAAAAATATATATGATTCAATCAGGAAAATACTGGGTGATAAGCCCGGCCATTTAAATATTTTACAGGAAAAAATAGATATTGATTTACAGATGGAGTATTTTGATTTGTCCAAGAAAATTAAGCGATCCCTCAATTCTGAGCTCATTCTCCGTCATAAGGATGATATCTTCAATATGGAGTTATCTGAAGCGATCAGAAAGAAAAGGTTAGCAGAGCTTGCCTCAATTGATAATGTTGTGGCATACAGGACAATAGAGAGTTATGTAAATCAACAGCCTCCAGCTCTGAGATCCTGGGCTGTTCTTGCCTTACAGGAAAGCCGGATGCTTCTCGAGAGCAAACTGCTCGATGAAAACCAGGTATTTATTTCTACCGGTCTTGGGGGAAAAGGCACCGGACTGCGTTATTTTGTGGTTTTAATTTTGAAATCCAGGAAAAATTTCTCTCCACTTTATTGTAAGGTAATAAAGAATGAGTTTGAAATCTTTACACGAAAGTATAATGCGGAAATTGAGCAGCTCAATTTCCACACTCATTTTGCAACATTGATGCTGATCATTCCTATAGCAGTACCTGTAAGGGAAATGATCTCGGAAGCAATTAGTGAATGTAACCTGTATGGTAATTTTTTACGTACGAATTTTATTGTGACGAACGTCAGGGAACTTTCAGAAAGTGAAATAAATGAATATCTTAAAAAATAATGCTAAGATGATAAATACTGTAAATATGGCGATCCAGGTAATACCTTTTACAAAAGAGAAAAATGTTTATGAAATTGTTGATCAGGCCATCAATGTGATCAAGGAATCTGGTGTTACCTTCAGAGTTTGTCCTTTCGAAACAGTAATGGAAGGTCAATATGATATTTTAATAAGCCTTTTAAAAAAGATACAGGATGCCTGTTTCAAGTATGGTGCTTATGAATTAATCACAAACATCAAGATTCAGGCCAGAAAAGATGGCAATGTCACAATAGAGGAAAAAATGTATAAATATGATTAAAGAAAGTATACAGAAGCTTATTAACTTTCTTCTTTAGTGTCCTCCAGGTCTTCAAATTTCACATCAGAAAAATTCCCTGTAAGGCTTTCCTCCATATTTTCATCGGAATTGTCTTTATCCGAATCTTTGACCTCTTCAGTTTCCTCAGACTCACTCTTTTCTTCAGCAATGGTTTCTTCTACCTGTTTTTCTTCGCTGCCTGCTTCTTCTGAATCAGTTTCAGGAATTTCAATCAACTCCGGTTTTGCGTTCTTAATAAATTCGATGACTTCATTCAGGCCTTCAGAGAACTTGTCAAAATCTTCCTTATATAAAAAGATTTTGTGTTTCTCAAAATAAAATCTGCCATCTCTGTTAAAACGCTTTTTGCTTTCAGTCAGGGTAAGGTAGTAATCATTTCTCCTGGTTGCCTTAACATCAAAGAAGTAAGTCCTTTTTCCAGCTCTGACAGCTTTTGAAAATATCTCTTCTTTTTCAGTCCTGGCAACATCTTCATTTTTTTCTGTTCCTTCCGCCATCATTTCAAGATTTAGTTAGGTAATTGGTTTAGAGATTCAAAAATAGAAAATAATTTCAGAAAACATACCAATATGTTATATTAATTAAGGAATGCTTGTCCTGGCAATAGGTATCAAATTTCTGTAAATAATATAATTACCAAGACTGCAACAATAGCCGAAAATGTTTAAAGGGTCAGTCAGAATGATTATTCTGAGGTAAAAACCTGGTACTTTTTCCTGCAATGATAACTGCTGGTTTTATTTTTTTATTTTCTTTGTATCATAGATATTACCAATCGGTTCTTTTAAATATGTTTAGCAGGCGTCTTCTAAGGATAAAGGTACTCCAGATCCTGTATGCTCATTATAAAGCTTCCGGAAAAACATATATTCAATCAGAAAAAGATCTCATCTATAGTTTGAACAAATCTTATGAGCTGTACCATTACCTGATGCTTCTTTTACTGGATGTTACAGAATATGCTGAATCGAGGATTGAACTGTCGATGATGAAAAATATACCTGACTGGGAGGATCTGCATCCAAACAGGAAGTTTATCGATAATCAGTTTATCCGGCAGCTTAAACAATGTCAATCATTAACCGATTTTATTAAAAGTAAAAAATTACAATGGACGCAGTTTCCCGAGATCATTAAGAATCTTTATTATTTTCTGATGGAAACTGAATTTTATAAAGAGTACATGAATAATTCGGGCCAGTCCCACAATGATGATAAGAAACTGGTTATTCAAATCTATCATGATTTGATAATGAATTATGAGGATCTTTATAAAAATTTGGAGGATCAGAATATTTACTGGATTGACGATGTTGATTTCATTATAAAGATGATCATAAAGACTTTTAAAAAATTCAGGGAAAATGAATCGAATCCTCAACTTCTGCCAATGTTCCATGATGAAGAAGATCTGGATTTTTCAAAAAAACTGCTCAGAAAGACAATTCTCAGGCACGAGGAAAACAATAGCTTGATCAGTAATTCAGCCAAAAATTGGGAGTTAGAGCGGATTGCCTTTACAGATTACCTGATCATACAAATGGCTATAACCGAGGCAGTTGAATTTAGATCAATACCGGTAAAAGTTACGATGAATGAATTTATTGAAATATCCAAGATATTCAGTACAAGGCGAAGCAGTCAATTCATCAATGGTATTCTGGAAAATATTTTCACCGGACTCAAAAAAGAAAAGAAGATATTGAAGCAGGGAAGAGGCCTGATAGGAGAACCGGATTATGATAGAACATAACCTGCCACATGGGTGAAACTCTTCTGTCTGCAGACCATAAAAACTTTTTTCATAGCTTTTTTCACAGGAATTTAGATCGCTCTTCATAATTTGAAAACCAATAATTTCCGGTACATTATCAAGGGCATAATGAATAGTCTTTGGGTATAACTAAAAATTCTGTTTACTTTGCATAGCTTAAAAATAGTTTTTTCGGTGATGATATTTATTCGGCAATTGCAATGGTAATAAAAGCTGAGTTGTTTTAAGATTATATATATTAACTAAATCAGGAAACGTGATGAATACTATTTCTTTTATTTTATTGATGCCCCAAGGACCTGATAAGAGCCCTGTACCGTCATTTGTTTTTTTGTTATTGATCATTGTGGTGTTTTATCTTTTTATGATACGTCCGCAAATGAGAAGGCAGAAAGAATTAAAGACATACAGGGAGAATCTGCAAAAAGGGGATAAAGTTGTTACAACAGGGGGGATATATGGCAAGATAACCGATGTTAAGGATACAACAGTAACTGTTGAAATTTCTGATAAAGTGTTGGTTAGAATAGATAAAAACGCTGTATTGAGAGATAATACAGACCTGGCTGCACAAAAATAATCTGGGCAGGCCTGGTTTAAACAAATTTGACAATTGAAGCAACAGGAAATTAATCCAGGTGAAAGTAACAGAAAATTTATTCTTCACCGAAAAATATTACGAAACGGGGGGAAGAGAATTATAACAATCAATAAAAGGTTATTGATCTTTTCCTTCTTTTTGCTTCTATCCATCGTTTTCTGGTTCTTAACAGCTCTGAATAAGGATTACAATACAGTATTCTCCTATCCCGTAAAATATGTCCGGTTTCCAAAAGGGAAAGTACTTACTAATGATGTTCCTGAACGCCTGGATCTTAATGTTGAATCGAGAGGTTTTACCCTGTTACGTTTCAAGTTAAAGTCAAGGCTCGTACCGATTATTTTTGATGTTAACTCCTTCTCTCTGAATACAATATCTAATACGGAACCATTAACAGTTTATATTCTGACTGAATATGCAATTGAAAAAATTCAGGAGCAATTATCATCCGAAATCAGGGTGGTATCAATATCCCCTGATTCGTTAATTTTTCAGTTTACAGATATGTATACCAGGAAAGTAGATGTTGTTGCCAATCTCAAACTGGAATTTGAAAAGCAGTATATGCAGGTTGCTGATATGTTAGTTACACCTGATTCTGTAACTGTTTCAGGCCCAGGTTTATTGATTGATACTATCAGGTCGGTTGGGACGGTATCAAAAATCATTACCGGAGTCAGAAAAAATATCGAAACAGACCTGGACTTAAAACCTATTCACAGGATTGAATTTTCGAATGAAAAGGTTAATGTGATGGTTCCTGTGGAGAAGTTTACGGAAGCAGGATTGAATATTCCAATTGAAGTGTTAAATTTCCCGGATACACTTTTTCTCAGGATGTTTCCGAGCAATGTTGATATCACTTACAGGGTCGGGCTTAGTGATTATGGAAATGTCAATCAACACATGTTTCAGGCCGTGGTGGACTATGCGGATAAAGAAAGCAACCTTGGTAACAGGTTGCATGTAAAGATCATAAAAGCTCCTGAATATGTTGTGATTACGGATTATCGACCAAAAAATATCGAATATATTATTGAGAGATAAATGTTCAGGGTTGGAGTAACCGGTGGGATAGGAAGTGGTAAAACGCTGATATGCAAGATCTTCGAGATACTTGGTGTGCCGGTATATTATGCTGATCTTCAGGCAAAAAAAATACTGGTATCCGAACCGGATGTAATTACTAAGTTGACTGAATGTTTTGGTAAAGTAATTTTGAAGCAAGGGAAGCCTGACAGAGAAAAAATTGCATCTATCGTATTTAATAGTCCGGATGCTTTGAATCGACTCAATTCAGTTATCCATCCTTTTGTCAGAAAGGATTTTAATGTATGGACCAGTAATAAAAAGGGATATTCTTATGTGATTGAGGAAGCTGCGATTCTTTTTGAATCAGGAGCATTCCGGTTGCTTGATTTTACAATAACAATATCAGCCCCGCAAGATTTGAGGATAAAGAGGGTGATGGAAAGGGACAATACTGACAGGAAAAGTATCATGGCCAGGATAGCAAATCAGATGAATGAAGAAGAAAGAATAAGTCTGGCAGATGCAGTGATTGTGAATGATAATAAGTTGCTCGTCATTCCACAGGTGGTTGAATTGCATAATAGGTTAATAAGCCTTGCTGAAAAAAAAAGGAAAAAATCCTGAATAAAAATCTAACAGGAAATAAAAGGTTATAAAAAAGTAAAAAGTATAAAATCCTGCATGAAGGTATAATAATGAAGAATCAATTTCCGATCAATTGCCGTCAGTTTTAACTGACGGAAAGAAAATCAAAGGCTACAAAGTATAAAGTAAAGTGGACAATAAAAAGTGGGAAAGAAGAAATTAAACAGCAAAAATCATTTGTTAAAGTATAATTCTTATTGATATGGGAAAATATGGGAAATGGATTGGAGGAGGTCTGGGTTGGGCATTTCTTGGTCCGCTGGGAGGTGTCCTGGGATTCATTATAGGATCAGTTATTGATCAGTCCGGAGAAACCCGCCAGATTGAAAGAGGTGTAACCACCAGGGGTGATTTTGCCGTCAGCCTTCTTGTCCTTGTTGCCGCTGTTATGAAAGCAGATAAAAAGGTATTGAAATCAGAACTGGATTATGTTAAACAGTATTTCATTCAGAATTTTGGTGCGGCCTCTGCACAGGAAGCTTTGCTCATGCTCAGAGACCTCTTGAACCAACAAATACCAATAAAGGATGTTACAAGCCAGATAAAAACCAGGCTTGATTATCCTTCACGCTTACAGCTTATTCATTTTCTTTACGGAATATCACATGCAGATAAACAGGTTCATCCTGAGGAGATCAAGGTAATACGCATGATAGCTGGATATCTGGGAATATCTGAAAAGGATATTGAATCAATACAGTCAATGTTCTATGAGGATACTGAGTCAGCATATAAGATCCTTGAAATAGACAAAAATACTACTGATGAAGAAGTAAAGAAAGCATACAGGAAAATGGCTGTAAGATATCATCCGGATAAAGTGAGCTATTTGGGTGATGAATTTAAAAAAGTTGCTAACGAAAAGTTCCAGAAAGTAAATGAAGCATATGAGAAAATAAAGAAAGAACGGGGGATGAATTAAATGGTTAAATTGTTGAATGGCTAAATTGTTAAATGGTTAGTTGGATTGTTCGTTTACTAGTTTATTAGTTAATTGGTTTATTATTGGTATTTTGGCATATTTGAAATTAGAATCAGCGTGTTGGGAAATTTATGCGAAGAAAGTAACAGTGAATTATTTACGGGGCTGTTTTACTACAAAATTATATTGTAAAAGTCGGCCGTCTGTTCCAACTGGGCAGACAAAGAAAATATTCAGTGCACAAAGGATACATACTTGTTAATCAATACTTTGCGATCTTTGAGATAACTTTGTGAGAAGACGTAGAATGAATTTGTGACATCGCCACATTAAACAACTGATACCCAATAATTAAATACACCAGCTATGGCAGATAAGGAAGTTACAAAGAAACAGACCAGGAAAACACCTGTGAAAGCGGGTACTCTTGGAAAACAAAAGGAGAAGAAAGAGGTGGCATATATAGGTAAGGAAAGAGATACAGAAGAGAGGAGGAAGGTAACAAAAGAAGAAGAAGAAGAACCTTCCCTTCTGAAGGATATCCTCTCTATTTCAGGATATAGTGGTTTATTCAGGTATATTTCCCAGGCAAGAAATGGTATGATCGTTGAGGCTTTAGGAACCGGTAAAAGAATGAATGCATTTGCTACCATGAAGGTGAACTCACTGAAGGATATTGCTATTTTTACACGGGACAAGGAAGTTACACTTGAGGAAGTATTTAGAAAGATTTTTGAGAAGGAAAGTGGCGGATCAGCCCTGGATAGTAAATCCGAACCTGATACATTAAAATCCTATTTTTCTGAAGTTCTGCCCGACTATAATGAAGATAGGGTATATGTTTCAGACATCAGGAAAGTATTAAGCTGGTATAATATTCTCCATGGTCTGAATATATTGAGTTTTGAAAAAGATAAGGTAGTAAAAGAAGAAAGTCAGCCGGTAAAAAAGAAAAAAACAGATACCAGAAAGAAGACCTAATCATAGTCTTTTGCCTGATCCCAGATTTTATTCATTTGATCCAGAGTCATTTCCTTTAGACGCTTACCTTTTGCCAGAGTTTTCTTTTCAAGATAATTGAACCGTTTTATAAACTTTCTATTGGTTTTCTCGAGTGCGGTTTCCGGATCAATACCATACAATCTTGATGCATTAATGAGTGAAAAGAAAAGATCACCAAATTCTGATTCAACATTATGCTGATCACCCTTCTGAATTTCCCTTTGTAATTCATTCAATTCTTCTCTTACCTTATTCCATATCTGTGATTTCTCTTCCCAATCAAATCCAACCGCCCTGACTTTTTCCTGTATCCTGTTTGCTTTTATCATAGCAGGCAGTGAATTGGGGACACCCGTTAGGACACCGTTGCCTTCTCTCATTTTAAGTTCCTCCCAGTTTTTCTTTACGTCTTCATGGTCCTGAACGACTGTTTTACCAAAAACATGAGGATGCCTGTAGATAAGTTTTTTTGTCAGAGATTTGAGGACATCACCCATATCAAAATCATTGTTTTCAGATCCGATTTTAGCATAAAATACAATATGCAACATCAGGTCACCCAATTCATTTTTTATCTCAGCAGGGTTGTTTTTCAAAATAGCATCAGCCAGCTCATATACCTCTTCTATGGTAAGATTCCTGAGTGTCTCATTGGTCTGCTTCCTGTCCCATGGACATTTTTTTCTCAGTTCATCCATAATATCAAGTAATTCCCTGAATGCATTTAATTTTTCGTCAATAGTATTCATCTCTGCTGGTTTTTTCATTCATTAGAATTTCATTGCTCTTCGTTCTTCGTTGCATGTTTTACAGATGCCGATCTGCCCCTGCTTCAGCAATCAGGAGTTGACCGTATATTCTCTCTGGTCCTGCACCCATTCCCTTACTTCCTACTCCCTGTTATTTATCTAAAAACTTAATTCTGATACTTGAATTAATGCTTAGATCAAGTAACTCTGCTACATTACCCATGTTGATAGCAATTTCAAGTAATCCTACAGAATTAAAAAGAGCCAGGATTTCACCTGGACTGGTTTCATGATAAAAAGAATTAATTTTGGTGATTTTGTAATGATTACTCCTGACATAGATTTCGAAAGGACGATTTTTTCCAACACGCTCAAACAATTCCCGGCTGATATTTGTAATTGCGTTTTTATAGGAATCAATATAGATTACACTCCCATTGATAACAGATTCTTCAATGGCAGCCCGGATTGGAATTCGCTTCTGAAACGATTTAACGGGGCTGCCAAGTGTTTCAATTTTAGCCTCATTGGCCAGTTTACCTGCCGTTTCAGCAAATACTGTCAGTGCCGCAAAACTACTTGCTTTTTCCTTTGTTTTTATGGATACTATTATTTCAGGATCATGTTCAAAAAGAAGACCGAATATCCCATTATCAGTACCGATAAAGAAATGGTTGAGATATTTCATAGCAAGAAATAGCTTTTCTGGACCGCTTTCCGTGTTTACTCCTATAATATGGATTGAATTCTCGGGGAAATTGGCATAGGTATTTCTAATAATAAAAGCTGCCTGTGTAATATTGAATGGTTGAACCTGGTGGCTAATATCAACAATAAGTGCTTGCGGACAATGACTGAGTATTTTCCCTTTAATAGCACCTACATAAAAATCATTTGCATTCCAGTCAGTTGTCAGAGTTATGATTGGCATATCTGAATTTAGGAAAGGGATCAGAAATGATCATTGAAAACTGAAAAAAAACGATTTATTTTGTAATACTCAAAAGTAATCAATATTATGGAAATTGTATGATTGAAAAAAAAATATATTTAGAGGGGATAGATCCGGTAAAGTTATTTGGTGTAAACAATAGCAGGTATGAAAAAATCATCAAGCTTTTTCCAAAAATTAAAGTAGTTGCCCGTGGTGATGAACTAAAAGTTCAGGGAGAAGAAAAGGAAATCGCCTCTTTTGAATTAAAAATTCAGCTACTGATTAATTATATTCAGAACACTGATGAAATTGATGATGACCAGATTGCATTACTAATGGATCAGGATCCTTCGGAAATACCTGATTTTAAGGCACCGATAAATAATGTTTTACTGTATGGGGATAATGGTAAACCAATACGTGCGAAGACTGTAAACCAGAAAAAACTGGTCGATGAATGTATTCATAACGACCTGGTTTTCGCTATCGGGCTTGCTGGGACGGGAAAAACATATACTGCTATCGCTTTGGCAGTCAGAGCGTTAAAATATAAAGAGGTGAAGCGAATTATTTTAACACGGCCTGCTGTTGAGGCTGGAGAACGTCTTGGTTTTCTTCCGGGGGATTATAAGGAAAAGCTGGATCCCTATTTGCAACCTCTTTATGATGCACTTGATGATATGATTCCTTCAAAAAAACTTAAAACCTTTCTGGAAGATAATACGATACAGATAGCACCACTGGCTTTTATGAGGGGAAGGACACTGGATAATGCATTTGTAATCCTCGATGAAGCACAGAATGCAACTGTAAACCAGTTGAAAATGTTTCTGACCAGAATGGGTAAAAATGCGAAATTCATTGTTACCGGGGATATTACGCAGATTGACCTGCCAAAGCGGGATGACTCAGGACTATTAAAAGCTATTGATATCCTCGGAGATATCGAAGGAATATCGATTGTCTATTTTGATGGAAGAGATATAATCCGGCATAAACTTGTGAAATATATTGTAGAGGCGTATAAAAAAAAGGAAACATAACCGATTATGGTGGTAATTGGTTTAATATGTAACATAAAAACTATTCTGATACTAACAGGTATTTAAATCTTAATAAATTATGGAACAAACTATTACACGGACAAATTTTCATTTTCCAGGGCAAAAAAGTATTTACCGCGGAAAAGTCAGGGATGTTTATAATATTAATGGGAAATTTCTTGTTATGATTGTGAGTGATCGGATTTCAGCTTTTGATGTTATACTTCCAAGAGGAATTCCTTATAAAGGGCAGGTTCTTAACCAGATAGCAACTAAATTTCTGGATGCAACTGAAGATATTGTTCCAAATTGGAAATTGGCTTCACCTGATTTAAATGTAACCGTTGGAATAATTGCCGAACCAATTAAAATTGAGATGGTTATCAGAGGGTATCTGACCGGTCATGCCTGGCGTGTATATAAAGCCGGAAACAGAAAATTATGTGGCGTTAACCTGCCGGAAGGCATGAAAGAGCATGAAAAATTCCCTGAACCAATCATTACACCTGCAACAAAAGCAGAGGAAGGTCATGATGAAGATATTTCCCGGGAAGAGATCATTAAAAAAGGTATTGTTTCAGAAAAACATTATAGTCTGCTCGAGGAGTACACATTGAAGCTGTTTGAAAGGGGTACTGAGCTGGCGGCACAAAAGGGCCTGATTCTTGTAGATACAAAATATGAATTTGGATTAAGGGATGATTCAATCTATCTGATCGATGAAATCCATACTCCTGATTCTTCAAGGTATTTTTATGCTGATGGATATGAAGAAAGACTTCAAAAAGGCGAACCACAGAAGCAGCTATCAAAGGAGTTTGTCAGGGAATGGCTGATGGAAAGAAGTTTTCAGGGCAAAGAGGGGCAGGTTGTACCAGATATGCCGGATGAATTTGTCAAACAAATTTCAGACAGGTATATCGAATTATATGAAAAAATCACCGGATTAGAATTTATTAGAGGTGATACTTCAGGAATTCTGAATCGTATTGAAAAAAATATTAAGGAATACCTGAGTTCACTGGCACTGTAAGATGGGAGTCAGATCAATGACATAATGAGCTATTCATAGTAATCGTTTATTATGTAACGACTTGAATGTTAAAACAGAGTATCACAACGCGTTGTGTGGTTAAAAGGCAGATATAATAATTAACTGATAATTAATTATATTTATTCAACAGGCTGAAAGACAACTTATTATAGCATATATTCATAGCGTAAACCAGGGATAGTCATTACTAAATATCCGACCGTTGAAAAATAAAAGAATACATTTAGTTTTTGTATTTTTTTTACTTGCTTCTGTTGCCTTCTCACAGCAGGAAGAAGTTATAGTGAAAAGGTCTGTGAATAAAATTATTCTCGAAGGGAAGGTCTATTATATACATTATGTGAAAGAAAAGGAAACCTTATACGCTATCAGTAAAGCTTACAATATAAGTGAGAAAGCAATCGCGCTGGAAAATCCGGATATTTTTGCGGGATTAAAAGCTGGAATGGTTCTGAAAATACCTGCAGATCCGGTACACGTTGAGGAGATTACCATTCAATCAACGGATGATTTCAATTATCATGTCATCAAAGAAGGGGAAACTTTATATTTTCTGTCAAAAAAATATGGGATATCTGTTGAGGAAATTGAGAAATATAATCCCGAAGTTGAGTATAGTGACCTCCAGATAAACCAGGTAATTAAAATTCCTAAAAAACAGTCACAAGAACCACCAGATACTTTCCCGTCTGAAGATTTTTTTTATCACTATGTAAGAAAGGGTGAGACTTTATATAGTTTGTCCGTATATTATGGTGTTCAGATGGAGGAGATTAAGGAGCTGAATCCGGAATTGAAATGGGGTGAGCTAAAATATGATGAGTACATCAAAATACCGAGAGGGCAGATGTCAGAGGAAAAAGATACCACATATATCGGGCTGGATACTTTACAATTCGGCCAGATTTCGGAAAGGATTGACACAACCATCTGGTATAGATGGACCGGAGTCAGGTGTGATACTCTGTTGCCTCTCATGTGGCATGAACCTGTGACAGTTGGATTATTCCTTCCATTATTTTTACACTGGCAGGAGCTACTTGATTCACTTGAGTTGCGAGATGAAATGGAAAAATCAGAACAAGATCTTTTCGAGGATGATGATCCGGATAAAGAAATTCAAACCATCATAAATCCGAGAGTAGTTGGATATCTTGATTTATATGAAGGTGTGCTGCTGGCACTTGATTCTTTAAAAAATGCCGGCATATCTGTTAATCTTTTTGTATATGATACAGAAAGAGATACGAATATTTTAAGCGGTTACTTAAAAAGGGAAGAATTAGAAAGCCTTGACCTCATTATCGGACCTGTAGAAGAGAAAAACCTTAAAATCGTTTCTGATTTTGGAAGGGATTATCAAATTCCTGTTGTGTCACCCTTTACTGAATTGTCATTTTTGCTTCGAAGCAATCCCTATCTTTTCCAGATAACACCTGCATTAGATGTTGAAATCCGGAATTGGGCAAAATACCTTGTAGATTACTGGGATGATACCATGATAATTGTTCATAATGGTGATACGGTGGAAGCAGAAAAGATTAACTTCTTGAAACAGGAATTGTATGAACAGCTTGCTAACAGAACCTATTATAGTGATGTAAATGTTAAGGAAGTAATCATCAATGACAGTGCTTCCTTTGAAATGGAACAATTTCTTACAGATGAAGATAGAAATATTGTGATTATTCCTTCTTCCAACGAGGCATATGTGAGCAAGATATTAACATCTTTGTTTTTCCTTCTTGGGGATTATGATATACAGGTGTTTGGAATGTCTAACTGGCATAAATTTCAGAGTATTGAACTGGAATACATGCACCAGATGGAAGTACATTATTATACTTCTTTCTTCGTGGATTATAAAAAGGAATCAATTATAAGGTTCATCCAGAAGTTCAGGAAGATATATGGTACAGAACCATACCATGTTAGCCCGAGAGGTTATAATCTCAGTATGTATGGTTTTGATTTGATGTATTATTTTGTATCCGGTTTAAGTAAATATGGTAATTCATTTGTCAGCTGTCCATTAAATCCTGATTATGAGCCTATGCTGGGCCCCTACCTTTTCATGAGGCCAGGCGAATACGGCGGCTTCATGAACCATTACTCGACACTGATCAAATATGGAAAGGATTTAAACATTACGAAACAGAAAATTGAAGAATTATCTACTGATATTAAACAGAAGGATACCTCTTTCGTCATTGATCACTGAGAGCATATCAGGATTCATAACAAAATTTAAATATCAGTCCATCTTGCTATATACCTGTCCACATCAAATTTTCTTTTACAGCCTGCATTACTCATAAAACGTATTTTACCATAGACAGGCCTTTCATTCCATGGCCGGTCATGCACACCACCGATTGACCAGGCACATCCGGTATATCCATTTGGATCTCTGCCGTCCAATTCGTATTTATTATTCAGATAGATGGCTATTCTGAGGGCTTCATCGGGTGATGCTGTCCATTCAAGAATTTTTTTTGCCCAATACATTCTCATATAGCCATGCATTTTCCCGGTTATCAACATTTCTTTTTGTACGGCGTTCCACAGATGATCATGTGTGTGTGCCCGTTCAAATTCGTCAGTGGTGTATGTGAATTCCCTCTCATCTTTTCGGTGTTCATCGAGTGTCTTTTTTGACCATGCAGGAATCCTTCCAAGAGTATCATAGTCGGGATTATAAAAGCAATAATTATCCGATAATTCCCTTCTTATAATGAGTTCTTCAAGAAAATCGCGTACATTTTGATCTTTTTCATATTTTGTTATTAATTCTAAGGCTATCCGCTGCGCTGATATATGTCCGAAATGAAGATATGGTGAAAGATTTGATAGTACATTCAGGTTTGGGTCATTTCTTCCTTCCGAGTACTTACCGAGGCGGTTATCTACAAAATCTGCAAAGGTTTTATTTGCGGCTTCCTCACCCGGTTCGATCCAATCAACTTCCCCAACAGTTCGATCAATATGAAGTTTTTTAAAAAGTTCATCCCATCGTATTTCATCAACAGAATAACTATTGTTTTTGTTATTCTTTAGTTGGGGATACTCAATACAATACTTATCCAGTTCGCGTTTAATTTTTGGTCGTAAAGTATATGCACCGAATTCCTGTTTTGAACTTACATAAAAACAGGGTATAATGTTATGTGCATCGACTTCAAAAAATGGAATCTGAAGATTCTCTCTCAGAATTGTTTTCCAGGTAATTTTTGGTCTTAGTGGATCAAAATCAGTAACTAACTGTGTAATGTTATGTTCTTTGATAAATCGAATAAGTACTTCGGGGGGATCGCCCGGCAGAATGGAGAAAGGTATATTATGGTGAGCCAGGTTTTGGGATACTTCTTTTAATCCTTTCATCATGAATGCATAATGTCTAAATGTGGCTCCAAGAAATGTGGACGAGAGAGTGAATGCTACCAGAAGGGTTTCCCGCGATGCCTCAGATAATTGCTGTGCAAACAACAATGCCCAGTTATCGTTTACTCTTTGGTCCCTGCTCATCCAGTATAACACAGGACCTTTTTTATGATGACCTTGTTTTAATATTCTGATCCTTGTCGGGTCAACAATATTCATATGGTTTTAAGGTTAAATGGATAGCTGGTAAGGCCATTCTATGCATTAATCTGAATTTGAGGATGTTGTCCTTAATATGGAGGAGGATCAATAATGAATGGCTATTCTAATTACTGCTATTCAACCCCTCCGGGATTGTTGTTATAATGGATGCTAACCCTGCACTTTATACCGGGTTATTCATAGTTAAATCCCCTGCCTGCCGGCACGCAGGCTTTGGGGTCTTCTTTCTTACGATGTCTTGTATCTCTATAATGCATCGCCCCAAGAATAAAATCGTGGATTTTGATCCTTCTGTCGTGCTCTCACCGATCGCTCCTTCGCTCCTTCGCTCCCTCGCTCCCTCGTCCCCTCACAATCTCACTCAGCCCCTTACTCCTTACTCCCTACTTCTTACTCTACCCGATCTCCCTGAGTTCCCGGGCATTCACAAACAGCACATCACCAAGGTTGTCAAATCCCAGAAATAGTTCTTCCCCCCTATTTTTGATTTGTTCACTGTGAAATCCGATCATGGTAAGGCCAGCATCAGATGACCGTTCATTAATATGATTTTTAATACTTGATTCGGCATCTGAGCGGATAATTTCAATATTTTTCTCAGAAATGGGTAAACGACCCTCATGTATCAGTTTGAGCAAATTTCCCCTGGTTTCCTCATTACTCTGTTTGAGGTTTATAGCAAATATGCGGATTGTACTTTTTCGCCATAATGGATGCCCGTTTATGATATAACCAAGAAGAATCATAAGGTTAGCATTATGATGATCGATATGCCTGATCCAAATATGAATACCTTTTTTGTATGTAACGGGTCTGGAGGAGCTGCCCAGAACACATACATCATAATTTGCTGCCTTTGCAAGAGAAAAATTTTCAACAATCTGTTTCAAATTGGAGGGATTATTTTTGTCGAATTCAAAGAGCAGCATATTATTTTCCATTCCGGATATGCCTGGTAACTGAATTACCTGTGCGATGGCAGAAGTGTAGGATGGGGATATAAGGGTATCGATGTAAATATGATGTTCTTTTTCTTGTGTAATGGAAATGAGCTTACTCATGATATGGGACGATTCCTCTTTGGTAGCTTTAGAGAAATACCCGTTAATCAGATGGATATATGTTCCGAAACCATGCCTGTATGCAATCCAGTTTAGCAAATTCAGTGCGCTTTGCCGTTCAAATGTTTCATCTGATATACAAACCACGGAAGGTCTCCATACTTTCAATTGATGTGATTTACCTTTCTTCTGGAGGTAGACCTGAAGGTTTCGGTTCAGCTGGAAGAGCGAATTACTGAAGATGTTTTCGAATCCTTTTCTTTCCTTATGGTAGTTACTGATCCACAGATAAAACAAAAATAGAAAGGCGATGGCAGTGATTGCATAGGGTGTATTTATTTTAAACATCAGCCAGAAACACATGATAAAGCCAATAAGTGATATATACCATCTTGATCTGAAGACAGGCCTGTATGAGGGATCTGCGCCGAAATGAAATAGAAAGGAAATCAGGCAAAGTGATCCGTATGTGATCATAAAGAACATGGAGATTATTTCTGCTACGGCATTTACACTTCCTAGTGCAACAAATACAAAGGCTATTATAATGGTAACTATAGAACTGTTGAAAGGCTCTGAATTTTCTCCTTTTCCTTTGCCGAGCCAGTGGTTAAATGACTTACCCGGGAAAGCCATATCACGGCCCAGGGCTTGCAGTGTGCGTGGTGCTACCATGACAGAACCAATAGCCGAGGAGATTGTGGAAGCACCTAGACCAAGAGGTATAATCAGGGGGCCCAGAAGTGCAACACGTTTCATGATCAGCTGATCAGCAATCAAATCATCAGGGCTTGCAGAAATATAAAGTTTCCAGGAAACAAATATATATATTATCATCCCAATGATAGTGGCAGATGTTGTTCCCAATGGTATAGATTTGCCCGGATTCCGCAGGTCACCGGACAGGCCAACTCCTGCAGTCATACCTGTGAATGCAGGAAACACAATAGCAAAAACAACAAAAAAATCCTGGAATTCTTTCAGGCTTAATGAGGCAATTAAATTGTTCTCGGGTTGATAGTCAGTCTTTCCCATGAAAAAAAGCACAAGAGCGATGGCTAGTATGGCAACGACAATATACAAAGCTTTTACTCCCATACTTGCACCCCGTTTAAGAATCATCCAGGAAAGGAGTCCCATAGCAGGGATGCTGATCACCTGCCTTGGAAGTTCAAATCCTATTTTATCATTAAACCAGATGAAGAATGGTTCAAACGCTTCGGTGAACGCTATGACATAAAAAGCAACACTAATGGTTTGGGATATATACAGGGAAACACCGATAGTTGTACCGATGTTCATTCCGAAAGACCTGGATATAACAAAATATTCACCCCCGCCTTTTACTTTCTGATTTGTTGCGATTTCAGACAGGGCAAGGGCGGTCGGAATTGTTACAAGATGACCAATAAATATGATAAGAATAACTCCCCAGAACCCTAGCATTCCAACTGCATAGCCAAACCTTAAGAATAATATGGCACCAAGTATGGTCGATATGGCTGTTAAAAATACCGGGGCAGTTCCGAACAATCGTTGTTTTGTAGTGTCCTCATTCATGCAATTATTCCTCGAATTCAGATATATCGGGTTGTATCCATCTCATCCGGCGGGTATTGTTATCACCCAACCGTAAACCTACCATGATCTCATGGGAGCCACCGCTATAGTTGCTGATAGCACTTAAATTTGCATCGTAAGCATAACCGATGTAAACACCATCAACCTGAAGACCTGCCATGACAACAATAGTGTTATTTGTCCTGTATGTAATTCCAATCCAGTAATCCTTTGTATAAAATAACCTTGCACTAACCTCAGTCTGAAAACTTTTTACAGTTGTCTGTAATAGTAAGGATGGCTCAATAATGATTGAATGACCTGCAGCAAACTTGTACCCAGAGATGATGTAAAGATGCCTTAAAGTTTTATAATTTTCAAATTTATTTGCACCCAGTTTTATATATGATCCGAATAATTCATTCACAGATAATCCTGAATAAAATCCCTGTCCTGAGAAATAAATGCCGGCATTTGCATCAGGAACAAAGAAAGCTTTCTTATTAGTTAATAATAAAGGATCATCCTGGTTAATCAATGTCGCTTCACTGTCATCGATTTTATACTGAAATCCTGATCCGGAAAGGCCAAATGAAAGCTGGTATCTGTTGTTAAAACTTATGTGATAGGCATATGTTAACTGGAATCCCGTTCTACTAATGATCCCGTTTCGATCATTGTAAATATATCCTCCAAGCCCAATCTTTCGATTTCGGCTGGCTTTTGTTGTTTTCTTCCTGATGGGACGCACTTTAAGAATCCAGCTATCGTCAAGTAACCTCGTCTGTGCGCTGATAAAAAATGTCCTTGGTGGATTATAAAAATTCATATACTGTTGCCGGGCTGTCATATTGATGATGGAGTACCCACTATTTCCAGCAAATGCCGGGTTAACAAGATATTTGTCCATCATATATTGACTGATCACAGGTCTTTGCTGGGCATTGGATGGAACCATTACCTGCATTACCAACGCAGTAAACCATAAATATTTAAAAAGTTTTCTTACGTTCATCGGACAATTGTTATATTACCGATTATCGGATCAAGCAGGTTGTTAAGCCTGATCACGTAATAATATGAATCCATTGGCAGCTCTTTGCCATTGAATATCCCATCCCATTGTTCTGTATACCCCACCGAGTGAAATACACGTTTACCCCATCTATCGTAAACCTCGACAATTGCATCAGGATAAAATTGGATGCCTGGTATTTCCCACCGATCATTAAATCCATCATTGTTGGGTGTGATGATATCAGGGACAGTAACACAGAATTCCTGATCATAATTCAGGGTAGTATTTGTCTCTGACATACATCCATTAGCATCCCCAATTGTAAGCGTATAAGTTCCTGATCCTAAGCCTGATATAAAGTAATCTGAACCACCTGTGGACCACAGGAATGAATATGGTGGGATACCTCCTGTTACAGTTGAGGATATTAAACCATCATAGCTATCAGGACAGAAGGGATCATCAATTTCCAGATTGATCGTGATTGTCTCAGGTTCCTCAACAGTAACAGAAGTATCTGTTGAACATTCGTTGAAATCAGTTAAAGTCAGGCTGTAATTGCCTGCTGGAATATCTGCAATGTTTGCAGTGGTGCTTCCATTTGACCAGAGATAGCTATAGGGAGGTGTTCCGCCTAGCGGCGATGAAAATATTTCACCATCATTATAACCATAACATGAAACATTTACTGGTGTGAGTGATATGCCCGGATTTGGATGAATATTGATTTCAACAGGATCTGATTCCGGACTGACATTTCCGATATCATCGTAAATGATGACAGAATAACTTCCTGTTTGTTTGATGACGATACTCCTGGTTACGCTGCCTGTAGACCAGAGGTAACCTGCTGCTTCTGTAACTGTCAGAATGACACTGTCTCCCTCACAAAATGAGAGCGATCCGGCTACAGTAATATTTGGTTTATCAAGAATTTGAACTGCTACGTTGACAGGAAGTGAAGCGGGACTCAGACATCCATTGGCATCCCCAATGGTTACTGAATATGTACCACTGGTTTTAACGGTGATTGTTTCAGTAATCTCCCCGTTGGGAGACCAGGAATAGGAAAAAGCAGGTGAAGAGGAGAGTAATACACTATCACCCTGCCAGAAAGTTAAGGGACCATCCGCAGTTATGACCGGCTGATCAGGAGCAGGTAACTCAGTGACTATGATTGTGTCCGAATTGGGACTGATACAATTATTTTCGTTTATTACACGAACATAATATGAACCGGCTGTAGCTTCTATACTCTGTAAAGTTGTACCATCTGACCAGAGATAACTCAATCCTGCTGAACTTGTTAGTGTGGTATTTTCACCTTCACAATAGGCAGTCTGTCCGCTGATTAATGGTTTATCCGGGAGTGCATTTTCTGATATATTGAACGGATCAGATTGTATACTAAAGCAATTAAATTCATTTCTAGTAATAACTGAATAGATTCCTTCCGTAACCTGTATTAGAGCTGTTGTATCACCATTGGACCATGTATATCCATATGCAGCAATCACAGTAGAAAGGTTTGCCAGATCCCCCTGGCAATATTCTGAATCTCCGGTGATAACAGGTTTATCTGGTACAGCTTGAACGGTCACCTGAATACTGCTGGAGGGTAGAATATAGCATCCGTTTGAATCCTGTATGCGGACATTGTAAGATCCCCCGATCTTTACAATAATATCTTCTTCAGTACTGCTATTTGACCATAAATAACTGTCAGCCACACTGGATGTGAGCTTAACACTGTCTCCCTCACAAAAAGTAGTGGGTCCATCGGCTGAGATGGTTGGTTTGGCAGGAGT
>Ga0111176_1057_pt1 | contig 20535 bp, 14 predicted proteins | sample DeeMarSWOR324_28_FD_80229 | JGI IMG/M metagenome (GOLD analysis project Ga0111176, IMG submission 80229) | Bacteroides sp. SM23_62_1 | reverse complement strand
GTACATGATCAGGGAACTATATTCATCTTATATCCGCACTTCACTATCTGATTTAGACACAAGTAAGGAACTCGTACTGAAGGATAATATTGTCTATATCCCGGAAACAGGGGAAGAGGTACATGTAATAACCAAGAACGATTCCGTTTTCGGAACATATATTACCTACGACACAGTATTCTTAATCTCTGGTGAAAATATTCTCAGAAAATATAAAGGATATTATTTTATGAATATCAGGAATGATGAAGATGAATGGGTGGTCTACAAGTTAAAATTCAGAAAGGACGGAAGTGCCAGTTTGTGTGGTATATCAGAAGATGAAGAGATGGAGCGCCTCAAAGAAATCACCACCATTGTTGAAGAAACAAATGATAAAGGTAAAGTAACAAAGTATATTATTACACCCGGAAAAGAAGAATTCAAGCAGATCATTAAGGAAGGACATTTCAAAGAATGCACTGAATATAGAAAGGTTAATTAGGTTAAATGATTATAAGTTGTCAGTTGTTAAGGAAAAGTGCTGAGTTCTGAGTTCTGCCGGTTTCCAACCGGCAGCTATATCCACAATAGATGAAACTGTTAAGTCCGGTTTCCAACCGGACACATTCAGGCACCTTTAATACAAGTCATCCCGATCCACCGAAGGCGGAGAGGAATCTCTTTGTAATTCGTAACTTTCAGAATTTTATTAACTCTTATCCTTTTCCAGGAACCTGTGTATTGCTTGCGCTGCCCTTCTCCCTGAATGGATAGCTTTTACTACCAGTGAAGCGCCTTCTTTAGCGTCCCCACAGGCGAAGACTTTTGGATTGCTGGTTAGAAGATGGGAATTTACCTTTATGTTTTTCCTGTTATCAAGCTCCAGACCAAGTTTATTAACAAGTCCCTCGTGTACAGGGTGAAGAAAGCCAAGTGCCAGAAGGACAAGGTCTGCTTTTATGATTTCCAGTGTCCCGGGAATTTCTGTCATAACAAACTGTTTTTCCTCATTCAGTTCCCAATCCACCCGGACAATCTCCAATCCTGTAATAAGCTTTTGTTCACCGAGGAATCTGCGGGTTGATAAACTCCACCTTCGCTCACACCCTTCTTCATGAGAAGTGCTGGTTTTGAGTATTTTAGGCATATATGGCCAGGAGGGGTTATGATGAATCCTTACCTCATCCGGTTGAGGCAGGATCTCGATCTGTGTTATTTTTCTTGCACCCTGACGTATAGCAGTACCAACACAATCTGAACCGGTATCACCCCCGCCGAGGATAACAACATTTTTGTCTTTTGCTGAAACTAGGTAATCGTAAGGTATCTCAATTCCGTTATTAATTTTATTCTGCTGCTTGAGGTATTCCATGGCAAAATGAATACCATTCAGATCCCTTCCATTCACAGGAAGATCCCTTGGCTGTTCCGCCCCTATTGCCAGGCAAACAACATCGTATTCCAGCAGAAGTTGTTCCGGATCTACATCTTTGCCAATCTCTGTTTCCAGCCTGATGATAAGCCCCTCTTTAATGAACAGATCAATACGCCGGTCAATGATCTTCTTGCTTAATTTAAAATCAGGTATCCCATACCTCATTAATCCCCCGGCAGCATCTTCCTTTTCAAAAACAGTTACCCAGTATCCCCACTTGTTGAGCAGATCGGCACAGGCCAAACCAGCAGGTCCCGATCCTATCACAGCTACTTTTTTACCGGTTCTTACTTTAGGTGGTCTTGGCGTGATATATCCTTCCCTGAAAGCCATTTCAGCAATAGCAACTTCATTTTCACGAATCGTAACGGGAGCTTCATGAAGGGTTAACACACAGGCATCTTCACATGGTGCGGAGCAGATGCGGCCTGTTACTTCAGGGAAATTGTTTGTTGCATGTAACAAATCGCTTGCTTTCTTCCATTCGCCCCTGTATAACATATCCTGCCATTCAGGGATTAAATTGATTACCGGGCATCCCCAGTGACAGAACGGTACACCGCAATCCATACATCGTGATGCCTGCAGTTTCCTGTCTTCGGTATTGAGGATTTGTTCAACCTCACCGAAATCATAGATCCTTTCCGTAACAGGTCTGTTACCTGCTTCCTTCCTTGGAATTGTTAAAAATCCTTTAGGATCGCCCATATTCTTTTATTTTTTGAGGCTGGATCATAACTGGCAAAATTGTGCTGGACCGTCATCCTGAACTTGTTTCAGGATCTTTTTATCAATACCTTAGAGACCCTGAAATAAATTCGGGATGACAGTGCAATACAATCTACCTGATTGTGATCCCCCGTAATTAAATAGAATACTCATCACTTCTTATTTCCGGATCAGTTTCTACTTCTTCTATTTTTTTCTTCAGGAACTCCAGTTTTTCTTCTTCCAGAACTTTCATATACTCATATGGCGTTACTTTGATGAACCGGGGAAGGTACTGGTCCCAGTTATCCAGAATTTCTTTAGCTCTTGTACTGCCTGTATAATGCATATGTTTTGATATCAGCTCTTTCAATTCCCGCAAGTCAGACAGTTCTTCAACCAGCGACAGCTCCACCATGCCCATATTACAGAAATAGTCAAAGTTTCCTTTTTCATTATAGACATAAGCAATTCCACCGCTCATTCCAGCAGCAAAGTTACGTCCTGTCTCACCGAGGACCACTGCCCTCCCTCCGGTCATATATTCACAACAGTGATCGCCTGCCCCTTCGACAACAGCAACTGTACCACTATTTCTGACACAAAACCGTTCTCCTGCCATACCGCGAATATATACTTCACCACTGGTAGCTCCGTAAAGAATAGTATTTCCGATGATGACATTTTGTTCGGTTGAAAATATTGATCCTTCCGGCGGAACAACAATAATTTTACCTCCGGAAAGTCCTTTGCCAAGGTAATCGTTGGCATCGCCCTCAAGACGTAAAGTAACCCCCCGGGCAAGGAAGGCACCAAAACTTTGCCCTGCTGATCCCCTGAATGTCAGCTGTATGGTATCATCCGGCAACCCATCATTTCCATATTTCCCGGTTATTCTGCCTGAGAGCATTGTACCCGTTGCCCTGTCTGTATTTTTTATCTCACTTTCAAATGAAACATGCTCCTTATTTTCCAGTGCCGGTTTACACAGTTCAATCAGTTTACGATCCATAACCTTTTCAATCTTGGATGGTCTTAATTCTTTAAACCGCCTTTCATATATTGAAGTTTCCGGTGGCAAATATAGAATTGAAGCAACATCAACAGTATTTGCTTTCCAATGTTGAATTTCTTCCGTGATATAAAGCAAATCGCTCCTTCCGACGATATCATCAAATTTTTCAAATCCCATGTAAGCAAGGATTTCCCTGATTTCATGTGCGACAAATGTAAAATAATTGATCAGGTTTTCCGGTTTACCGCTGAATTTTCCCCGCAGTACCGGATCCTGTGTGGCTACCCCCACCGGGCAGGTATTCAGGTGACATTTCCTCATCATGATACATCCGAGGGTTATCAGGGCAGCGGTAGCAAATCCGAATTCCTCGGCACCCAGCAGACCTGCTATGATCACATCCATACCCGTTTTTATCTGTCCGTCCGTCTGAAGGATCACATTTTTACGGAGGTTATTTCCTACCAGTACCTGTTGTGTTTCCGATAAACCGAGCTCAAGAGGCAAGCCTGCATGCTTAATAGAGCTGGCCGGGCTGGCACCAGTTCCTCCCTCCATACCGCTGATGGTAATGATATCCGCCCCGGCCTTTGCAACACCTGCAGCAATGGTTCCAACACCTGAGGCTGCGACCAGTTTTACACTCACTTTTGCTTCCGGATTGACATTCTTAAGGTCGAAAATGAGTTGGGCCAGATCCTCAATTGAATAGATATCATGATGCGGTGGAGGGGATATGAGTGTAATGCCAGGAATAGAATACCGTGTCTTTGCTATGATTTTATCCACCTTGTGCCCGGGTAGCTGACCCCCTTCTCCCGGCTTTGCTCCCTGGGCAATCTTGATCTGGATCTCATCTGCATTAACAAGGTAATTGACAGTCACTCCGAATCTTCCAGAAGCGATCTGTTTGATTGAACTGCGCGCACTGGTTCCATCATCCCTGGGCTTAAAACGTTCCGGATCCTCACCCCCCTCACCTGTATTGCTCCTTCCATTGATCCTGTTCATGGCAATGGCAAGCGATTCATGTGCCTCCTTGCTGATAGAACCAAATGACATGGCACCTGTTACAAATCTTCTGAATAGGTTTTCTACAGGTTCGACCCTGTCAATGGATATTGGATTATTTTTTAACCTGAAAAATCCCCGGAGAAATAAAGGAGACCGGGTTTCCTCGACCACCCTCCTGCTGTATTCTCTGTAAGTCTCAAAATCATTCGTCCTGACAGCTTTCTGAAGGAGGGTGATCGTTTCAGGATGCCATGCATGTTGTTCACCATCCATCCTGAAATAATAAAATCCTGAACTCTTGATAAGCCTATCCTCACAATCTATACTGTATGCCTGTTGATGGGGTATCAGTGCTTCCTTTGCTATTTCTTTCAATCCTAAACCACCGATACGCGAGACTGTCCCTTCAAAATACCTGCTAATCACTTCTTCATTGATCCCGACAGCTTCAAATATCTGCGCAGACCTGTAGGATCTCAGGGTGCTGATTCCCATTTTAGAGAGTATCTTTAAAAGTCCTTTGTTAATGGCTTTCATATAATTTTCCTCTGCTTTCTGATAATCCAGCTGAATCATTTTCTCTTTTACCAGTTTTTCAATCACAGCAAAAGCCAGGTAGGGATTTATCACGCTGGCACCATAACTGAACAGGAGGGCAAAATGATGAACCTCGCGTGGCTCTCCTGTTTCCACAACAATATCAATCTGCATTCTCTTCCGTTTATTGATCAGGTGATGGTGAACGGCCGAAACAGCCAGCAAAGATGGTACGGGTGCCATCTCACTGCTAATATTCCGGTCGGAGAGAATGATGTAATTCTTACCATCATCAACTGCTTTCTCAGCATCATTGCAGAGCCTGTTAACAGCTTTTTCAAGACTATCTTCCCCGTCATTTATGTTAAATACCATTGGTAAAATAACTGTGGAAAATCCCTTGTAGCTGAAGTTCCTGATTACCTGGAAATATGTATTATTAACCACAGGGACAGATAATCTGATCATTTTACAATGGTCGGGGCCTTCCTTCAGCAGGTTCTGCTGAAAAGAACCGATATAACCTGTAAGGCTCATAATGAGCTCCTCCCGTATCGGGTCTATAGCCGGATTGGTAACCTGTGCGAAAAGTTGTTTGAAATAGTTGAAGAGTCTCTGCGGTTTGGTGCTTAAAACGGCCAGTGGCGTATCATTACCCATGGAACCAACAGGCTCCTGGCCCTTATCGGCCATGGGGGTAATAATCATATCAATGTCTTCCTTTGTGTAACCAAATGTATGAACGTAACAATTATAATCATCCCCAAGGTCGGGAGAAACAGTTCTGCCAACTTCAATTTTTTCAAGATTGACCCTGTTCTGTGTAAGCCAGCTACTGTAAGGATTATGGTTGGCAAGCTCCCTTTTCAACTCCTCATCATAATGGATTTTACCCTCTTTCGTATCGATGAGTAACATTTTCCCCGGCCTGAGCCTTCCTTTTTCAATAATATCTCCGGCAGGAAAATTTTGAACACCCGTTTCAGATCCCATTACAACAATATCATTCCTGGTGACCAGGTATCGTGATGGCCGGAGACCATTACGGTCAAGCGTACCACCGACATACCTCCCGTCAGAGAATAAAAATGCTGCCGGACCATCCCAGGGTTCAAGAAAAGTGGAATGATATTCATAAAAAGCCCTTAAATCATCTGATATGGGATTCTTTGTGTTCCATGATTCAGGTATAAGGATGGCAACGGCGTGTGGCAGGGACTTGCCGGTGAGATACATGAATTCCAGCACATTATCGAGGGATGCCGAATCTGATTTATCAGGCTCGATAATGGGGTATATTTTCTGAAGATCTTCACCAAGATAATGGGATTGCAGGATGGATTCCCTGGCCTTCATCCATGAACGGTTTCCTTTAATTGTATTTATCTCCCCGTTATGTGCAAGCAGGCGGAAAGGCTGGGCCAGATCCCAGGAGGGAAAGGTATTCGTACTGAACCGTGAATGAACAAGGGCAATGGCACTGGTTAAACGACTATCAGTCAGGTCGGCATAATATCCTAACAGCTGTTCTGATGTCAACATACCTTTATAAACAAGAACACGGGTCGACAGGCTTGGAATATAAAACAGGGACTTCTGACTGCATCCTGATTCCCTGATACGTTTTTCAACTCTTTTTCTGATGACATATAATTTTCTCTCCAGCTCGAGCTGTTCAAGATCAGCACCCACAAGTATCTGGGTCATACCGGGCTCAGCTGCCCTGCTGATCTCCCCCGGCACATCAGAATTTCTCGGCAGGTCACGATAACCAATTACTTCCACTCCTTCTTCAAGGATAATATTTTCAAGTACCTTCAGGCATTCCCTGGCTTCCTCTTCCTTTTTTGGCAGGAAGATTATCCCGGTCCCAAATTGCCCTTCAGGAGGCAGCTGGTAACCCTGTATCAGATAAAAATCACGAGGTATCTGAAGCAATATCCCGGCTCCGTCACCCGTTTTTGCATCTGCCCCTTCAGCACCACGATGTGTCAGATTAACCAGTACCTCCAATCCCATCTTGATGATACTGTGTGACTTCCTGCCTTTGATATGGGCTACAAAACCTATCCCGCAGCTGTCATGTTCAAACTCCGGCCTGTATAATCCATCCCTGCCAGGTCTGGTGATCATTTTTTAAATTCCCCTTTTAACGAAGGAAGCCGTTCCCAGTGCTTCCGAGAACGGCTTCCTTATTTTATAAGCATAAGCATACCATTCTCATCCCGGATCTTTTAAACTAAGTACACAATTTGTGAGCCTGATATGCAGAAATGACTTCATTCTTGTTCGATAGTTTGGCGCAAATATATTTAATAATGTTTATAATCCAAAAGCAAAAATATTGTATTGTTGACAAATATTTAAAAAAAACTTTGAATCAGTTATAATATATAAGCAAACTGATTGAAAATGTGTGAATTGATGAAATACATATGAAGAAACCGCAGAGAGGTAACCTTCTTAGTATCAAATCTCTGTGAACTCTGTTAAATCTTTGTTTCCTCCCTGCCTGTGCTGCCGCTTCGGAAGGCAGGTGTGGTTAAATGCATTATCAGACTTTTGAGACAGCCCTAATTAATTCAGCCTTAATCAGGGTTGTATTCTCTCTGGCATCTTTTCCCTGCACTTCATGCCGGTTTTTTCATAGTTAAGCCCTTTCAGGTCTGTTCCGACCTTCTAACGTTCATCTCCTGTGAATGATGCAGTACATTCCATTACAGATCGTGATATCCTTCATCCTTCATCACCTTCCATCGACAATCACATTTCTCCATAGTCGCAGCGGTGGGGTTTCCCAGTTGTAGCTGCTTGTAATATCAAAATCTCCATCATTGTCTATATCTCCCACCGCTATTTTATATACAGGTAATGTATCTATCCGGGTTCTGGCCCAGGTAGTACCAGATTCATCAAGGTTAAGGAACAGAATGAGTTCAGGATTATCGAGCCGTGATAATGTGCCGGCAACAATATCCATATCACCATCAAGGTCAAAATCAGCAACTTCAAGAGAGTGACAATAATGCACCACTCCTACCTCATGTTGTACCCATGATCCTTCACCACCTGATGGATTGGTTGATTTATACCATATAATTGGATAATCAGGTTTTTCAGATTGGGAAAAGACCACATCCGTTTCATTATCGCCGTCGATATCTTCAACCACAACCCTGACACTGAAATCCTGCCAGCCGCCGGTAGTATCGGTATACCACATATCATCGATGATATATTTCTGCCATGCGGATTCTCTTGGTTTATCAGGATTTTCAAGCCAGTAGCCATTCAATACAATATCATAATCGCCATCATCATCAACATCACCAATGGTCATCCCTTCGCGCTGGGTTGTTTTCATCCGGTTCTCTTCCCAGCCGTTGTCTGTTTCCTGGAAGTAGATCACAGTATAGTGCTTGGTCCTGGCAACGATGTCACCCAGGCCATCGTCATCCATATCATAAACCGCAATATCTTTTACTTCACTTTCCTCTTCAATCAGGGCAATCATTCTTTCCGGCCACGGATCCTTAAAATCTCCACCGGGATTTTCATACCACCAGAGCTGGGCGCTGTAATCACTTCCCCGGCAGGTCACCAGATCATTGAAACCGTCATGATTAATGTCATAGATAATCACATCATCACCAAAAAAGTCAGCATTCTTTCTGACCTCAATTTTTCTCCAACCAGGATACAGGAAAACAGTAAGTGTACCATCACTGATTATTCCTCTTTCGGTTCCCCATGTATGGACAACAATATCCGGGTAATCATCCATGTCCATATCTCCAATGGCCGTTCGTCCTTTAGCATCGTTATCGATAATTTCAGGAACAAATTCCAGTGGCCTTTTTGATTGTGAAATACACCCATAAAGCAAGGAAATGATGATGAAAATAAAAAATACGGTTGAAAAACTTGTTTTCATATTTTGAATATTTTTCCTCAGAATAAACGGACATGAAATTTTTTCATGAAAAACTTTTTAAAGACTCATGAAAAAAATTTCATGGTAGTTCCCTGCTGTAAAGTTTAAATTTGTAAATTGACTTAAACAAATTTAAACTTTTTACAGAGGAAAATTAGGGGATTTTCTTTTTTTATTACCGGATTTTTCACAATTATTTGATCTCATAAATATGATTATAAATAAATGTATTAAAACCACATAGAACATTAATCAGCCTGCCATGCACTTGCACTGAAAGTGAATCACCGGAGCTTCTGCAGAGGCATAAGCTTCAGTATACACATAAAGGTATGTCTGCCTGACGCATCCAGACCGGACAGCTCCGGCAGGGATTAATCAGTGTACCAAAAGATAAGACAACAGTAATTATTATCTTTGATTTTACCGGACACAAATAACAAATACTATATCATTCATTCCTTCACGCAGCACAATAAATCAATAAAAGACTGAGTGATGATCGTTCCATCAAAGAAAAAAGAATGGATCTTACTTGCATGTATTGCGGGTTCAGTATTATATATATCCTTTAATATTTTTGCTATGGTTCTGTATCCGGGTGGAACATTAATCGATGAAAACAGAATCGGATATTCATTATCCGAGAACTTCTTCAGTGATCTGGGAATGGCAATGGCCTATGGGGGAGAATCCAAACCAGGATCCCGGTGGCTGTTTATGTCCGCTCTGATTTTAATCGGAATTCTATTAATTCTTTTTTTTATTGTATTTGCAGATTTTTTTGTTGCATCAAAAATAGAAAAATACATAAGCAGAGCAGGATCCGCAGCAGGTATTGCAGCGGGACTTTCATGCATTGGTATTGCTTTAACACCCTGGGATCTTTATTTCAAAGCGCATATGATTTTCAGTTATACCTTTTCAATATCTTTTATATTATTGGCAATTCTGTACGCTATTGTCATTCAATTGAGTCGTACTTATTACACCAGATACGCCATTGTTTTATTGATATACCTGGTCACCCTTCTGGTTTTCCTTGGATTAATGATATGGGGACCATCGATTGATACGCCGGCAGGATTAAGACTGTTAGCTGTCAGCCAGAAGATAATTATATATTCAGGTATGATTTGCCTTTTCATCCAATTCTTTGGCGCGTATTTTTATATTAAAAATATTTTCAAGTTAAGTGACATGGCTAAGCTGGGATATTCAATCCGGCAGTGATTTCAGTAAACCCAGATATTAATCAACATGCACCAGATAAAATGAAAATTTACAAACACGAATTTTGCTTATGGACCATAGCACAGGTTGTAATACCTCTGTTGTTTCTTTTACCAGGCTGTCGATCCGAAAAGCAAACACCTCCGAATATTTTAATGCTTATGTCGGATAACCAGTCATGGAATCACATGGGATGTTATGGGGATCCTGTTGTAAGGACACCAAATATTGATCAGGTTGCCAGTCAGGGAATCCGTTTCACACATGCATTTTGCGCAGCTCCCTCCTGCACACCTGCACGGGCAGCCCTCCTGTCCGGACAGGATATCTGGCGACTGAAAGAGGGTGCTAACCTCTGGGGAATATTTCCGGCAAAATTCCCGGTCTATACTGATCTGCTGGAAGAATCGGGATATTTTGTTGGTTATCAAGGAAAAGGATGGGGACCGGGAAGTGTGCAGGAAAGCGGCCGGGAAAGAAATCCTGCAGGCAATGAGTATCAGTCTTTTGAGGAATTCATAGCAACAAACACTGCAAATAAACCATGGTGCTTCTGGTACAGTTCTGAGGATCCACACCGCCCTTATAATGTAGGATCCGGTGTATCATCAGGAATGGACATAAATAATGTCATGGTACCTCCCTATTTGCCTGATAATGATACGGTTCGGGGAGATATCTGCGATTATTATTATGAAATTGAAAGGTTTGATAAAAGCGTAGGTGAGATTCTCAGGAAACTTGATGAGACAGGACAATATGAGAATACCCTGATTGTCATTTGCAGTGATAACGGATGGCAGATGCCACGGGGATTAGCAAATGTTTATGACTTCGGGACAAGGATCCCATTGATTATTTCGTGGAATGGAAAAATTCCTGGGGCAAGAGTTATTGAAGATTTTATCAGTCTCAGTGACCTTGCACCGACCTATCTTGAACTGGCAGGACTGGATATTCCGGACTTCATGACTGCTAAAAGTCTTGCAGATCTGCTATTCGCCGAAAAATCGGGACGAATAGATGAACAACGGGATTACATCATTACGGCCCGGGAAAGACATGCCCTGTGCCGTTATAATGGATTGGGCTATCCCTGCAGGGCAATAAGGACGTATGATTTTTTATATATCAGGAATTATGAGCCTGACCGATGGCCGGCAGGTGATCCACCCCTCTTTGGCGATATCGATGCCCATATGTTGCATTATCCCTCACCAACAAAAATGTATATGTTGGTCAATAAAGATAAACCGGAAGTGAAACCACTGTTTGAACACGCTATGCTGAAACGTCCGGCAGAAGAATTATTTGATCTGAAAAATGATCCATGGCAAATGAACAATATTGCTGATCACACTGAATATCAGGCTATCAAGAAAGAGCTCTCAGAAAAACTTTATCAATATCTCGAATCCACCAGCGATCCTCGTATTCTTGGGCGTCAGATTATATGGGACTCAACTGCATATTTCGCTGAAGATGATTTTAATCCAAGACCAAGCGAGGAGGCTATCAGGCTGTTGAAATTGGAGAAAGAGTATAGATATTTTGATTGAGAGGTAAGTGATTATTTCTACGATGGATACCAGTAGAGAGGAGATCCCTCTCCGCCTTACGGCGGATCGGGATGACTCGATATAATTTAAGGTTGTATACTCATACGATGACTTGAAGTTATCGTATGAGTGATCACACCCTCTAACCACACCAACCAGGAACCAGAAACCTTGAACCGGGAACCATCCACGCCCACACCCCTCACACACCAACCGAGAACCGGGAACCGAGAACCGGGAACCATACTATTTCTCCCTTGCCGGCTTCAGTGTCCACAACTGTAACCTGGTCAAATACACAAGATTTGACATATCCAGGTCCGGCTGGTGTACAGGCCAGTATTTGAAACTTTCTATTTCCGAAATAATTGCTTTTTCATTTTCCCTTGGAAAGGGATCAAAAGGAATAATGGTATAAGATTCTTTTGGATTACCGGATAAGATATCCAGGTACAATTCACTGAAAAGAGCCAGCAGGGAGCCTGTACCAACGCGATTTTCATCGACACTAACATATGCGGGAAGGTATCCCCGATCCCTGATCCAGTTGTATGCTTCTCCAACAAGGATAAACACCTGGATATTACTAACCTCAAAGATACCTGGAATACTGTCAGGCATTTCCATCGGTCCCAGAGGGCTCCCCCGTTCTGATTCATCCGGTATATTTTCTGTTTTTGCGTATTCTGTTAAAGATCCCACAAGAGCTGCAAACATTTCAGCCGGGGAAAAATCACTGTCAATAATAATTGATTTTCCCTTCAGAATGCTTTCTGCATAATGCTGCAGATCATTTCTGGAAATATAATCCTCCTGGTATGAGAAGCGATTCATCAGGTCATTAAAAGTAGTAATACTTATGTTATCCAGGGATTTCAAATATTCCATCAACCGCCTGAAATTTTTTTTCGCTGTCTCCATACTTTCAAGTGGTCTAAGATCTGGAGCTTTGCATTCACTGAGTGGAGGATTTGCACCTTCATAATAATTAAAATCCCAGAACTGTTCTGTACGAACCTTGCAGGGATGACAGGCAAAAAAGGCGACCACATCCAATCCTTGAATCTCTTTCTGAAAACTTTGTTGTACACTATCAAAAACAGGATTAAAAAGCTCATCCTTATAATATGTATTATCAAAAAATCCATAATCGCCATGAAAATTCAGGGTATTACAGAACCATACTGCATTGTGGCCTGGCAAATGAATGGGTGAATACACGTATCCTTTCCCGAGCTGTCCTAGTGCATAAACCAGCTGGGGGCCGTAGGATCCACCGTGCCGGGCAAGGGTTGATACAGGTACCCCAAATATTTGTTCAAGTTCATCAAAGCCCTTAGATTCATTGTATAACATATGCTGCACACCGGTATCCCAATCTGCATTTTCCAGAATCTCCGTAACTGTCGGATGTATAGATCCCATATTCGTATGGCTTCCAATGTCATGCTTTGCCATCGCTGCAATGACATCCTGCCGTCCCCGGCTTTCCAGAGACCGTGCTTTCTCTCCTATGACAAAGAAAGTTCCTGTAACCCCAACATCGGACATGATTTCGGCCAGCCATTTTGGAATATCATCAATGCCTTCAGATGCAGGAGTGATGTAGTCTTCCACATCAAATACAACAGATACATAGGTTATGTCTTTTTTATCCTCCGCACATCCTGTGAAAGCCATGCTAAGGATTAAAAAAACCAGAATTTTTACAATTGTTTTCATGATGATATTTTTTTAATCTTATCTTATAACTTTTATCTTTTTCCCCTGTGAAATATTTTCGTCCCTCAAATTTTACAGGGTAAACTTTTATCTTTTATCACCCCCTACCCATTCTTACTGATTGTTTTCAGCAAATCCCTGTTTAATATTTTGATTTTTTTACCACTCAGATGAATGATACCGGCTTTACTGAAATCACTCAGGATACGGCAGATACTCTCACGGGAAGTGTTAATAAAATGTCCCAGTTCAAGTCTCGATAATGGTAATATGAATTCGTCATTCTCATATATCCCATCGGAAAAGAACAAAAGCGCATCGGCAGCACGGCCATGGATATGCTTTTGTGTTCTGTCGACACATTTCTGAAATGAGTTCAATTCATTGCGGCAAAGCTCAATAACAATTTCATATGCAAAACGTCCATTCATGAATATAAATTCTTTAAATACATCAATGTCAATAAAACAAACAGTAGTATTTTCTATTGCCGTGGCTGAGTACTGATTTATCTTCTCTCCGAATGTAGTTGGAATACCAAGGTAAGACGGAGCTTTGGTAATTTTAATGATCTGCTCTTCTACCGGTCCGGTCATGTGGATCTTTACCAGCCCGCTTCTTACATAAATGATATTCGACGAGAAAGCCCCCTGTTTAAATATTACATCCCCTTTCCTGAAATTTACCCCGACACAGTTATTGCCGAGCCTTTCCAGTTCTAATGGGCTGAGCACCTTAACTGCAGATGATTTGATGCCACAATCCTTACATAGTATCTCTTCCATGTTTAAAATAATTAATATTCGACTAAAATTCTACATAATCGGATGAATAGGCCTGATGATATGCGTATTTAGAGTACCGGAATGTTGGAATAGTGGAACATTTGGAATATTGGAATAGTGATATGTTAGAACAAATGAAATTTTAAATAAGCTTAAATTTGAAATGAGCCAGAATTTAGAATCCTGTTTATACTACCAAATCCTTTACTCACCCTCCAATTTTAGTCATTATTCAATTATTCCATTCTACCATTCTTCCATTCTTCCTTTTACCAATTACCCAAACCTGACACCAACACACACCAATTCACTAATCTACCACTATACTATTCTTCATTCTTTAAAGATACAAAATGTGACCTATATCACAAAATGATTTAGATACTATCACATTGAAATCTATCTCTCCTGCTGTTATAATTACCATTTTTATAGTGCTTTCAGAACATAAATTTACTGTTATGGAAAATAAAAAAATGACAATGGCTCTCTTTTCCGGGAGCATAGACAAATTAACGGCCGCCGGGGTCGTACTCAGTGGTGCTGCTGCCGATGATATGGAGGTTGACATTTATGTCTTGCTCCAGGGTGCCCGGGCATTCAAGAAAGAAATTGCCCAGCACACTGACAAGCTGCAGATGGCTGAAAATCCTCAGCTGCGTGAAGAATTCCTGGCATCATTAAAAAGGCTTAATGTTAAACCGTGGCTCGATTTTTTTAAAGAAGCAAAGGAACTTACAAATGTAAAGATTCATATCTGTGGATTGGCAGGTAAAATATGGGGAGGTGAAAAACTTGAGGATTTTGTCGATATCGCGGATGATATTTGTGGTATAGGAGAATATATAACCTCCGCCCAGAATGCTGATGTGCATTTGTTTATTTAATCAGGAAATATTTTGTGATAAATAGTTCTCGCAGATTTTCACAGTACCGATAATTATCGGGATCGTAGATTTGTGCAGATTGTGAATTTGAGATTATTTCTATCTGCGCGAATTTGCGTTTACCTGCCTGCCGGTAGGCAGGAATCTGCGTGAGTCTGCGAGAACCAATTAAAGTATTGATAAACAAAAATAATATTACACATAAAGTTTAATTTAAAATTTTAAGATCATGACACCAGAAGAATTAAGCAATCTAAATGTAAACAAAATCGTTGATGCACGCGGAACAGCATGTCCAGGACCACTGCTGGCGGCAAAAAAAGCCATTGGGGAAATAGGTTCAGGTGATATTATGGAAATATTATCATCTGATGAAGGAACCAAAAGAGATATTCCAAAATGGGCTGACAAAAAAGGGCATTCATACTTAGGGACCATTGAGGAATCGGGATATTTTAAGATCTACATGAAGAAAGCATAACGGGAATGGAACAAAAGGAAGAGAGCAAAGTTCCAAAGATCCTTGTTTTTTCTACAGAAAAAATTTCCGACCCGGCCATCGATCTTGCAGGATTACTCAAGATGCATTATCCTCCAACGGTTTATACAATCAATGTACCCTGTTCAAGTGCCGTAAAACCGAAATGGATCCTGCACGCCTTCGATAAAGGTTTCGATGGTGTATTTATTGCTGCTGATGGAACAGATTGCCCTTACAGTGAAACCTGTACAGATAATACAGCCCAAATCATTAAACAAACACATGAGTTGATGAAAGAGAAAGGGATCAAACCGGAAAAACTCAAAATGGCTGCTATCTGCTCGGTTTGTTCAGAACCATTTGTAAGACATATGAAAACTTTCACCCAGTCCCTTTCAAAACCTACAGAATGAGAAAATGGTATCACAAATAACTGAATATGATGTACTTGTTATCGGCGGGGGTATCGCAGGTGAAGAATCGGCCCTGAACCTTGCCAATCTGGGATATAAAATCATCCTTGTTGAAAAGGATCTTTCTATTGGCGGCAAAATGATACACCTGAGCAAGGTCTTTCCCACCCTTGACTGTGCAGCATGTATCACCACACCCAAAGTATCAGAAACAGTCCGGCATCCCAATATTACCATATTAACCAACAGCGTGGTTAAAGATATAGAAAAAAATCCCGGTAACGGTTTTACCTTCTCCCTGGTCGAAAAACCCAGGTATGTTACAGATGATTGCACCGGTTGCCAGATCTGTGAAGAAAAATGTCCTGTCGTTATTGAAGACCAATATCAATGGGAACTTATCGGAAGAAAGGCTGTATATATTCCATTCAGTATCTCCAGCCCACGGATTGCTGCTGTTGATATTGAAAACTGTATCCTCTGTGGATTGTGTGAAAAAGTTTGTCCTGCCGATGCAATTGACTTTACACAGGAAGAAAAGATAACTCCTGTAAATGTAAAATCCATTATCATTGCCACAGGTTATAATCTGTTCGATCCATTGAACATACCAAGGTATGGTTTTGGAAAATTCAAGAATGTGGTTACATCCATGCAGATGGAGAGGCAGCTTGTCCCGACCCGGCCTTATAACACGGTTCTGCGGCCAAAAGACGGTAAAATGCCGGATAACATCGCTTATGTTCTATGCACCGGTTCACGCGATGAGACTGTTGGTAATCCAATATGTTCGCAGGTCTGCTGTATGTATTCCACCAAGCAGGCCCAACTGCTGATGGGTGCGCTGCCAATGGCTGATATTACAATCTACTATATTAATATTCGTGCTTTTGGTAAAGGTTTTAATGAATTTTATGAGCAGGCAAAAGACATGGGTGTAGAGTTTGTAAAAGGGAAAATTGGTAAAATCACCGAGAAAGAAAACGGTAACCTTATTATCAGGTACGAAGATATCAGCAAGGGTAAAATTAAAGAGACTGAACATGATCTGGTAGTATTGTCAGTAGGACTACTTGCAAACACTGATTTTACGACAATGTTTAAAACCGAAAAGATCGAACAGGACAGGTTTCATTTTGTAAGACAAACCGATGAATTATCAAGCCCGGCCAAAACCAGTATTGAAGGTGTTTTTGTAGCAGGCACAGCAGCAGGTCCCATGGATATTCCTGATTCGATCTTATCTGCAGGAGCAGCCTCATCCGAAACAGCAAGTTATCTCAGGAGGAATCACAATGAAAAATAAAATAGGTGTTTATATCTGTCATTGCGGCTCCAATATCAGTGATTATGTTGATGTTGAAAAAGTAAGAGAAAATGTAGAGAAAGAGGAAGGAGTCATACTTGCCAAAACGACGATGTTTGCCTGCGCCGATTCCGTCCAGAAAGAGATCGTTGAGGATATTCGTGAAAAAGAGCTTGATGCAATAGTTGTTGCTTCCTGCTCACCCAAACTGCATCTTTTCACTTTCCGGAATGTAGCTATGCGTGCCGGTTTGAATCCTTATAATTATGTTCAGGTAAATATTCGTGAACAGGGCTCCTGGGCTCACTCCGATAATCCTGCAAAAGCAACAGAAAAAGCTATTGCACTTATACACGGAGGTATTGCTAGGGTTAAATATTCCGAGGCACTGACTCCATTAAAAATCCCTGCAGAAAATACAATCATTGTCGTTGGTACCGGGGCTGCAGGTATGAGAGCTGCCATTGAACTTGCCGACATGGGTTCAAATGTATTTTTACTGGAAAAAGAACATTTTACCGGAGGAAGAATTGTCCAGTGGGATGCGCTTTATCCAACAAATGAAACAGGTCCTGAAATTGCTTTAAAATTATATCACAGAGTTATTCAACATAAAAACATCACACTCTTTACGGGCGCAGAGATTGTTTCGAATTCAGGAAGTGTAGGAAATTTCAATGTAGGAATAGAAATTAAACCCCGCTTTGTAAAATCAAATGACAAACCGGATCAGGCAACACTTCAAAAAGCTATTGATGCTTGTCCTATCGAAGTTGACGATCCGTTCAATTTTAACCTGACCAAAAGAAAAGCTTTATATCTTAATCATCCGGGTGAATTCCCCATTAAGCCTGCTATCGATGCTGAAGCCTGCAACAAATGTGGCGATTGTGCCAAACTTTATAAGGACATCGATCTTCATCAGAAAACCGAAACAATTACGATTAATGCAGGTGCCATTCTGTTAGCGACAGGTTTCGATCCTTATGAGCCCGAAAACGGTGAGTTCGGCTATGGTGAAATAGACAATGTTATCACACTTCAGCAGTTCATAAGACTGATGTCCCTTAATGAAAAAGAACTTGTTTATAAAGGCAAAAAGATCAGAAATATTGCTTATATCTTTTGCGTAGGAAGCCGGCAAACGGAAGGTGACAATAAGTATTGTTCCCGCTATTGTTGTACTGCCGCTATCCATACTGCCGTCCAGGCAAAAAATAAATACCCGGGTATCCATAATTTTCACTTTACAAGAGGTATCCGCACGTATGGCAAACAGGAAACGATATACCAGGAAAGCCTGGATAATGGCGATCTTTTCATGCAATCTTTTGAGGATTCACCTCCGGTTGTTGAAAAACAGGGAAATGAAACAATCGTGAAAATCAAAGATATCCTTACTGAGAATATGGAAGTGGAAGTCAGTGCCGACCTGGTTGTTCTTGTAACAGGCATGGTGCCACGAAAAGATAACCACATTGCCAGTGTCCTGAAAGCGCCGGTAGGAAGAGATAAATTTTATAACGAAGTACATCCCAAGCTCAGGCCGGTGGAAACAGTTATAGATGGTATTTTCATAGCGGGAGTCTGCCAGGGACCAAAAAATTTAACTGAATCTATCCAGTCTGCACTCTCTGCTGTTTCAAAGGCTAATTCCCTGATCAGCAAAGGAGAAATAGAACTTGAACCTACCCTGGCAATGATCCATAATAACCTTTGTGAATGGTGCGATCAATGTCATGATGTTTGCCCGTACGATGCCATCATTAAGACCGAATATGAAGGGAAAAGTGTGGCAAAAGTGAATGAACCGAATTGTAAAGGTTGTGGCATGTGCCTGCCCGTATGCCCGGTGAATGCTATTGAATTGATCGGATATACGGATAAGGAAATTGAAAGTATGATTGAGGCTCTGGCTGAATAAGATCACATTCTTTAACGTCAGTATTAAAAAAATCTGATCCTGTTATGAAAAAAACTATTGACTATATCAAGAATAAAATTACTGTTTCAGAAGAGCTAAAAGAAAAACGGAAAGAATTTGCCAGGATTAAAAAGCTTATCCTTAAGTCTCTCGAATCGGAACCGAAAACCATCCCCAGGATAGCTGAAGAAAATGACCTTCCCCTTGAAGTTGTAACATTTAACCTGATGACCCTCAGGAAATACGGTGAAGTTGAAACAGGCGAGATTGATGATATGGATGAGTATTTTTATTATCAGGCGGTGAAGAAGAAGAAAGATAGTGAAGAAGAATAATGTCCTGGCTGGAAAGCCGGGTTCCTTTGCACGTGCGATCATTTGAATGTCCCGGCTGGAAAGTTGGGCTCCTTTGTACGTGCGATCATTTGAATGTCCCGGCTGGAAAGTTGGGCTCCTTTGCACGTGCGATCATTTGAATGTCCCGGCTGGAAAGCCGGGCTCTACAAACGTCTGATAATGAGAATGAAGGCCGACTGAAAGTCGGCCAACCAATACCAATTTTTTTCTTCTGTTGGGGGTTGTGTCACAAATATGGTCCGGTTGGCAACCGGACTTTTCTATCATCCACATTGTTGTTTTATATCCGGTTAACAACCGGATGAACTTGATGTAGTTGGTCCGATTGCCAATCGGACCGGAAAACAAATGACGCGTGGCAGAAAAGAAGTTATGACACAACCCCCAATTGCAATGCATGGTGATGACCTGTAGAGCCCGGCTTCCAGCCGGGACGTTCATGCCAGTGTCGGTAGAAAAAATTAAGTTTTTCCAGTCGCAACATTCAATTCACCAATATCAATGGTAAGATGAGGTTTAAATATTACTTCCAATCCATTGAAAATGTTTAATATCCTATTAGTTTTTCAGACAAAAATTAACATAATGATTCATTAATTCTACTAAAGAATGATATATTTATTGAAAATTGCAGCAATATTATGGGTAGTTTTATGCCATTTTAATACAACTTTACCCGGAATATCTCTCTTACAAACAAATCCAGACACCATGACGATCGAATATCATCCGATCGGAATATTTCATACCGATCTGACACCCCTGACCAGGGCACCACGACAGGGCATATTACAACCTGAAAATAAAGGTATTATTGAAATTTATGAAGAGTATAGTGATGCCTTATATGAGCTTGAAAACTTCGAATTCATTATTGTCCTGTATCATATGCATCAGTCAGGAAGTTGGAACTCCATTGTCCGGCCTCCCAACAGTACAAGATCCTTTGGCCTGTTTGCCACCAGGTCACCCAACAGGCCAAATCCAATCGGATTTTCAGTGATCAGGCTTGACAAAATTGAGAATAACAAATTATTTGTAAGCGGTATTGATGCATATGATGGAACACCTGTGCTGGATATCAAACCATGGATCCCATCAATTGACTGCCCCCCGCATAAAAATCATAATAAAATTGAAGAGGATCTGGGATTGGATATAGAATAGTATAGCAATACATTATATGTACACAATCCCTATCTTATTTCCTCCTACCTCGCAAGAGCTAATCTTCATACAGCAAT